>OLSJ01000820.1_pt1 | contig 22099 bp, 24 predicted proteins | sample 1672151 | NCBI WGS metagenome assembly OLSJ01 (sample SAMEA3136653, study PRJEB25190) | human gut metagenome | biome: human gut; feature: human-associated habitat; material: faeces | place: Austria | collected 2013 | reverse complement strand
GCCTACTTCGATAGCTATATTGTACCACCAAAATCCTTAGAAGAAAACTATGAAAATTGCACAAAATATTTTTCCGGCTTCCATCGTTTTTACATATTGGTGGAATGGTCTTGACAAACTATATCGGTGTGCGATATACTGGGTTTGTGATATATCGGACGACGATATAAAGACCGTCGATAGAAATGGAGGTGCATCGGTAATGGAAAACATTGCGCTGACCGAGTCCACCTATTACATTCTGCTTGCTCTTTATTATCCGCAGCATGGATACGGCATCATGCAGCAGACCGAGCAGCTTTCCGGCGGGCGGGTACGTCTTGCCGCCGGGACGTTGTATGGAGCACTGAACTCCCTGTGCGAAAAAGGATGGATCCGACAGCTGCCGATGGAAAGCGGGAGCCGTAAAAAAGAATATCAGCTGACCGCGGAAGGACTTGCAGTCCTGAAGCACGAGCTTGCCCGGCTGCAGCAGCTGGTTGCAAACGGTGAGAGCATCCTGAAGGAGGAATGACCATGAACACGCGCAAAACCATCCATAAAGTCTATCTGGCATGGGATTTCAAGAAGGAAGAACTCTGGCTCAACGAAATGGCGGCGGAAGGCTGGGCTTTGGAGCATGCAGCGTTTTGCTCGTACACCTTCGTGCGCTGTGAGCCGGGCGAATACATCATCCGCATGGAGATGAATGCAGACCGGGACTATCGCAGCTTTGTGGAAGAAACCGGTGCAGAATATGTCGGCGGCTGTGTGAACTGGATCTATTTCCGCCGCAAAGCCGAGCTCGGGTCGTTTGACCTGTTTTCGGACATAGATTCCCGCATTGCGCATCTTGCACGCATCGGTAAATCGCTCTGGCTGATCTGCCTTGCCAATCTGATCATCGGTGTTGTCAATATCATAGACGGGCAGACGTTTTCCATTGTAAATCTGCTGTGCAGCGTTCTGCTGGCCTATGGTCTGGGCCGCATCCATGGGATGAAAGCATCCCTTGAAGAAGAGCGTGCCCTGCACGAATAAACCTTGTCAAGCCTTTTTGTGCCACAACCGCATAGAAAAACAAAATGTATCTTTGGGTAAAACAGCAATAGCAAACTTTTCTCCTGCGTGATACAATAGCAAGCGTTGCGTGCCCTGCCGCCGCAGCAAAAAGATTGAAGGAGAAATGAACGATGGAACAATGCTATCTGATGCCCGGACAGGAACGCTGCGAACGATTCAAGGACGCAAACGGTGTTCCGCGTGTTCACTACTCCTACCGTTCCCTGCACGGTGCCTTTTTTGACTGCGAGAGCCGCAGCCTGGAGGAAGCCCAGCATCTGTGTGAGGACTGGCTGGTCGGCCAGGACCGCTGCTACCGCAACTGATCCCATAAAAAGCAAGCGCCTCTGTTTCATGGATGGTCACTCCATCCGGAGCAGAGACGCTTTTTGTTGTTAGTTCCACAGCTGTGCGCAGACAAGCTCCAGCACACTGCCCGCAATACAGCGGGATTTATCCGAGATCAGGAAACAGTTGGAAAGCTCTTCCCGGCGGGGGTCCACATCAGCCACCTTGAACCCCGGAGTGACCGGGTAGCCGCTGCGCAGCAGACCGCGCAGGATGCCGCCGATCTGTGTGGTGACCGGGAAGGATTTGCCTTCCGACGTCCGGATCTGTGCGATGATCTCCCCTGCTTCCACCAGGTCACCGATCTTTCGCACATCCTGAAAGATGCCTTCCGTCTGCGCTTGGATGACCCGCTCCTTGCCATAACCGCCGATGACACCCGGAATACCAGTGTTCGGGATGGCAGCGCCCTCCCGGATGATACGGCCCAGCCGATGGCCGCGCTTCGTCTCGACCACGACATCCACATCCTGTCCGGCTGTAAATCCGGGGCCAAGGGCGATGGTCAGCGGTGCCATATCACGGGTGGTGCCAAGGTTCTTCTTGGCCAGAATGGCATCCACCAATACATCCGGCTTTGCTTGTGCCACGCAGCTGCCTGCCGGGTCGATGAGGACGGGCACCGCATTCTGTGCCCAGACGGTCGGAGCCTGTTCCAGTGTGTCGATACGAACAGCCCTCAGGCCCTCTACCGTTGTTTCACCTTCGTACACAGCTTCGCAGAGCGACACCTGCCGCCGGATAGCCGCCGGGTGAGCGGTTTCCAGTACAAGCACCCGCAGCCCGGCGGACCACAGACGATGGATGGTGCCGGTAGCAAGGTCGCCGCCGCCGCGCACCAGAATCAAGGCATCCTGTTTCATTCAATGGATCCTCCTTCCGGAATGATTTCCAGCAGAAGCTCCATGGAACCACCGCAGGCCGCAACCGCGGCATCTTCGTTTTTGCCGTCGGCCGAAAATGTAACCGTCTGCACCGATGCTGTATGCCCGGCCAGCATTTCAGCGGCGGCCTGCCGAGTACGGTATTCCATGATGCCGCCGCCCACACTGCCCACAGTCGTGCCATCGGGCAGGAGCAGCATTTTGGAGCCGACCTCCCGCGGGGTGGAGCCGTGCCGTGCAATGATCGTCGCCAGCACTGCAGGCTGGCCGTTCTGTGCGGCCTGCTCCATCGCTGCCAGAAGCGCCGGAGCAAAGCCCTCGGTCTGAGGGCGGGCGTTTTTCACTTCCACGATCTGCGCCAGAATGGACAGCGCGATCTCTTCGGCTGTTTTGGCCCCGATGGCAAGTCCGATGGGGGCCTGCACAGCTTCCACCCGTGCAGCATCCGCCCCGGCTTCCAGCAGCTGTCGCCGTACCAGTGCGGCCCGGCCCCGGCTGCCCATCATGCCAACGTAAGCCGCCGGTTTCTGCAAGATCTGCTCCAGGCAGGCCACATCAAAGGCATGGGCGCGGGTCACAACCACAAAGTAGGTCTCTGCCCCGCCGGGCACCTGCTCCAGTGCCTGTGCAAACGGTAAGCAGAGGACCGTGTCCGCTCCGGCATCCCGCAGGTCCTGCGCATATTCCGTGCGGTCCTCCATAGCAAGCACCGGCAGGCCCAGCAGTTTTGCCAGCCGTACCACCGATGCCGCTACATGGCCGCCGCCGCAGACAACGATCTGCGGCACCGCACCGAATCGTTCCACAAACACCCGCGTGCCGTCCAGTTCCAGAAACCCGGTGGCTGTGCATTCCTGCAAACGGGAAAGGCTGCGCTGCAATACGCCGCTGCTGTGGGTCTGCCACACCGGGCACCCGCCGCGCAGCAGCATCCGGCTGCCGGCCTCCGGTCCATCCAGCACCCCCGCAAGGGTACAGTCTCCGGTGACCTGCCCTTTCTGCAGGGCATCAACCAATGCGCTCATAAAATGTTCTCCTGTTCGTCATTGCTCCACCTGCGACACCGCGTCGTAAGCTGCCGGGTCCAGCAGGCTGTTCCAGTGTTCCCAATCCTCCGGCGTCATGCGCCAGGCAAGGCCGCACCCGGCGGAGATCTCCCGTGGGAGCGGGATCAGCCGCCCGGGGATCTGTGCCGTGGCGCAGTGCTTTTCCCAGGCCATGGCTTCCACCGTTGTGCGGAAGGAGAGCACGATATAGGTCTTTTTTGTGCGCATTTACAGCTCCTGTGCCAGCTCCCGCACGGCCTGTGCAGCGTGCAGAGCTTCTTCCATGGTATTGCTGTGTGAAAAGCTGAACCGTACCACGCCCTGTTCCACCGTGCCAAGCGCCTTGTGCATCAGCGGGGCGCAATGTGCTCCGGCCCGCACACAGATGCCGTAGTCCTCCCACAGGATATCGGCCACCCGGGCAGAGTCCTCGTCTCCGATATTCAGGGAGACGATGGGCGCACGCAGAGCGGTCTCAATATCGCCGTATACAGTCACGCCCGGCATACCGCATACTTCTTCGTAAAAACAGCGAGCCAGTGCAGCTTCGTGGGCGGCCAGCGTTTCCACGCCCTGTGTCAGAAGCCATTGTACTCCGGCGCAAAGCCCGGCAAGGCCGTGCACGTTCAGGGTGCCGGCTTCCAGTGCGGTGGGCATCTGGGCGGGATGCTGCTCGTCATAGCTGTGCACGCCGCTGCCGCCCACTACAAGGGGCGCGATCTGCACACCCGGACGCACATACAGCCCGCCGGTGCCCTGCGGCCCCAGTAAAGCCTTGTGCCCGGTGAAGCACAGCACATCCACACCCAGTGCCTGTACGTCGATGGACTGGGCTCCGGCCGTCTGCGCGGCATCCACGATCAGCAGCAAGCCGTGCCGGTGCGCAAAGGCCGCAGCCTTTGCAAGATCGGTACAGTTGCCGGTCACATTGGACGCTCCGGTCACGACCAGCGCTCTGGTGTTTGGGCGCACAAGCTCTTCCCATTTTTCATATTGCAGGCGGCCTTTGGCGTCTACCCCGGCAAAGCTGAGCTGGCCCCCCTGTGTCCGCAGCCGGTACAGCGGCCGCAGGACCGAATTATGCTCACACACGGTGGTGATGACATGATCCCCCGGCCCCAGCAGCCCGCACAGGGCGGTGTTCAACGCGCCGGTGGCGTTGGCCGTAAAGGCAATGCAGGCAGGGTCCGGCGCGTGGAAAAGCTCTGCCAGCGCTTCCCGTGCGGCATACACCAGCCGGGAAGCATGCAGGGTCGGCTCATGGGCACCGCGGCCGGGGTTGCCTGCGGTGTGCAGGGCGTCCAGAATGGCGGCGTCTACTTCCTGCGGTTTGTACAGCGTGGTGGCAGCATTGTCCAGATAGATCACGGCTTGACCACGTTCCCGGCATGGGTCAGCTTTTCCACGATGGCATACATGTTCGTCACGCTGCCTACGGCCAGCTTCTCGGTCAGGCCGTAATAGTTCAGGCAGGTGCCGCAGGTCATGATCTCCACACCTTCCGATTCCAGCGTCTTGAGGTCCTCCAGCATGGGAGAGCCCTCACAGGTCAGGGATGCACCGCCGTTATAGAACAGAACCGTCTTGGGCAGCTTGTCCTGCTGCGTCAGGGCAAACACGAACGCCTTGAGCAGGGTCTTGCCCAGCTCCTCGGCCCCGGTACCCATAGTGTTTGCGCCAATGGCCACCACGGTGTCCGTGCGGGCGTCCGGCATGCAGACGGCCGGGGTCTCTTCAGCCGCCGGGGCCTCCCCAATGGTGAACAGCACTCGGTATTCCCGTTCGGCCAGCTTTTCGGCGCTGTACTGATAACCCTTTTGCTGGGCCATCTTGGTCAGGTTCTGCACGGCGATCTCGTTGTCCACCAGAATTTCCACCTGACCAGCACCCTTCAGCTCCGAAATAGCGCGCTTGGCCTTGACGACCGGCAGCGGGCAGGCGTCTCCTCTTGCATCAACATGAGTCATAATCGTTCCTCCTTTCAGTAGGTCAGTATGTTACTGCGATCTCGGTTTCGGTTCGGGAAACGATCTCGCCCACGATCTTCGCGGGTAGGCCAGCAGATTGCAGTTCCTTCTCCAGCGCGCTGGCCTCCGCCGGGTCCACTGCCAGCAGCAGACCGCCGGATGTCTGCGGGTCGAACAAGACTTCTTCCATGGCAAACGGAACGCCCTCAAACCGGACAAAAGGCCCGGTATGATTGCGGTTGCGCTGCCCGGCAGCGGTGTACAGGAAGTCATCCGCCGCCTTTTCCGCGCCCGGCAGCACCGGCACGGCGCGGGCGTTGATCTTGCAGGAAAGCCTCCCGCCCATCATCTCGTGCAGATGCCCCAGAAAACTGAAGCCGGTCACATCGGTGGCCGCATGCACAGTATACCGGCGGCTGATCTCCGCAGCGGTCTTGTTCAGGGTTGTCATGGAACTGATGGCGGCTGCCATGTGTTCCGGGGCCGCCTCGCCCACGCGGTTTGCGGTGCACAGCAGCCCCACACCCAGCGCTTTGGTCAGCAGCAGCTTGTCTCCCGGCTGGCCGGCATCGTTTGCGTACAGATGATGCGGGTCCACAAGGCCGGTCACCGACAGGCCGTATTTGACGCCGGTGTCTGCAATGGAATGACCTCCGGCCAGAATGCCCCCGGCTTCGGCTACCTTTTCGGCTCCGCCGCGCAGGATCTCGCCCAAAACGTTCAGGTCCATATTTTCCGGGAAACACACCAGATTGAGGGCAGTTTTCACCTCACCACCCATGGCATACACGTCGCTCAGGGCGTTGGCCGCTGCGATCTGCCCGAAGGTATAGGGGTCATCCACCATGGGTGGGAAAAAGTCCACCGTCTGCACCAGGGCCAGATCTTCTGTAACGCGGTAGACGGCGGCATCATCCCGGCTGTCATACCCCACCAGCAGATTCGGGTCCTTTTCGCCGCGGGGCAGCTTTTCCAGAATGCGGCTTAGCACACCGGCCCCCAGCTTTGCCGTGCAGCCGCCCCCGGTACAGAATACGATTTTTTCATCGTTGCTCATGCACGTTCTCCCTCTTCAAATTGTGTCAGAACGCCGTTCACACGATAACGTTCCTGCAGAACACAGAGCGTCTGCTTCCCGAGCAGTTGGCGCTGCGGCGTATCTGCCTGATTGAGCACCGCATAAAAGGCCCTGCTGCCCACCCGTTTCCGGCCGCCCTGCTCACTTGCCAGCAGTTGAGCCAGAAGTTCCGGGGTCAGGCAGGCCTCCGGTGGAACGCCCAGCAGCATGCAGGCTTGTTCCAACCGGAAGCAGCAGTCTTTCAAAGGGTGGCCCAGTGCGGAAAGCCCGGCCACCGCCAGTACGATGTCGCTTTGCGGCAGCAGAACAGGTTCCTGCTCCGCCGGGGCTTTGCACGGGAAATGCTTTGCACCGTCGGCTTCCAGAAACACGGCGTCTGCCTGTGCCATCCAGTGGGCAAGGTCTGCTTCCGGCGGTGCGGTCAACTTACCCTTGGGAGCCGGAGAGCCCACCACGGCATAAGAGCCGCGGGCCCAGAGTTCCTGTATTTCGGCGTCAGTCTTTGCCCAGAGCCAGTTTTCCGGGCGCAGGATGTGGGTGGTAGTGGACACCAGCACCCGCCAACCTTTCTGCGCGCAATGGCTGGCCATGGCATACAGCAGCGTTGTTTTTCCGCCGCCGCCCACCAGCGAGATCACATGGCCTTTTTCCGCCAGAAACGGAAACTGCTGTTCCCCGATCATTTGTGGTTTTCAGCGGCGGCCATGGCGATCTGCTCCGGAGTAATGGGCAGCTCATAGAAACGGGTGCCGATGGCGTTGTAAATGGCGTCTGAAATGGCCGGCAGCGGCGTGTTGATGACCACCTCACCGATGGATTTTGCACCAAACGGGCCGTTTGGCTCATAGCTATTCTCAAACTCCACGTTGATTTTTCCGATGTCGATGCGGGTGGGGATCTTGTACTGGAACAGCGAGTTCTCTTCCGGGCAGCCCTTCCGGTCATAGGTAACATTCTCGGTCAGCGTCATACCGATGCCCTGCAGCAGGCCACCTTCCGCCTGCACACGGGTCAGGTTGGGGTTGATGGGCGTACCGCAGTCCACGCAGGCGTCAAATTCCAACACCTTGACCTCGCCGGTCTCGGTGTCCACTTCCACTTCTGCGGCACCCACCATGTACGGCGGCGGCGACAGGGGCGAGGAATGGGTCTCGGTGGCTTCCAGCGGGACCATATGGCCGAACTGAGACGCATAGGCGATCTCGGACAGGGTCTTTTTCGTTTCCGGGGCGGCGCTTTCAAACACTTCTTTGCCGTCAAACTCCACAGCATCTGCCGGGCAGCCCAGCAGCTCGGCACCCAGTTTGCAGATCTGTTCCCGCAGCTTCATGGCACACTTCTCAGTGGCCTTGCCGGTAACGTAGGTGGTACTGGATGCATAGGAACCGGAGTCATAGGGAGAGGTATCGGTGTCGGCACCAAATACCGCAATGTTGTCCAGCGGGCAGTCCAGCACTTCGGCGGCGATCTGCGCCAGCGTGGTGTCACAGCCGGTGCCCATATCCGCTGCACCGATGATCAGCGAGTAGAATCCATCATCGTTCAGCTTGAGGGTCGCACTGCCCACGTCCATGCCGGAAATACCGGAGCCCTGCATGGCCATGCCCATGCCGACGGCGCGCACCTTGCCGTTGCCCAGATCACGGGCCGGGTATTTGTGCTCCCAGTCGATCATCTCCCGCACCTTGACAAGACAGCGGTCCAGCGCACAGCTGGTGTTCACGGCACCGTAGTAGGCAGGCATCACATCGCCCTCCTGCACCGTGTTCTTCAGGCGCAGGGCAAAGGGGTCCATGTTCAGCTTGTGGGCCAGCTCGTTCACGGCAGATTCCACAGCAAACAGGCCCTGGGTCGCACCGTAGCCGCGGTAGGCACCGGCAGACATGTGGTTGGTATACACCACATCGCTGACAAAGCGGAACGCTTCGGCCTTGCCGTACAGCGGGATGGACTTGTGGCCGGACAGACCCACCGTGGTGGGGCCGTGCTCGCCGTAGGCACCGGTGTTGGACAGCGTGTACAGGTCGATGCCCTTCACGATGCCGTCCTTCGTGGCACCCAGCCGGACATGCATCTCCATTTCGTGACGCGGAGAAGAGGCCGTCTGGCTTTCCACCCGGCTGAAAATGATCTTGGAGGGCTTTTTGGTTTTCCAGGTCACAAAGGCGGGGTATACCTCGCTGACCGCTGTCTGCTTGGCACCAAAGCCGCCGCCGATGCGGGGCTTGGAAACACGCACCATGGATTTGGGGATGTGCAGGGCATTGGCGATGTTGCGCCGCGCATGGAACACGATCTGGGTGGAGCTGAGCACGTTCAGCCGCCCATAAGTGTCAATGGAACAATAGGTGCGGAAGGTTTCCATCATGGCCTGCTGGCAGGCCTTGGTGTGGTAAACATGGTCGATCACCACATCGCACCCCGCCAGCACTGCGTCGATGTCTCCGGAGCCGCACTCATCGTGGGCACACAGGTTGCGCTTGTTGTCGGCTCCCACCGGGCACAGGGCCTCCCAGTTGTCCTCCGGGTGCACCAGAACCGGGTTGTCCTTGGCGGTGTGGAAATCCATCACAGGCTCCAGTACCTTGTACTCCACCTTGATGAGCTTGAGGGCCTTGTCCACGCACTTTTCGTCCTTACCGGCCACAATGGCCACCACATCACCCACGAAACGGACGTGGCGGTCGATGACCAGTCGGTCACGGGGGCTTGCCTCCGGGAAGGTCTGACCTGCCTGGGTGTAGCGGGGCGCATCCTGCGGCACATCCTCCCAGGTGAAGATGGCTTCAATGCCGGGCACCTTCTTGGCCACAGTCGTGTTGATCGTCCGGACCATGGCGTTTGCATGAGGCGAGCGCAGCAGCTTGACGATCAGGCAGTCCTGCGGGATCACATCATCCATATAGACCGGCTGGCCGGTGACCAGCTGCATGGCGTCCTTTTTGCGGAACGGTTTGTTGACCGTGTTCATTCAGCAGCCGCCTCCTTCTGTTTCTTCCAGTCCAGAAAATTCAGGATGCCGCGCAGCTGGCCTTCATAGCCGGAGCAGCGGCAGAGATTGCCGGAAAGATATTCTTTGATTTCTTCGGCAGACGGGTATGGATTTTCCCGGAACAGCGCCAGAGCATTCATGATAAAGCCCGGGTTGCAGAAGCCGCACTGCTCTGCGCCCTGATCGGCGATGAAGGCACCGAATTCGGCAGCTTCTTCCTGCAGGCCCTCCAGCGTGGTCACCTTGTGACCGTCGGCGCGGGCGGCCAGCACAGAACAGGACAGCACCGGCTTGTCATCCAGAAACACGGTGCACAAGCCGCAGTTGGAAGTTTCGCAGCCGCGCTTAACACTCGCGCAGCCATGTTTGCGCACAAAGTCGATGAGCAGCATATCCGGGGCCACATCGTCCGAGACGCGCACTCCGTTCAGCATCAGATTGATCTGCATTTAGGTTTCCTCCTGTCCGGCGCGGTTTTCCAGTTCTTCAGCTGCACGCCGCACCAACACACCAGTCAGGTGGCGGCGGTATTCGGCGCTGCCGCGCATGTTGGAACCGGTGACCACCTGTTGTTGGATGGTTTCGGCCAGCTGCTGCGCCGGAGCTGCCGGTTCTTCATACAGCACAGCCTTGAGCGGGCGGGCACCCACCGCAAACCGGTAGCTGCCATCCTGCAGCCGGGCAGCGGCACAGGTGAGCACCGGAATGTCGGTCTGGCTGTTGCGCACCGACTGGTAGCAGTAATCGGCCGCTTCTTTCCGGACCAGCAGACGCACCACGATGTCCCGGTCGTAGGGACGCTCGGCATACTCCCGCAGCGGCACGATGCCGCCCTTATACAGCTCCACCGAGCAGTCCATGGCCAGGAACAGGGTCAGCACATCCGAAAAGCCAAACCGGCTGTAGATGCTGCCGCCGACGGTGGCCAGGTTGCGCAGCTGCACGCCCACGATGTGGCGCAGCGCTTCCCGGACGGCTCCGTGGGTAAAGGCTTCCAGTCCGGGGTGGGTCTCCAGCTGGCGCAGGGTGACCATCGCCCCAATGGAAAAGCCCACATCCGTTTCCTCGATCGTGTCCAGCCCCAGGCCGGACAGGTCGATGGCTGTGCCGACATTGATGGTCTCCATCTTGAGCCAGATCATGCCGCCCAGGATGCGGTTGGCCTTTTTCTGGTTGAGCTGCCAGGCTTCTTCCAGACTTTCGGCCCGTTTGTATTCTCGGATCGTCATCATGTGCACGTCCCTCTCTTTTTATCCTTGCTGTTTCTATTTTAACACAGACACAGATTGCGTTTCAATCGGCAATTGCGCTATAATGGAAAAAATCCCATCGGAAAGCGCAGGTCTTTTTTATGCAAATGCATGCTTCTACGGGGTGTGTGCTCATGGCCTCTGGTCTGAGTACCCGCTTTGGCTCCAACAAGCTTCTGGCGCAGTTTGACGGTCAGCCCCTGCTGTGCCGGGCCTTTGCCGCCACCGACACGCCGCAGCTGTCGGCACGCATCGTGGTGACCCGCTCGGCGCAGGTGCAGGCGCTGTGCAAAGCGCAGGGGGTGCCGGTGCTCCTGCATGCACTGCCCGGCCGGAACGATACCGTGCGGCTGGGACTTTCGGCGCTGCTGGCACAGCATCCGGAACTGACCGGGTGCATGTTTCTGCCCGGTGACCAGCCCCTGCTGCGCCGGGCTACGGTGGACCAGCTGCTGACGGCCTTTGTGCAGACGCAAAAAGAAACAGAACGGGTGATCTTCCGTCTGGGTGCCCCGGCCGGAAACGGCCCGGACCCCCTTGTGGGAAGCCCCGTTCTGTTCAGCAACGGCTTTTTCCCGGAGCTGCTCACCCTGCCGGAGGGCAAGGGCGGCAGCGTCCTGCTGCACAAGTACCCGACGCTGGTGCATACCGCCTGTATCGCACAGCCGGAAGAGCTGGCCGACACCGATACGCCCGCCGCACTGGCGCAGCTGGAAGCGCTTGTCCGGGAAAAGGGATAAGATTTACTCTGCCTGATCGTTCTTGGGCAGCAGGACGTTCAGCAGGATGGCTACGAAGGCAGCCGGAACAATACCGGACTCACCGCAAATCAGCTGGAATGCATGGGGCGTATTGGCCAGGATGCCGCTGTTGGCACCCATGCCGTAGCCTACACCCAGCGCCACCGACACGATGGTCAGCTGGCGCGGGGTCATCTTTTCCTTGGTGATCAGCTGGATGCCGCTGACCACGATGGAAGAGAACATCATCACGGCTGCGCCGCCCAGAACGGCCTGCGGCATGATGGAGATCAAGGCGCCCAGCTTGGGGATCAGGCCGCACAGGATCAGGAACACGGCACCGGAGGCCAGGGCCATGCGGTTGACCACCTTGGTCATGGCCACCAGACCCACATTCTGGCTGAAAGAGGTATTGGGCAGCACGCCGAACAGTGCCGCAAAGGTGGAGCCGAGGCCGTCGCAGATGACACCGCCGGACAGCTCCTTGTCAGAGGGCTCACGGCTCATGCCGCCCTCCATAACGCCGGAGATATCGCCTACGGTCTCCACAGCGGTGACGACGAACATGATCAGCACCGGCAGGATGGCACGCATATCAAACACGATCTTGACCGGGACCAGTTTGGGGATGGCAAACCAGGAAGCCTGTGCCACCTTGTCCCAGTTGAGCACCCAGGCCTTGGTGTACTCCACGCCGTCGGCGGTGACACCGGTGGTGGGCAGCACAAAGCCCATGACAAAGGCTGCCACATAACCGGCCAGAATGCCGATGAGGATGGCGGAAGAGCTGAGGAAGCCGGTGGTCCAGTGCTTGAAGATCAGGATGACCACCAGCACGAACAGGGCCAGCAGCAGGTTTTCCACCGAGCCGAAGTCCTTGGCGCTGTTGCCGCCGCCAAAGGAATTGATGCCCACCGAGATCAGCGACAGACCGATGGACAGCACCACGGTACCGGTGACCACAGGCGGAAAGAACTTGCGCAGAGGCTTGAGGAAGAAGCCCAGCACACTTTCAAAGATGCCGCCGATGATGGAAGCGCCCATGATGGCACCATAGGCCAGCACACCGCCTCCCATGCTGCCGACAACGCTGTTGAACACGCCGATAAAACCGGAGCTGGTACCCATGATGATGGGCACACCGCCGCCCACGGGGCCGACCGTGAACAGCTGCACCAGCGTGACCACACCGGCCACGAACATGGCGCTCTGCAGCAGGGTGACCTGCAGGTCTGCAAATTCACCACCGGCAATGCCGCAGGCACTGGTGATGATCAGCAGCGGGGTCAGGTTGCCCACGAACATGGCGCAGACATGCTGCAGGCCCAGGGGGATGGCCTGGCGCAGAGACATCTTGCCATCAAACTGGTAAGCAGCCTCTTCAAGTTTGACTTCCTTCAAATGTTCCACTCTCCTCAGAATCTTGACGTTTTGGGTTTCGGATGCTTTGCAAAAAGCGGATTCATTATAACAAAGTTGCCATTTAATGTAAATAAAGTATGACTTTTCCGTGAACGGCTGCAACATTGCCCGATGGTCGTTTCCGGGTCAGAGACAGCAAAAAAGCAGCGGTTTTCCGCGCACGCTTCCACCCGGAATGGACTGGTTTCGCGCAGAATCCCCTGCTTTTTTCTAGAGTTTTTTCAGTTTTTGTGCGATACAGAGATTTTACAATTTCTTTGTCCGCACATCAGGCTTCCTCGCCCACATAGGTGAACCGTCGCTGGGTCTTGCCGTCGCGGGTAACCATCTCGTTCCACATGGAGGCGGGCCGCACCCACAGACTGTGCTCCCCGTACAGCTGCCGGTAGACCACATATTCCTCCTCGGTCTCGCTGTGGCGGGCCACACCCAGCACCTCATATTCTTTGCCTTTGAAATGCCGGTAACGCCCCGGCCGGATCTCTTCGCTCATCGTTTTTCTCCTTTTACCGACTGGCTAAGCCGTAATCCCGCAGGCAGTGCCGGATGCCCTGCTGTGTGGTATCAAAGCGGATGCCGGCCTTTTCCAACTTTTTGCCGTCCATGACCAGATTGCGCGGCCAGTCGGCGGCTTCAATCTGCACCGCAATGTCCAGCTCCTGCGCGAACTGCTGTGCCGTGTGCACCATATTTTCCGTATTGGAGCTGCCAAAGTTGTACACGCCGCCGGGCAGGCTCAGTGCCGGAGCAAGGTTTGCGATCACCTGTCGGACATAGGTCACGCCCCGGCAGTCGTTGGCCGAAAAGGTCACCGACGTCCCATGCAGGGCGGCGCGCAAAAGGTTCAGCGGCAGGTTGCCCCGGATGGGCAGCCCGTAGCCCGGCAGGTCATACATCCAGCTGGCCCGCAGCAGCACAGCGTCCGGGCAGAGTTCCAGCACGCGCTGTTCCATTTCCAGTTTGCAGCGGCCATATACATTGGTCGGCTGCAGGGGCAATGTCTCCGGCAGCGGCCCGGGCTGCGTGATTCCGGCATAGACCTGATCTGAACTGAACGCCAGCAGCTTTGCGCCGGATGCGCAGGCAGCTTTTGCCACCCAGACCGGCAGCTCCACGTTGGCACGATGGGCTTCCTCCGGGTGCTGTGCGCAATAGCCGGTGTCCGACAGAGCCGCCGCGTGCACAATGGCCGCAGGCTGTAGTTTCTGAATGGTCTCGGTCACTTCTGCCTCCCCGGCTGCTGCCAGAAAGCCGCGGGGCAGGCTGCAAAGCTCCGCATCCCCCAGCCCCTGCTGCAGGATGCGTGCGCCCAGAAAGCCGCTGCCGCCTGTGATGAGAACGCGTTTCATCGGTACTATCTCCCTCCCTGGTTTGCTGTCAGTATAGCATATTTTGTGCAGTAAGAAAAGCAACTGCGCCCCAACGCGAAAGCTTCAGAGCGCAGCTGCATTTTTTCAGAGGAAGAATTCCAGCACAAAGACCACAGCGCAGCAGGCCACAGCCACCTGGAACAGGCTTGCACCGCACCAGGCCGCTGCAATGCCGATCACCAGCGCCACAGCACCGGCCACCGGGCTCTGGGTGGCCTGCACGATGGCCGGGAAGGTCATGACGGCCAGCGTGACATAGGGCACATAGTACAGGAACGACTGAACGAACCGGTTCTTGATGGGTTTGCGGATCAGAGTAAGCGGCAGGATGCGGATCGCATACGACACCAGTGCCATGACCGCAATGTAAATGTAGTTGTTATGCGTCATGTTCCGCCTCCTGATCCTTGACCGGGAACAGCACCGCAGCCACACTGGAAATAAGTACGGTGAGCAGGATGGTCCGGGTGCCGTCCGAAAGTGCCAAGATGCCCGGCAGATAGTTGCAGGCAAAGCTCAATGCAAAGCTGATGGCCACCAGCACAGCCACCACCTTATCCTTGCGGGCAGGCGGGATGATGATGGCAAGGAACATGCCGTACAGTGCAACGCTCAGGGCGCTGACCGCACGCAGCGGCAGCAGGTTGCCGGCAACGATGCCCAATGCCGTGCCGGATGCCCACGCCGGGGCTGCCAGCAGGATGGCACCGTAAGTATAGCAGGGGTTCAGGCTGCCGGGCCGTGCAATGGTGATGCCGAACAGCTCGTCCGTTACGTCGTAACCGATGACCAGCCGATGCCAGAAGGGTGTACCCGGCGCAAACCGCTGAGCCAGCGCGCAGCTCATGAGCAGATAGCGTGCATTGGCGATGAGGGTGATCACGGCCACCTGAAAATAGCTGGCACCGCTCATAATAAGCGCAAAGGCAGCGTATTCACCGGCCGATGCGTTGTTCAGCAGACTGGCCAGAAACCCCTGAAACGGGGTAAAACCCGCCTTGCGGGCTGCAATGCCCAGCGAGAAAGAGACGGCAAAATAGCCCAGTGCGATGGGCACGCCATCCCGGATGCCCTCACAAAACACCTTTCGGCTGAAGGCCCACACAGGCTTCTGCTCCCGGATGATGTCCGCATCCAGAAGCGAATTGCTTGTTTCCATGTTGAAATTGCTCCTTTCCTGTTCCAAACATTGTCTATTATACTCCGCCGCCGGGCCGGAGAAAAGGGCCTTGTAACATTTTTTGTGATAAAAGCGCTCAAAAATTTTTATGGCAGACATAAGATTTCGTTTGGCCGAATCGCTTGTTCGGGCATACAAAAAGCACAGGCACCACTCCGGAAAGAGCAATGTCTGTGCTTTGGGGGTCAGAGACCCGGCACCAGAAAATGCTGTGCCTGCGTCAGCACCCGGGTGTCGGGGTCCAGTCCGTTGGCCGCCAGCATCTGGGCCGGCGGCACATGGAACCGCCGCGCGATATCGAACAGCGCCTCCCCTTCCTGTGCATAGTAAATGCGCAAGGTGATCTCCGGGTCGGCAGGGGTCAGGGCTTCGCCCAGCGAAATGCTGCCAATGCCCTGGCGGGTACTGCGTCCCAGGATGGCACCCTCAGCCCGGGCGGTGATGGTTACGGTAAGAGTTCCGCCGGTGCAGGTACACTGTACGCTGTCGGTACTCAGCCAGCATTCCGGCTGCAGCTGCATCCCGGCGGGCACCTCGGCCGGGATGGGCACGGAAAGCTCCAGCGTTTTTTCGTAGCTGTCCAGCTCTCCCAGGCTGTTCTCCGCAAAGGCGGTGGCCGTGGCGCGGGCTGTCAGCGCCCAGCCGCCGCCCTGCCCACTCTGCTGCGAGATGCTGACAGGCCCATACGATACAAAACAGGCACGCAGCTGTGCCCCGGCATCCGGCAGCGGGCCGGAACCGGAAACCGTCGTGGTTGCATTCAGCAGGCAGACCAGTTCTTCGGCCGCCAGCTCCTGTGGGACAAGTTCCGTTTCAAACCAGGTGGAAAAGGCATCCGCCGCATATTGCAGCTGGTAGCTGCGCCAGGCCCGCAGATGCAGCATCAGGCTGGCCGACAGGGTGCCCGCCGCGTCCGGCTGCCCTTCCGTCAGGGAGAAGCCTACCGGCTCCACCACGCAAAGACACTTGCAGTCCTCGGTCAGGCCGTCCACATCCAGCACCTGCTGGAACGGCAGAGTCGTGCTCAGGCTCTGCAATTCGGTTTCCTGCTCGGCACGCCAGGCACACTGCACCCGTACTTCGCCCTTGACCACCGCTTTGCCGGACAGCAGCCGTACCTCCTGTGCAGTGGCTGTGCCTGCAATGTCCAGCACCGCCGCCGACGGGCTGGGAAAAGCCAGCTCCCCTTCGGCCGAGATCAGCTTATCCAGCACCGCAATGCTGCGCACGCCCTGCAGGGTGTCCAGCTGCTGCTCAATGCCGCCATCGGCCAGTGCAGTGATCACCTCCGCTTTGTTCTGGGTGCGCACGGTCGCCACCAGCCCAACGGCACCCCGCACCTCCATGCGGCGCGGGTTGACCACCCGGCTGTTGAGGTATTCGGTCTGACCCTCCACCACTGCCGTCCAGGCCGTAAAGTCAAACTCCGGAAGCTCCAACTGTTTTGTAAAGGGCAGTTTCTGTTCGGTCTGGCAGAGACCTGTACCCTCCTCGCCCTGATAATAGACCGTGCAGCGCAGATAACCCTCCAGTGTCAGCCTGCCCGGCTGCAGCTGCTTTTGCAGGATGACCGGCTTTGCAAAACATTTGACCAGTTTGAACACCGGCGGCAGATAGTCCGAGACCAGGATTTCGGTCTCCAGCGGGAGCTCTGCTTTGACGGTGCACACCGTGCCCGCCTGCGGCATCGTGTCCCGAAAGATCTTCAGTTCCATGCAAGATGCTCCTTTCCCTGTCCGCTTCTACCACACGGTATGCGGCCGGGCCGGGAGATATGCAGCAAAAAGCTCCCGCCGGGGCCTGCCCGACGGGAGCTTTGCTTGACTTGCGCTTATTCCTGCGTGTTGCTGCGGATGCCAAACAGTCTGCGCAGCACACCGCGCAGCAGTCTGGGGCTTTTGAGCACGATCACCTGCATCCCGATCCCCACCTTTCCGTCTGATACCACACTATAAGCAGTTTGCAGCCGGAATGTTCCGGAATTGCCGGAAAAGGATCAGTCCGCCACCGTTTCCACGATGACCAGTGCCCCTTCGCGAGTGGACACCGTGATGCAGTCGGAGCCTTCGGCGTATTCGTTGCTGACACCCAGCGGGTAGCCTGCGGTCAGCTCTGCATCGGTGAGTTCGTAATAGGAACCCTGCTCGCAGACGCCCTCTGCACGGCCTTCCATGGGGAACGCCGAGAAATAGAAGTAATCCTCTTTGGGGTAGCGGCGCGTCTCGCCTGGCATCACAAAGGTGATACGGCTGCGCTCGTCCTGCAGGGTGGCACGCACACCGCGCTTTTCCAGGCCGAGGCCGGTGCACAGGTTGGCAAGGGTGTGTTCCAGCCGCCTGCCGCCGAGGCCCCCCAGCAGAAGCACCTCGTCAAAGCCCTTCTGCACGGCCAGCTTTGCCGCGTATTCCGTATCGGTATCGTCCTTGACATGGGGCAGAACTACGATCTCGTCGTCCTCCTGCTGCGGGCAGGGTGCCGTGTCGAAGTCACCCACGATCACATGGGGCTTGCAGTGCAGGGGCGCGCAGTTGCGGTAGCCTGCATCGCAGGCGATGATAAAATCATCTTCCCGCAGCAGACCGGCCAGCGCCGGAGAGACCGGGCAGGCCGAAAGGATCACACACCGTGCCATAAACAAACCTTCCTTGCTTTTTAAAATTTGGGGCGCTGCCAGTCCTTGACGTCCTTGACCTCATCGTACATGGCGCAGTAGCTGTCGTAGCGGGTCTGGGAGAGCTTGCCCTCGGCAAGAGCCTGCCGCACAGCGCATCCCTTCTCGGTCCGGTGGGAGCAGCCGGTGAACTGGCATTGCCCCAGATAGGGTCCGAACTCCGGGAAAGCGTGCTCCAGATTTTCCTTAGGGATAAAGCCTGCCCGGTTTGCTTCCAAGCTGGCAAAGCCCGGCGTGTCGGCAATTCGGCCGCCAAAGGCTTCAAAAATAGTCACTTCCCGGGTGGTGTGGCGGCCGCGGCCCAGCTTCTGGCTGATGGCGCTGGTCTCCCGGGCAGCATCCGGCAGCAATGCGTTGAGCAGCGTGGACTTGCCCACACCGGAGTTGCCGCAGAACGCGCACAGTCGTCCGCTGATCCACTGTTTGACCTCGTCCAGCCCGGCTCCGCTGCTGTAGTCGATGCGGATGAACGGCAGGGTGGATTTTTCATACGCACTGCGCAGGAATTCTGCCTCCGCCAGATCGCTCTTGGTGCACACGATCACCGGCTGCACGCCCTTGTCCACTGCAATGGCGGACAGCTTGTCCAGCACCAAGGTGCTGGGGGTAGGCTGGGTGGTGCTGGCCACCAGAAACAGAACGTCCAGGTTTGCCACCGGCGGCCGCACGAATACGTTCTTGCGCGGGGCAATCTGTGCAATGACCGAAGCCCCGTTCTCGGTTTCCAGCGTTACCTCATCCCCGGCCACCGGGGTGATCTTCTGCTTGCGAAAAATGCCGCGGGGCTTGCATTCCACGATGCCATCCGGCGTTTTAACGTAGTAAAAGCCGCCGATGCCTTTTACGATATAACCGTTCATGCCTGCCTCCGTCAGCCCAACAGCGAAGCCCACCAGTCGGCAAGGCCGGAGCCTTCGCTGCTGGAAGCGGATTCACCGGTCTCGGTGCTGGAAGAAGAGCCGGAAGAGGAGCTGCTGTCACCGCCCCACAGGCTGCCCCACCAGTCGCTGCCGCTGTCGCTGGGTGCTTCCGGCTCCACCGGCGCGGGCTCCGGGCCTGCGCTCACGGTGATGTTCACGCGGCCGTTCAGCTTGGCGGTGGAACCGGCCGCCGGGTTCTGCCCGATGACCGTGCCCACCGGCTGGTCGCTGTACTGATCGGTCTGGCTGCCCAGGCCCAGATGGTTCTGCACCAGCAGGGTGCGGGCATCGTCCACGCTCATGCCGGACAGCGACGGCACCTTGGTAGTGGTGGCCACCTGCGGGCGGCTGACATAGACCACCACCGTGGATCCGGATTCTACCTGGGTGCCGGCTGCCGGGTCGGTGCGGATCACGGCGCCGGAGGCCACGGAGGTGTCCACGGCCTGGGTCACCAGCACAGAAACGCCCAGGCTCTTGAGCTGCTGCTCGGCGTCAGCCTGCACATAGTTGGTCAGGTCCGGCACGGTGACATACTGGGTGCCCAGGCTGACGGTCAGGGTCACGCCCTGGCCCTCACGCACGGTGCGGCCGGACACCGGCGACTGTTTGTAGATATAACCGGCCGCATAGTTGCTGTTGTATTCCTGCTCCCAGGTCACGCTGATCTGGCCGGAAGCCACCTGCTCGGTGGCCTGGGCTTCCTCCTGGGTCATGCCGATGTAATCGTTCAGGGTGATATCGGCCTTGTTGTTCATCAGGTTGGACGAGTCGTTCAGGATCAGCCAGCACAGGGCCAAACAGGCCAGTGCAAAAGCGATCGTGATGCCGAACAGGACCGGCAGGAACGCCGACCGGCGCTTGCGCTTTGCCTTTTTGCCGCGCGGGGCAGCCGACTCGTTCGGATGGTTCTGGCGGGCAGCTTTGTTCTGATTCATCGTACGTTTCACCACCTTTTCGGGTGCATCCTCTGTGATATATTGATACTCGAACATGACGGACGGGTTCTGCACATAGGTGTCCAGCGCGTCCAGCATTTCACGGGCCGAAGCATACCGGTTCTGCGGCAGCTTCGCCATGGCTTTTTCGGTGATCTCCACCAGTGCAGCAGGCACCTGCGGAGCGATCTCGTGCAGGGATTTCGGCTGATCCGAGATCTGCTTGATGGCCACCTCCACGGCGTCCTCTGCATCAAACGGCAGCTGACCGGAGAGCATCTCGTACATCATGACGCCCACCGAGTAAATATCGCTGGTGCAGTCGGTCTCATCGCCCTTGGCCTGCTCCGGGCTGATATAGTGCACACTGCCCATGGTCTTGCCGCTGAGCAGCTGGTTTTCGGCCCGGGAGATGCGCGCGATGCCAAAGTCCATCATGCGGAGCTGGCCGTTGTCCAGCAGCATGATGTTCTGGGGCTTGATGTCCCGGTGCACCACACCGTTGGCGTGGGCGTGCTCCAGCGCCTTGAGGATCTGGGAAATAAAGTGCACGGTCTCCCGGCTGGTGAGTTTGCCGCCCCGCTCGTTGAGGTATTCCCGCAGGGTCATACCGTCCACATATTCCATAACGATATACTGCAGCTGGTCGTTGACCGAAACGTCGTATACCTTGACGATGTTGGGGTGGTTGAGCAGCGAAATGGCCTTGGATTCGTTCTTGAACCGGCGCACAAGCTCCGGGTCGTGGGTGTACTCCTGCCGGAGCACCTTCACCGCCACCACAGTACCGGCGGGCACCGGGCCGTTGCGGCCCAGCATAACCGCCTTGTACACGTTGGCCATGCCGCCGGAGCCGATGAGTTCCTTGACTTCATACAGCCCATCCAGCTTTTTGCCGATCAGGTTATCCATGGTGCACCTCCAGCGGCTCCACGCCCAGCAGCAAGGCCGTGATGTTGTCCTTGCCGCCGTTCTCGTTGGCTGCCCGGATCAGCAGATCCGGCAGGTCGTAGAAGCTGCCAGTACGCAGCAGCTGTTCCAGCTGAGGCCGGGGCACCGCGTTGGTCAGGCCGTCGGAGCACAGCAGCAGAATGTCGCCCGGATGCACAGCCACACTGGTGAACTCCGGGTCCAGGCGGTAATCCACGCCCAGCGCCCGGGTGATGATGTTCTTCTGGGGGTGATGCTCGGCTTCCTCCACGGTGATGGTGCCGCAGTCCACCAGCTCCTGCACATAGGAGTGATCATGGGTGAGCTGCGCGAGGCTGCCGTCCCGGAACAGATAGGCACGGGAGTCGCCTGCGTGGCACAGATAGGCTTTGCCGGAGCGCACCAGTGCGCACACCGCCGTGGTGCCCATACCGGCCAGAGACTCTTCCCGGATGGACTTCTGGAACACAAAGCGGTTGGCGCTGACCAGCGTCCGTTTGAGAAAGAGCTCTTCCTCTCCGGGCAGACATTTGTTGTAGTGCTCCTGAAAACAGCGCTCGATCACATCGCATGCGCTCTGGGATGCTTCCCTGCCGCCGCGTGCGCCGCCCATGCCGTCGCACACCAGGGCCCAAGCCGCATCCCCGGGCAGCTGCCCAGCACGGTAATCGTCCTGATTGTCCTGCCGGACAAGCCCGACGTCCGTTTTTCCTGCAAGTTTCATAGGCTTCTCCCTCTGTTATGCCTTCCCGTTCATTTCATCGCGGCGCAGCTGGCCGCAGGCGGCGCTGATCTCGCTGCCCAGACGGCGGCGGACCGTAGCATTGACGCCCAGACTTTCCAGTTTCTGCTGGAAACGGCGCACATTGGCCGCATCGGTCGCGGAGTAGGGGCTGCCGTCCACGGGGTTGATGGGGATCAGGTTGACGTGAGCACCCATGCCGCGGATCAGGTCCGCCAGCTGCTTTGCACAGGCGTCGGAGTCGTTGACGCCGCGCACCATGGAGTATTCAAAGCTGACGCGGCGTCCGGTGGTGTCCTGATAGCGTCGCACGGTCTGGATCAGCTGCTCCACCGGGTAGGCGTCGTTGACCGGCATCATGCTGCTGCGGATCTGGTTGTTGGGGGCGTGCAGCGACACCGACAGGGTGAGCTGCAGCTTCTTTTCGGCCAGCATGTCGATCTTGGGCACCAGGCCGCAAGTGGACAGGCTGATGTTGCGCATGCCGATGTTGACGCCCTCCGGCGAGGTGATGTTTTCCAGAAAACGCATCACTTCGTCAAAATTGTCCAGCGGCTCGCCGATGCCCATCAGCACGATG
>OLSJ01000813.1_pt1 | contig 22279 bp, 21 predicted proteins | sample 1672151 | NCBI WGS metagenome assembly OLSJ01 (sample SAMEA3136653, study PRJEB25190) | human gut metagenome | biome: human gut; feature: human-associated habitat; material: faeces | place: Austria | collected 2013 | reverse complement strand
TCAATTTCTTTTTTTCCAAGGTCGGCATCAGGGTCTTGTTCCCATTTTTTTATATAGCTCATTGCTACTATATTTGAAATGAGATTGTCTTGGCAAAATATGCCGGATATCTCCTTGTTTTGTTCTCTATTATTTTTCACACCATCAACAAGAGTGTTGTGTTCTTGTTGCGACCTGTTTCTAATTCTCTCCAATTCAGAATACTTTATGTTGTAGGAACTGTCTATTGATCGCATTCTTTGTTGGATTTCTTGTTGTTTCTCCTGTATGGATTGATTTATTCTTTCAAGTTCTGCATTTCGTCTTTTTATCTCATTATTCTCATTTTTTTGTATTTCTGTATATTCATGTCTGGCTTTCTCTAATCGATTATTTGTTTCTTCTACTTCTTCTGAATTTACTATTTTTTTCTCTATGTTTGATATTTTGCGTTTAGCTTCTGCTATTCTCGCCAACGAAGAATTGATTAGTTCATCATATCGACTCTTTAGTGATGAATATTGTGCAGTGAGTTGTTCTTTTTCTGTTGATAAAGTTTGCAGTAGAAAATCCTCTTGATATAATTTTTCTGTATCCAACTTTAATATTTCATCTTCTATTGCTTCTAAGCGTTCTCTGCTTTTTTCTGCTTTGTCTAACAAATGTTGATCATCTAATTTGTTTTCATAGTTGACTTGCATTTCTCGCTTTACAATAGGAAGATAATCCTTAAATACGATAATTTCTAAAGGTATGGAAACTGTAAACGATATGATTAGAGTCACAAACAGTCGAAATAGAATTGTAATGATAAATTTAATCATGGATAATATATCATATTTCTTCTTTTTATGTATTGTGGAGAGTAGTCCCCAATCAATACTCAATATGATAAATCCCCAAAATAAAATAAAAACCAAGGGATAAAATGCCGCTTTACCTGAAATATCTGTGACAGAATAAATGGCAAATCCCATGGTAAACATAGATAAAATGGATGTATTCAGCACTCCAATACCCAATACCATGAACTTTTGTTTATCAATGGGGCATGTTTTTAATACATCTATATCTGCTCCACCAATATAACAGATAATTTTTTCTAGTACGTTCACAGTTTATTCTATCGTTATTATAGCTAAATATCATTAGCTAATTTGCTGTTTTTGTGCTTTCTCGCTCATTGCTGCAATGAAACCTTTGCGAGATTCTTCTATCATTTTGAAAAAGAATGCAGCCTCTTGATCCAGATTTTTTCTTAGCATATCATAGTAGAATGCATCTTCTTCATATTGTTTCGCTTCATTTAGTTGCTCTTTTCTCCTTAGTCCAAATTTCCTTATGCTCTCTTGAAAAGTGTTAGACATCTGATTAATCTTCATTTGGGCAAACTCTGTTAATGCGGTTTTTATTTGCATTGCTTGCACACTTCTTTCGCCTTCATATTGTTGTAGCTTGGAGGCTATCAGTCTGTCTCCTGCTATTTTTATTAATTCAATCTGTAGATTGGTATAAGCCTCTAACAATTTTTCATCAGAAGCAAATAGCTTTTTTAGTTTTTCAACATTTAGCCTTTCCCATTCACGTTTGGAAATATGCAAAGAGAAACTGTTCGCTATTTCTGGATGTGTATCCAACTTTTGGGCTATGACATTCAAAAGTTCTTCATTTTCATTTCCGAAGTATTCTTTCATTTGATTTGCAATAATTTGAATGTCATTTTCATCCATATTATGGAATGTAGATAAATATTTTTCTTCCATTGTTGAAATTTTATTATATTTAAAGATTAATGTCACATCTGTAGAAACCGAGATATATTCCCAGATCTTATAAATACATAGTCGGTTTGTAATAATTTTTCCATATATATGGTTTCCTCTAAAATTGTAAGACAGTGGGTGTCACTACCTATCAAGTCGTAGAGGTTATTCTTTAATAACCACTCTGCCTTCTTCTTGACAGTCAATCCGTATGAACCTATTAATGCAAAAAGATTGAGTTGAAACTTCACACCTATGTCTTTTAGGTGTTGGTAATCTGATTCACCCATATAAACATACCGTTCCGGATGGGCAAGGATAGGGTGGTAACCTTTAGCCTTGATGCGGAACAGGATGTTGCTCAATCCCATCGGAGGACTAAAATAAGAGGTTTCCACCAACAGGTGGTTTCCATTCTCGCCCAAAGGCAACAAGTCATTCTTTTCCAAACGCTCCTCAAAGAGATTGTCGAGCATATTTTCAGCCGCAAGATGTAGCGTTATCGGGCCGGTGTAGGTGGCTTGTAGTTCCGCGAAACGCTCCCGGAGGTGTGCCGTGGTATTGGGTATGTCCTCCATGATGTGCGGCGTCAACCACACGGCTTTCACGCCCAGCTCTTCATACAGACGCAGTATCTCCAACGCTTCTTCCACAGTTCGCACCCCGTCGTCCACACCCGGCAGGATGTGTGAGTGCCAGTCGGTAAAACCTTCGAATATACCGCTATCTTTCAATGGTATGCATTTCCTGAACGGCCACACAATGATATAAAGATTTTGTTTGAAAAGGATTTATTGATAACTATTTGATAGACAGCTATTTATGGCTAATTATGTTTTTCGTCGGAGCCGTAATGGTAGCCCGAGCCGTAACCGTAGTGATAACCATAGCGATAGCCGTAACGGTATCCGTAGCGACCACCGCTTCCCTCGGTTCCGTTCAGGATCAGGGACATGTTCTTGTATTTTTTCTCCCCGTAGATTTTCTCCAATTCAGCAAGCATACTCCGTTCAAGCAATCCTGCACGAACCACGAAAATACTACGGTCTGCCAGCTTCTCGATAATCTGCGTGTCGGCTACTAATTCGATGGGCGGACAGTCGATCAGCACATAGTCGTATTGCCCCCTTACGGTATCTATCACCTGCTTCAGGCGTTCATCGAACAATAGTTCCGTTGGGTTGGGAGGAATCGTCCCCACGGGTAGTATATCCATAGATTTTTGCTTCGGATCGGATACGATGATTTCGTTCAGGTTATCGATACGGCCTCCCAAATAGTCGCTCAATCCCTTGGCAGGAGAGTCGATATAGGATGACGCAGATCCGTGGCGGAGGTCACCGTCAATTACCAGCACTTTCTTTTCTTTGATGGCAAAGCTCACGGCGATGTTCATGGTCAGGAACGATTTGCCACTGCCCGGATTGAATGAGGTCACGATGATGACATTCGATGTCTTGTCCTTGCCGGTCATAAACTCCAGATTGGTACGCAATACACGGAACGCCTCGTTGATGATGTCACGGTTGCCCTCCTTGACGACAACGGCCTTGACTTCCTGCGGCTTTTTCCCGAATATTCTTTTCTTCTTTCTTGTAAACAGCGGAATCTCGCCGATGAACGGTACGGTCACACTCTCCAGATCTTTCCTTCCCCGTACACGGGTATTCATATTCTCGCGCATGAAGATAATGACTATCGGAAGGAGCAGCCCCAGAGCAAATGCGACCATAAAGATGTTCTTGCGTACAGGGGATGTCGGCAACATACTGCCGTGCGGTGGAGTGACAATGCGGGTATTATAGGCCGTAAATGCTTGCGAGAGTTCGTTCTCCTCGCGTTTTTGCAGCAGGAACAGGTAAAGAGCCTCCTTTACCTTCTGCTGGCGTTCCACCGAAAGCAGGTATTTGGCCTGTGTAGGGTTGGCCGCTATACGTGATGTTGTCTGTTGCTCCGTCTGCCGTAAACTTTTTATCTGCGAATTCAAGGTTACTATCTGATTGTCGATAGACCTGATTATCGCCCCACGCATGGATGCCAGAGCCTGATCCATATCCACGACCAGCGGATTTTCTGCGCTGCTGTTCGCAACCAGGCTGTTACGCTGCAACAGTTGTTTGTTGTATTCGGCAATCTGCGATTCGATGTTGGCACTCTCTATACCGGAATTGGCCGGAAGCAGTTGGGTACGGTTGGCATCGTTGGCTAAATAGTTCCGGATGTAACGGGTCATGTAAAGCTGGTTGTTCAAGGCCAGGATCTGTGCGTTGGTCGCACTGCTTTGGGCCATGTACATGCTCGATGCCGCCTGCACATCGGGTAACAGGTGTTCTGACTTGTAGGAGGAAATATCCTCGTCCACGTTCCCCAGCTCCTGTTCGATTACTCCCAGACGCTCATTGATGAACATTGAGGTACTGACAGCAATCTGGTTCTTGTCCTTCACCCAGTTCTCGTTATAAACGGAAATCAACATACTCAATATATCTTCCGCCCGCTGTGTAGAGTTATCCTTGAATGCCAGGTCTATAACCGACGCTTTCTCGTTATTCAATGAAACGGACAGATTGGATGAGCAGGAGTTTACAGCGTTATACAAATTGGATTTGCCTACATATAATGTATATGCCTTGCCTTTCACGTAATTGGGTGTTGTATTGATAATGATTTTCCCCAATGGTGTAGGAATGGAGTCGAGCAAGTTTCCCTTTATATCCTTTTCGTCAAGATCCGTCCCGTTACGTATAAAGTCGGATAGGAATAACGTGCCGTCCGGCTGCACTTCCAGCGTGAAACCGGCTGATTCATTTTCAGGCAAGTCATTTATCGTTACATCCACTGGTAATGTCAGTCCATAGGCCACCTGACGGTGGAATTTTCCTGGAACGAAGTAATTCATATCCAAACGCAACCGTTTAACTACCTCAGTCATTAAAGACGGTGACTGAAAGGTGATAAGTTCGTTATTCACATTTGTACCGGATTGGAACAACCCGAACTCCGAGAAGGATTCCAGATCCGAGGAAAACGACTTACCTTTGGAATCTTCTTTGACCAATACCGAAGCGGTACGTGTATAAACGGCAGGGGTACGTAACAGATGAACGGTAGCGGCACCGACCGTTACCACTAAAGACAAGACGAACCACTTCCACCTTGCGAGACACAGATACAACAGATCCTGTATCCGCAGGAAATCATCCTGCTGTCCCGGTTTTATATTCTTTTGATTTATGGCCATATCTGATTTTATATTTATTTCACAATTAACACGGTAATGGTAGTCAGCAGCGAGGCCAACGACATCCAGAAAGAAGCAGAACGGACGTTATTGCCGTTGACAGTCGCCTGCCGTGCTTTCATTGAGTTAGGTTCCACATAAACTATATCGTTCTGCTGTAAATAATACACGGGAGAGGCATAAAGGTCGTATCCTGAATTCAGGTTAACCTGATACAAGGTCTGTTTACCGTTTTCCTCCCGTTGTACCAGCACATTCTCCCGTTTCCCGTAGACGGTAAGGTCTCCGGCCATGCTTAAAGCATCCAAAAGCGTCAGCTTGTCCTTATCGATATTGAAGCGTCCGGGGCTAGCAACCTCACCCAACACGGAAACGGTTAGGTTCATGAACTCAACTGTAACGACAGGGTCTTTCACGAGATTCTTCGAAACCAGTTCCTCTTTTATATACGAGGCGATTTCCTCGCGTGTCATTCCCGCCACATGGATATGCCCCAACACTGGAAAATCGATATCTCCATCCTTGTTGATCGTATATCCTGATATCCCCTGGCTATTGGATGTTCCCGATGTCGTACCGATCTGTCTGGATATGATCGGAAGGTTGAAAAGGTTCATCAACAAGGGGTCCTTGCTGTTGACCAGTATTGAGATCTTGTCTTCGGGACGCACCCGGATTTCCAGCGGGTTCAAGACTTGTTCTGCGGTACCCCGTTTCAGGTCCGTGAAATAAGCGACTTTCGGCGTGGCACATGATCCCAGCAGGAAAGCCACGGTCAATAAGAATAAAATGTATCTGATTTTCATATTTCATTGATTTTTATTTGTTGGTTTTCTGTTCCGATTGAAGTTGTCCGATAGATTTCGTCAGCCTGATGTTGGCAAGAGTCCATATCAGGATATCGCCCAGCACGATCCAGTTCACATTGAGATAAAGGGACAGAAGAATATTGAGCAGTATGAATATTGTTGATACGGAAACAATGATAATCATGGCATTGCGCTGCTTTATTCCGAGAGCAAGCAGCTTATGGTGGATGTGGTTCTTGTCCGGCAGGAACGGGTTCTTCCCGTTGCGTACCCGATGCAGGTAGACCCGGACCACATCGCAGCATGGAACCAGCAAGGGTGAGAAGGCCAGCACCATCGGATGTACATTTCCTGTATTATCGTCTAGACCGCACATGGTCAGTTTGAAACTGAGGAAACAGAGCATCATGCCAACGGTCAAACTGCCTGTGTCACCCATGAAAATCTTCCTTCCGTGCTCGGCGTTCCCGAAAACATTGTAATAGAAGAACGGTACCAACACTCCCAATGTGGCGAACGCCAGTATGGCATAGACATGCTGGTGGAGCATGAAAAAAGTCAGACCGTAAAACAGGCAGGCGACACTGCATAGCCCGGAAGCCAACCCGTCAATGCCGTCGATCAGGTTGATGGCATTGATGATGAAGACCACGATTAAAATGGTCAAAGGATACCCCAGCCATAACGGAACCGCATGAATACCTAGGATGCCGTGCAGGTTATTGATATATATTCCACCGGCGATAAGCATCACGCCACACAGGATCTGAATGACAAACTTGGCACGATAACGGATACCAATTAGGTCATCGGCCATGCCGACCAGATACAGTACCATGATGGAGCAGAAAGCAAAAGCCAAAGGCCGTACATTGTTTCCGATTTCAGACAACATTTCCGAATGCCCCAGTGCCATATTGATTCCCAGTAACAAAGCTATGGTGAAAAACACGACCGGTTTGAACGCGATACCACCCAATCGTGGCACCGCACAATGATGTATCTTCCGTTCATCGGGAAGGTCGAACAGCTGTTTGCGAAAAGCGATTAGCAGAATCTGGGGAATGACGATACTCGCACAGAGAACACAAAGCAAAAATGCCAGTGAACAATTTACAATCCAAAAATACATATATTCAGATATTGTTTTTTATTTGCGTAAAACCGTGAATAAGGATTCCAGACTTTTCCATATCAGGAAATGACTTCAATCAAATCGGGATGAACCTCAGCCGATATCCCCATAATCCCCTCAAGCATCACGACCACCCGGCGGTTGCGTTTCCCTTTTACCCGCATAAACACACCCTTAACTCCATCAAGCTTGCCGCCGTGGATACATACACGGGTACCTTTCCGTACGTCGATTTCATCCGGCTTATAATAGGCCGTATCCTTCTCATACAGGGAAGCTATTTGGATGAAACTGTCCATCTGGTCGTTTGGCACGGTGATATATTCCATACCCGTGCTTTTTTTCCACATGGCGAATTGCAGGAAGTTGTACCGTTTCTTGAATTCGGTGATCTGCGAATGGCTGGCGTGGACGAAAACCAGACTCGGTATGACCGGCACCAGCCTTGTCGACTTCACCCCGTGATAGGTCTTTACGGCGTAATGTTTCGGAATGAAATATTCCAGACCGTATTCCTTGTCCTTCAGCCTGTCCTCCGCCATTTTCTCATTCTTGTAGGCGCGCATGACGAACCAGCGGACCTGCTTTTTTTCTTCCACCGTAGAAAAACTCATACCCATATTGCCGGGATTATTTTATAGGTGAGGATATACCCCTAGTTCATGCCAATTCGTATATTGGTATGTATTACAACGGATTACATTTCCTTTATTCATAATATCCACTATCAGTCCCATACTTTTGACAAAGTGTACAGACCTCATTTCCGGGGCTTCTGCCGCTACTTCTCTTGGCAAGAGAAATATCCGGGGATCATATTTTACGTAACTGGTTGACGGACAGATAGAAATACGGAACGGCATTATGGTACTTATCCGACATATGTTAAGCAAATACACTCTGTATGAATGTTTTGGTTAATTTTATCACCCGTTTTCTATTGTTTTTTCAATATTTTACGTAACTTTGCACATTATAATATTTCTCTTGCCAAGAAAACGAGCCGTATGCTCAACAATTTTTATTGTATTACAAAACGCCTTCAAAAATCCATTTTTAAAAACATCCGATTTTAAATTGTCAATAAGAATATCTCCAACGGTATCCTGCCGCTATATTGATAGTTCATGGATCTTTTCTGGTACTTTTCTTTTTAAGAGAAATATCGGGAAGGGATAGTATCTGACAATCAGAATTATATATGAATCCTGAAAGTGATCTGTTCAACAATCATACCGGCATTTGAAACATTTTCCTTTGGAGAAAACAATTTTTTATCATACGGACGGGTACTTTCCCATATTTTGATTATCTTTGCAATGTGTAATATTTCTCTTAAAAAGAGAAGCAGGAACGGCACAGCCTTTTGTCCGGTATTCTGCGTGCCGCATCCGTCTCCGTTATAAGGATTTGAGTATGATGTCATTTGCTTTGTCTACCTGTGAGGTGTCCAGCGAGGCGAGGTAGATTCTGGTTGTGTTTTCCGAATCATGTCCCATCGCCTCGCTGATGGTTGCTAGCGGCACATTCTTGCTTCTGGCAATACTCGCCCATGCATGGCGCGCTACATACATGGTGAGCGGCATACCGAGCCCGAGCCGTTTCCCGAGTTCCTTGAGTTTTCCGTTGATGAAATGCGCTGCGCTCCTGTACTGCCGCACGGCATCCTTGGCCGTATCCCTGATGACCGGAAAAAGGTAGGGGCTGTCATTGTGCCCATACCTGTCCAGGATCTCCTGCATGGGCTTCTCCCATTTAATGGACAGACGCCGGCCGGTCTTCCGCCTGCGGTAGGTCAGCACGCCGCTCTTCAGATCAGCCTTTTTCAGGTAGGCGATGTCGACGAACGACATGCCCCGGGTATAAAAGCTCAGCATGAACATGTCCCTGGCGTATTCCATGCCCGGGGAAAGGCGCAGGTCCAGGTCACGTATCATGCGGACCGCTTTCAATGGAACAGCACGTTTTACGGTCTTGTCTATTCCGGTGTAGACATGCTTGAAAGGGCTGCGCTGTACCGTCAGTTCCCTGTCCACCGCACGGTTGTAGACGGCACGCAGGTTCCGCATGTAATAGGAGGTGCTGTTCGGACATATCCCCTTGTCCTTCAGCCATGCCTCGTATTCCAGCATGAGGGTGGAGCCGATATCCTCCAGCGGGATGTCGCCGTCTCTGCCCCGGAAGTGCGTGAAGCTGTTCAGTACGGTGGTGTACCTCTCGGCGGTGCGCTTCTTGCCGACACGCTCCAGTTCCTCCACGAGCCTCTTTCCGAAGACCATGAAATTATGGCTGTCCTCAGGGGGCGGATTGTGAAAAAGTTCGACAACCCTGCTGGCGGGATAGGTACCGCCGGAACGTTCCAGTCCGGCAATGATACTTTCCAGACGGCGGATGTCTTTTTCCATCCGCTCCTTTAACGCAAGCAGGAGGCTTCTTCTGGCATCACCGGATACCGGCAGTATGATTTCCGACATGCGTCCGTCCCATTCCGAAGGGAACAGCCTGTAGCCGGTGTTTATCTGGCGCGCCACCCTTCCGTGGATGATCTGGAAATAGAGTGTCCCCTCCCTGCCTTCCACGGACGAGGACCTGAATTTGGTTTTGATTGTTGCCATAGTGCAGTCATTTTGAATTAGGATTGTCCAGTTGCTTCCTGATTTCCTGTGCCTCCCTGAACAGCCGGTGCGCCAGACTGTCCTTGTAGGCCGCCATTTCATGATTACGGATGCGGTTCCTGACCGAGTCCTCAAAAGCGGTCACCAGCCTTTCCACACGCCGGATCTTTTCCTCGTCCCGCTCGATGGTGAAATGTTTCTCAAGGAAAGCGATGTCGGGATCATCCCCCGGCAGGCAGATCCTGATGGCTCGGTATTTCAAATCGGCATCCTTCAAAAGCCGGTTCGTTCGGTATTGGTTGCAGTTGGTCCAGACGGAAACGACCAGTGCCAGGATCAGTACCGAAGCTGTCGTTACCACCGCCTTGGATGCGCTTTCCAGACGGTAGGTCACCAGTTTGTGTACCGGTCCCTTTTTCAACAGGATCATTCTCTCATCCAGCCGTCTTACCGTTTCCTTTATCGCCTGGCTGTCCTGTTGCAGGCAGTCCCTTGTCTTTTCCATTTCCCCGGCAAACGTTTCGACAGACAACGGCCTGCCTTCCGACAAACGGACAATATGGCTATGTACCGCTGCAATTTGTGAGCCGATTTTCTCCACTGCGGATTGCTGGCGTTCCAGATGGATTTTCAGTTCCGCAATCCCTTCCGGGAAAATGGTCCGGTTTTCAACTATGGGGCTTGTGCCTTCCACGGGCAGTGCCTCCACTTTCTTCTCGATCCTTTCAAGGCATCCGTAGATGCCTTCCAGATAGTTTTCCTTGTTCTCTTTCATTGACATAAAAATTAACGTTAGACATATGGTTTACAAACTCCTTCTTTTCCTGCGCTTCTTCTTTTTCCGCAGGCGTTCTGCCTCTTTCTCGTCCTCCGTCGGTGCCACCGACGGCATGAACACGCCGCCCGTACCGATGACTTCGACCAGGTTATCAATAACCGTACCATGACTTTGTTCATGGTACGGTTGCTTTTGGGAAACGTCATTTTCCAGGGACGTGACATGGTTATGGTCCAATGCCGCATCCAGCCTTGACCAGCTGAAACTGCGGTCAATCTCACTCCCCTTGAATGACTGGTTATCCTTGATAAAGCAGATGCCCTGCACTTCATTAGTGTTTCCCTTGTACTTGAATTCCATTTCCACGCCCATTTTTAAGAGCTTATTTTGAAATTCCTTCCATGTACTTGCACTCCTCAAAGCTTCCTTAACCGCACGATATATCTCGTATTTCACCTTTTCGGAAGCGTGCAGCTTTTCCGTTTTAACGGCCTGTTTGCCTTCGGAATAGGTAAGCGAATACTTGTCCTTGAGCATTTTCGTCACCCTCTCGTTGCGCCTGAAATCGTTGCTGTCGGAAATCACCTTCCCGTCGAAGTCCACCCGGTTGAAGACGATGTGGCAGTGCGGGTTGTCCGTCCCGTGATGCCTCACCACGATGAACTGCGTGTTCCGTATCCCCATCAGCTCCAGATATTCCTCCGCCAGACTTGCCATGAACGCGTCGGTCAGCCTCGGTGCGTCCTCCGGCTTGAAGCTGAGCGCGATGTGTCCCACCGGTTTCGCCACGTCCGGATTCAGCAGGCATTGCCATCGGAAGCTGCGTGCCGTCTCCTCCGCTGTTCCCAGCAGCACGCCTTCCGAGGCGATGATTTTCGCATCGTCCTTCTGTGTCACGTAGCGTATGCAGCCGCCGAACGAGCGGCCTTTTTTGATCTTTCCTATCATGAGGCTATCCTCCTCCTTCAGGTCTGTAATCATCCATGATCCGCTTCAGCTTTTCCAGCAGCCCCTCTATCAGCAGCCTTGTCCTGTAAAAGCCTGTCTGGTGTGAGAGCTTTGTCAGCTGGTTCAGGTTGTTCGCCATTCCCGCCAGGCTGCGCAGCAGCGCGTTCTCTTCAGGCGTATGCCTTGCCGTCACGGTGGCCGCCAGTGCCGCCTCCCTGATATAGACCGCCAGGCTCCGGCCGGACTTCCCTGCCCTGAACCTGAGAGCCTCGTAGCTGACGGGGGAGAACTTCACTGTCACTCCCTTGGTCAGCTTCCGCGTCCTGCCCAGTGCCGGACGGCCGCGTTTTTTCTTCATCTCATTCACATCCTTTGTCATATGTTTTTTCTTTTTCGTCCGTACTTCTTTCATTCCAAAATCTGCGACCGGCGGGAGCGGATTTGCCCTCCCTGCAACCACCGGGCGCTGGGGAGCAAGGGTTTTCGGGAATCCGGAAACATACCCTTGCTCCCCCCACAGAAAAATCCCCCCGCATTTTCCACATTGAAGCGGGTACACAGGGGACTGTGCATACATCGGGTATACTCCACGCCCGGTAACAGGCTGTCAGATTTTTCTCCACTGCTCGATGTCCTCACGGTAGGCGGCAAGATGCTCCCTGGCAAGGTTCTCCAGCAGTCCGGAAACGCTCATGCCACGCCCACCGAGCCTGCGGACGATGGCGTCCAGTTCGTCCCTCACATCCTCACTGACGAACACCGTCTTGCGGTTCCTAATCTTCGGGACGGTGAGGTATGTTTCTCGGTACTCCTCCAGCGAGGCCCTACGCTGCCTGCCGCTCGTCCTTCTTCTCACGGGGCCTTCCGGTTCCGGCGGGGTGTCCTTTCTTCCCGCTTCCCCGGACACCTCTTCCGCAACGGCCCCGGATGGAATCACCGGTTCCGCATCCGTACCGGCGGATTCTCCCGAACCGGGTTCCATCATGAGCCTTTCCCACCACTCGTCGTGACCGGCTCCGGGACTACGGCCGTTCTTTCTGTCTGCGGTTTCGGATACCGCCATTTTCTTCCCTTTCGTTTTTTCAGTCGGTTCACTTTTCATTGTACATGGATTTTAGATGGTTGATACTGTGGGCACAGTCTACCCGTTTGCCCGATTGTCGGAAGCAAATAAAACGATAATAACAAGTGCTGTGAAACGGACGGGTCCGATTGGCGGGGTTTGCCGTGTTATTCATATTGTTGGATCAGTCTGACGGTGATGACTTCACAAATATACGCACCGGAAATTTCCCACTCTTCGGGAACGGATCTGAACGTCTGTTTACTAAAAGCAAATGAATATTAAAATCCGATTCCCATGACATCTGATGACATATAATGACATCTGATGAAGGGGCGGAACCATATCCGGGAACAATCATTTACTTTGCAGATGAAACAAGTACGCATATGGTGTCAAAGGTAGTCATCCTGTCTTGAAATTCAGGACGTTCCGCCGGGATTCACTAAATTGCGGAACGGAATCCGGATCCGAAAAGAGAATGAAACAGATGTCAAACCTGAAATTACAGTGATTATGGAAATAGTGAACATTGAGGCAAGGACCTTCGAGGCGATGCTCTCGGCCTTCCGGACGTTTGCGGACCGGCTGGACACCCTCTGCCGGCTGTACGGCGACATGGAGGAGAAGAAATGGCTGGACAACCAGGAGGTGTGCCTGCTGCTGAAGGTCAGCCCGAGAACCCTGCAGACCCTCCGTGACAACGGCACGCTGGCATACACACAGATCTGCCACAAGACATATTACAAGCCCGGGGACGTGGAAAGTATCATCCGGATAGTGGAGGAGCGCCGCAAGCGGGCTGAAAGCATGGGAAAATCAATTTGAAAAGCCATGGGAAACGAAAGGATGATACTTTCTCCCGGCAGTCTGGCAGGCGGCTGGGAAAGTCTGGACGGCAGTCCCGATTTCTACATCTTCAGGGATTCCAGCGGGGACTACCGCCTGCTGGCCTACAGCCTTGACGCGGAGTACGGGCGTGGAAGCTTCTCGCTCTACAGGATAGACGGGGACGGGGAGGGATGCCATATCCGTATCGGTACGAAAGAGTGCCGGTTCATGTCGGAGGGATGCCCCCATATCCTCCATGTCATGGGGTGGGGCCGATATATGAGAAACTGAAAAAGTAAATGTCAAACCAACAAACAGATGAGATTTATGATGAATACCGATAACCGTCTGCTCACTCGTGAGAGCAGCGAGCATATAAGAGAGTTCTTCTCTACCGTCGAACGTCTCTCCGTTTCCATGGAGCGTCTCTTTGCCGGCAGGTCACCGGCGATGGCGGGCGAGAACTTCTATACGGACCGCGAACTGGCTGAAAAGCTGAAAGTGAGCCGCCGCAGCCTGCAACAGTACCGTGACAGTGGTCTGCTTGCCTTCACCCGGCTGGGCGGCAAGATACTGTACCGTTCTTCCGACATCGAGAAGCTGCTTGACGGCTGCTACCGGGAGGCGAGAACCAGGCCGGAGGAACTTTAGAAAAGTTCCGTACGGGATCGTGAATGAAGGGGCGGTCGGTTGTCATACCGGTCGCTCCTTCATTTTCTTTCCACCGGATGAACGACTTTAATTTGCTCGTAAAATACTTATACACAGAGTGTTTTTTCTTTATGAATTATGATCCGGTGACAACATTGGCATAACATGGCGGGACATGGAAACATTTTTCCGATATGGCAATAAGATACGGGGATTCCATTATAAAAAAAGACTCTTATTTTATTATGTCATTATGTTATTCTGAAATTGGGGCGGGCCGTTCGTGTACCGGTGGGACGATCCGTTCCCGTAATGGCGGCACATTCCGTACCGGTATCATTATCCTCCGGCAATGCCGTTTCCCGGTCTTTTCGGAGTGACCTTATGCCGGCCGGTGACAACCGCATGTCCGTGTGTAAACATGGCGGCGCATAAAAATAGGCACATCCTCCGGGCTCCTGTCCCGTCGGATGCACCTGTCTCCGTCATGTCATATACAGCCGGACTCCTCCGGCCCATACCTCTATCTGAGTATCGGATTCGAGAGCAGTATCTTGTAATAGGCCACTCCGCCAATCTCTACCGGCATCCTCGCCATCATGAACTGCACGCTCTTCCTCTCCACCTTCGCCTGCCGCATGAGTCTCTGCACGATAAACCCCGCCGAGAACCTTGCGCATCTTTTATCCTTCCAGACAATGAACCCCTCGCTGTCATCGGCCCGGCAGATGTACCAGTCATCCGTCTCGTCGTCGTGGGCGAAGTTCACCCGTCCGCCGCCGAGGATTCCCAATTCGATTGACATCGTCTTTGACAGATAGACGGTCCCCCTGCTGTCAAGGTTGATGGTCCGCTTTCCCTTGTATGTGACTTCCTGCGGACGGGAGTTTTCCCTGTTGTATACTATCAGTGCCATAACTTTCTTACTTTTCCGTTAAACAATTTTTTCAATACATGAAGCTTTCCACCGCCAGCATCTGACTTCTCCATGCGAAACCGCTGTGGGTACGTACCGCGTCCACTATCCTGCATACTTTCTGCGATATGGCCGATGCCGAGATACCCATGCATTCCGCCAGTGCCTTGAACGAGAACTGCGCCTCATAGAACCTGAGCATGAACATCCGGTACTCCTCGTAGGAGAACTTCTGCCTTACGAAACGCAGTATGTCTCTTACCAGCCGCTCGCACCCGTTCAGGTCGTCCTCGGAAAGGAATTTTGCCTCTTCGCCACATCGGAGGAAGAAATCATCTTCAGGGTGTGCATACCGGTTCTCCCTTTTAATCTTTACCAGGGCCGCCTTTTTGTAGCATCCGATGAAATACGCGTCATAGTCCGTTATGTCCTTTCCGGGAACCAGCACCTGCCTTCTTACGAAAAGGTAGGTGTCATGGAAATTGTCCTCGTCCAGCATTCCGTACCGGTGTAACGTCCCTCTCAACCTGTCATAGGATTTTGTGAACCACTCGTTGAACAGTTTTTCCTTTTCTGCGCTCTTGTCTGCCATAGCCTTATATTTTTTTGAGTTATACATGGCCTACACGGGTAGGCATTCTTATTTCTTGTGCTTCCTCCAGTTTGTTTTTCGGCGGTCTCCGGCAAGGCTTGCCGTGAAAAAATACGCTCACGCGAAGCGTGAGGAAGATTTTTTCACGAGCAACCAGCCCGCAGGGCCGCCTTGCGGGACCGGCCTGAAAAACAACTATTTTTGCCGCAAGAAATGAGGATGACGGATTACTTCCTTCTATCTATTGTCTGTCCTATGAGAATTTAAAATTCCATGCAGCTTTTCTGTCTTCGGTATGTTTGGAGAAATATTCAAGGATATGAAATGAGAACGGCAATACGTGATATTGCGGAAGGAGCAGATATGGGATTGGAAACAGGAAGCGTGCCCGGGCTTTCATGCAGTTTATACGGCAGTGTTGATTTTGGGGAGGATTACAGGGAAGTAACAGGAAGGTCGGCCGTTCCGGAGAAATTGTATGTGTACGTTGTTCCTTCCGAAATACGGAGTCTTTTAAAATCATGGAAGACCTCATTCGGGAGTGTGTCTCGATATTTGCCTGAGACAAAATTATAAGTCACCTATTCATGGATAAGTATTTGGAATATATCAACGACATGCTACGATGCGATAAAGAGAATCGGAACGGCAGACTGAAACTCGCAATCTGCTGATAATGCGAACTATTCTAAAACAAGTGTGGAAAACTTGAAGACATCCGACGGAAAACCTTGAAAAAAGAAGAACCGGACAAAGTCTCCGCCTTCAAAATAATGCTCTATATTTATGCCACAGGTGCGGCATTACTTGTCATTCCGGATTGGCTGCCCATGAAATCCACCGCCCGCCATCAAGAAAACGGCTGGTGCCATATGGCAGGTAATCGTAGCGACAGCCCGTCTTTGGAACCCGTTGTCACCCTAAAGGATTTTACTGATATATTATTATGTCAGTCCTTTTTCAAATCAAAATACAGCAAACGGGTTTTCAAAGGTTCATCTTGCGGAATATCATAATATTGCTTTTCTATCACGTCTGTTTTATAGAGTGGAACGAAACCGTTTCTTTCATAATACCTGAGAATCTTTTCCTCATTGTATGCATCTACCACGATAAAACGGCAGCCTGTCTTGTTGTCCTCATGACGGAACCAGTCTTTTATGAAAGCCATCAGTTGCCGTCCTACGTGGCTTGATGTACCCTGATATTCCAGGTTGACCCCCAGTCTTCCTATCAGCACGGCCGGATAGCTGCGTCCACGTTTAGGATTTACAATACTGCGTTGCAGCCTATTTTTATCATTGGGGGATATTAATCTGGTCTTGATACTGTCATTGGACAAGGTAAACAAGGCCACAATACGATGCGGGATTTCAGTCGTCACCCAACAATATGTTTTCCCAAGGAGTTCATCCGCATACAGATCGGCATCATTGAGAAAAAAATCATCAAGGTCATTCTCGCCACAAGTGAAAGGAAGGCAATTCCTCCGTACTTCCTTGTTATAGGCAAGCATGACACAATCCTCATATAAAGAAATACCGTCCATTGCTGTTAATTGAACCGGAATGAACGGGATTTCTCCAATACTTTTCGCAACCGTTTCTTTGCCTCCACTGATAACCGGGGTGTTACCTTTGCGGCGTTCTTGTCTGCACTGCGTACGAAATCTTCCGCCGTAACGCCCTCCAAAACCGGAATGTTCTTGATAGTTATAGCCATAATATTATTTTTTGCAAAAATACAACTTTGTTGTTATACAGCCAAATAATAGCCCGTCTTCCACTCTTTTTTCCGGAATGTTCCTCCATATCCGGAAAAGTCTGTGTCACGCCGCCCGTTGCGACAAGCCGTTTCTACCAAGGAAATGGCAGGCAATACCGGCGGACGTGGATATGGGCAAAACAACCCGCATATGCAATGCAGAGGGAGCAGGAGAGCCTTCACCACAGCCGGAGAGGAAAGCGGTCTCATGCCGGGGTACGGCATGAAAAGGGGCTCCCGGACAGTTCTTTTCCTTGTCGCACATGCACTACGTCGGTCGCAGTTTTCGCCTTCTGAATCCTTCTTACGTCCGTCCCTGCGCTTTCGGAGCGTTTTTCTGGCAGAAAATTTCACCATGCGGAAATTTTCTGCCGGAAACCGAAGGGAAAACGCGGAGTCCCGCAGGGACGGACGAACTTTGATGAGGAAGGGGAAAATCGTCCGTTTCATAAATACCATTTCCTCAGATGGCATCGCATATTTCCTTCTCCATCTTTTCCAGCTTATGGGACAGGATTTCCATGTTGCTGCTGATCTTCTGGTTGGTTATTCGGGCATATATCTGGGTGGTTTTCAAATCCGTATGCCCCAAAAGACGGCTTACGGTCTCGATGGGCACACCGTGCGAGAGCAGCACGGTGGTGGCGTTCGTATGCCGGGCAACATGATAGGTCAGCCTTATCTTGAAACCGCACTGCCTGCCAAGTTCCTTCAATATGGTGTTGCATCTGCCGTTGCTCGGTACCGGAAATACATGACCGTCCTTGGACAGCCCCTTATACTTCTCTATGATGCGCTTGGGCACGTCCAGCAGGCGGATGTTGGACTCGGTGTTTGTCTTGCGCCGGCGGGTGATGATCCAGAGGTTGCCGTCGAAGAAGGTCTGGAGCCGGTCGGTCGTCAGCGCCTTCACGTCCGCGTATGCCAGTCCGGTGAACACAGAGAAGATGAAGAGGTCGCGTACCAGTTCGCAGGTCCCGCTTTTCACCGGGGTCTCCATCAGTGTCTGTATCTCACGCTCCGTCAGGTAGCCCCGGTCAACGCTCTCGGGGGAATTGATGTACCCGGCGAAGGGGTTGAAGGGAAGCGCACCGCTGTTGCGGGCGATGGAGATGACGTGCTTGAGCCCGATCATGTAACCCCATACGGTATTGGTGCGGCATTTCTTCTCCGTACGCAGGAAATACTCGAAGTTGTTGATGAAGGTCAGGTTGAGTTCCTTCAGGGGGATGTCGTCACGGCGGTATACTTTCGGGACGAACTCGCAAAGGTGCCTGTATATGGTACGGTAGCGGTTGTATGTTCCCTGCACGCGGCTGTGTCCCACTTTCTTGATGAACTCCTCGTTGTGCTGCTCGAAGAGCTTCAGTAGCGTCTCGCGTTTCACGCCCAGCCCGAGGCAGGCGTCCCTCAGCCTGGCGGCGGTGACATAGCCGTCGGACTGCATCAGTTCCTGGTAACGGCGGTTCACGTCCACGCGTATCCGGTCAACCGCCGCATTGATTTTCTGCGCCTCGGCGCTCTTGCCCGTGGCACGTGCCGTTTTCACGTCCCAAAGTTTCGGGGGCACGTCCAGCTTGCAGCTGAACTGCTTGATTTCGCCGTCCACCGTAAGACGGCACATCAGGGGGAGATAGCCGTTGGCTCTCTCGCTGCCCTTCTTCACGTAGAAGAGGATTTTGAAAGTCGATCTGCTCATACTCGTTTTCATACTTTTTTGATCGTTACAAAGTTAATATCAAGCGAGTTGTCCTCAGGTATGAAAAACTGTGCAAATTACTGAAATAGAATCTATTGTGCCGTTTCTTGTTCCTGTTATATCAGTAACGATATGGGAACTGAAGTCTTTCGCAGCTTTTAGCGGACCTCCTTTTTCAGCTTGTGCAGTATTATGAGTTAAACACCTAACTGCTTAATGGACTGCATTCTTGCTGTATTATCATCAACCTTGCTTTTTCTTGCTGCGTTTACTTTATTTCTTTATCATCTTTCCCTTCCTTCCCTCTCTTGGCATACTGGCTTGGGCTCATATTGAAATGTTTCTTGAATACTTCACGGAAATATTTCGCATCACTGAAACCGGTCAGCTCTGAAATCTCGGTGATGGTATGCTTTTGTTCTTTCAGAAGTTGGGCAGCATGTTTCAGTCGAATCAGCCGGATGTAGTCAGCCGGAGCTTGGTCGGTCAGTGCCTTTATCTTATTGTAGAAGCTGGTCCTACTCATATTCAGCAGGTTGCAGAGCACGTCGACGTTGAAGCTTGGGTTGTCCATATTGTCTTCGACGCTCTTTTTGACGGTTGCAATGAATTTCCAGTCCAAGTCGTTGGAGCAGTTGATGCAATCCGTATTGTTCTTCTCGTCGTTCAGGTCCAGGCTGGCATATTTGTGGCGCAACAGTGCCCGGTTAGTCAGCAGGTTGGCAATGTTTGCCCGCAATATACCGATATTGAAGGGTTTCACAATATATTCATCCGCTCCGCTTTGCAGTCCCTCGATGATATTCTTGTCGGTATTCAGTGCTGTGAGCAGGATGATGGGGATATGTGATGTCTCGATGTCGTTCTTCAGGATATGACACAATTCGTCTCCTCTCATTTCCGGCATCATAATGTCTGAAATGACGAGGTTGGGCATATACTCCTTGACAATGGTCAGTGCTTCTTTTCCATTGGAGCATACTTGTATGTTGTATTGTTCAGACAATGTTCTGCGCAGATATTCCCTTAATTCGTCATTGTCCTCTACAATAAGAATTTTCTGGTGGTTACTGTTGTTTTGTGACTGTTGTTGCGTCTTGTCGTAGATTCCACTGGAAGCAGGGGATGATGTAGTAGAGGCATTGATAGGCACTCCGGAAGCCGAATAAACAATCCGTTCGTTTTTGGGTTGAGGGCGTTGGATTGCTTTGCGGAAATGCTTGTTCCCTTTGGGGAACGTTATTTTGATGCAAGAGCCTTTCCCTTCCATGCTGCTGAAGTTGAGCTTTCCTTTATGTAAGCGTACAAGTTTCCCTACCAGAAGTAGTCCGATGCCGCTGCCGGTAACTTTGGAATTGATAGCATTACTGCCACGGAAATGCATCTTGAACAGCTTTTTCTGTTCTGAAGCCGGAATTCCGATACCGGTATCTTTCACCTCAATACTCCAGGTATCTTCTGTCTCGGAAGTAAAGACATGTACATTGCCGCCGTCCGGTGTATATTTCAGTGCGTTGGATATGATATTTTTCAAAATGGAATCCATCTTGTCCTTATCTAACCATACGTTCAGATAACGGAAGCTGCTTTCGTAGGTTAGGTTGATGTGTTTTATGTTTGCGTATGAACGGAAAGCATCGATCGTCTCTTCCATATATGTGCTCAGTTCGTATTCGGATACGTATAGACTTCCGGAATAGGTGTCTGCGCGTTCGAAATTAATAAGGTTGGTGGTCAGGCGCAACAAGGCATTTACGTTTCGCAGGGCTGTATTGATGTTGCTCTGTCCGCTGGAAGTCAGTTGCTCGCGTTCGGTGATTTCTTCCAAGGGTGCTTTGATGAGCGTCAGTGGAGTACGTATATCATGCGCCGTATTGACGAAGAAGCGTATTTTCTCATCGGATTCTTTCCGCTGTTTTCTCAAGACTATTATTCGTAGAGTGATGCTTGCAATGGATATGATAATCACTGCATAGAGTATCAGCGCCCAGAAACTGAGCCAGAGGGGTTGCTCGATAATGATGTCCATACTGCGTTCCTCCAGGACAATACGACGGTCTTCGTTGGAGATGGCACGTACGCGGAGGGTATAGTTGCCCGGACTCAGGTTGGTAAAACGGATGACGTTTTCCTCTCCCGGACGGCTCCAACCCTCATAGAAGCCTTCCAGTTTCCAGGAGTACAGAATTAGGGAAGGATAGTCATAGTTGATGTCTGAGACCTGCAATGAGAAGATGTTCTGGTTGTACTTCAAACGCAAGGTTTTTGTCTCGTCAATATCCAGAATAAGTGGAGAACCTTCATCCTTGGGATAAACGGTCTGATAGAATACCCGCAGGTCACTGAATACCATTTTGAACTTATAGTCGCGAGGCAGGATCATGTCTTTGTTGAATTCTATGGCTCCATCCGTACTGCCGAAAATGAAATTGCCGTTTTTCCTCAAGGTGCCTGAGGCTGCGTTGAAATGGTCAGACTTCAGTCCTTGTTCTTTGGTCCAGTTATGGAATGTCTCTTCGACAGGATAGAAGGTGGACAGACCGTGTTCTGTACTCAGAAAGATATTTCCTTTACCATCAGACAATAGTGTATAGATATTATTGGAAATCAAGGCGCAGTTGTCTCTATGATAATGTCTGAATGTGTTTTTGGTCGTATCATATACCAGTAAACCGGCATTGTTGGTACCGATATACAGCATTCCGTCGGAAGCTTGGCATAGGGAGTAGATGTAGTAGGATTCTACCGGCATCTGGATATAGGTATACTTACCGGTTGCTTTTTCCAACAGGTACAAGCCGGTGGAAGTGCCTATCCACATATGTGTGGAGTCTTTCTCTATGATGGCAGTGATACCATTCAAGCCCGGGAAATGGCGTATATTTTTTCTGGAATAATCTATTTCTTTTAAGTTATAATACCCTCCGGACCAGATGTTTCCTGAAGAATCTTTCATAATGGAACGGATATACTTGTCCGGCCGGATATTCAGATTACTGAATAAAGACGGAGTAAAGAACTCTGTGGACAGTAGTTTCTTGTTGATCTGGTAGATGCCGGAACTATATCCTCCGGCCCAGATGATGCCGGGCTCCACTTCGCACAATGAGATGAAGATATGGTTTTTACTATGGCTTGCGGTGTCGAAACTGCTGAGAAAAGAATGCCATTGTTTCGTCTTGCTATAATAAAGGCTGATGCCGTTATTGGTGGCAAACCATAAATCGCCGTCATGGTCTTCAATGATGGCATTTACCTGGTCATTGATGAGTGACTGTTTATTGCCGATAGAGTGTTTTATCCATTGATAATCGGCATATCGGTTGTTGCGTACAGTTATACCAATGGGATAATTAGCCATCCAGATGCGTTGTTCACTGTCAATGTAGATATCATTGATGGTATTTCCGTTCATTGAGTTGTACCGGTTATAGTCAGCAACAATGTATGGTATAGATTCATAGGTATCGGTATTCATTTTGTAGACACCGGCCC
>OLSJ01000810.1_pt1 | contig 22333 bp, 10 predicted proteins | sample 1672151 | NCBI WGS metagenome assembly OLSJ01 (sample SAMEA3136653, study PRJEB25190) | human gut metagenome | biome: human gut; feature: human-associated habitat; material: faeces | place: Austria | collected 2013 | reverse complement strand
TCCTCACTTTGCCGGTAAAAACAAAACCGCCGCAAAACAGACAGGCTATTTTAAAAATCCCCCATCTATTTTGCGGCAGTTTGCTCTGCATTTTTTACCTTTTATATAATAGTGAACCGCCCACCGGTTAAATCCAATGGGGTTCCGGTTTCAAGTCAGAAGCTGCCTGACATCTTAATACTCAAACACTGCCACACCATAGGCCGGAAGCGGGTATGCGATCGAATACGCCTGACCGTCGCATTCCTTTTTCACCGGTTTGTAAGTAAGCGGACGTTTTTCCCCTTTTCCTCCGTACTTTTCCTCATCACTGTTCAAAACAAGCTTCAGCGTTTTCCTCGTCGGAACGCCGACTCTGTAATCTTCTCTTTCCACAGGAGTAAAGTTGCAGACGAAAAGCAAATTCTTTTCTTTATTCTTGGAATGTCTTACAAAGCTGTAAATACTTCTGAAAATATCATCCGCATTGATCCACTCAAATCCCGCCGGATCATTGTCCATTTCATAAAGAGCTTTATTGTTTTTATACAAATGAAGCAGATCCCGATACCAGTTCTGAATATCTCTGTGCTCAGGTTCGGCGAGCAGGAACCAATCGATCTCTCTCTTTTCGCTCCATTCTCTAAGCTGTGCAAATTCCTGACCCATGAACAGAAGTTTCTTTCCCGGATGGCCCATCATAAACGCATAGCCTGCTTTTAGGTTGGCAAATTTATCGAACCCAAGTCCCGGCATTTTATTGATCATCGAACACTTCAGATGAACAACTTCGTCATGCGACAACACAAGAATATAATTTTCACTGTATGCATACTGCATCGCAAACGTCATCATATGATGTGCATTTTTACGGAAATACGGATCAAGTTTCATGTACTCCGTAAAATCGTGCATCCATCCCATATTCCATTTCAGGCTGAAACCAAGGCCGTCGTCTTCGGGCGATCCTGTCACCTTCGGCCATGCCGTCGATTCTTCCGCGATCATCACAGCGCCTTTGTTCCGTCCCAGAACAACCGAATTCAAATGTTTAAAGAAATCGATCGCCTCAAGATTCTCGTTGCCTCCGTATTTGTTCGCGACCCACTGTCCGTCCTGTTTTCCGTAATCAAGATAGAGCATCGACGCAACAGCATCCACACGGAGCCCGTCCACATGGAAATGTTCGATCCAGAATAATGCGTTTGCAATCAGGAAGTTGCGCACTTCCGCTTTTCCGTAATCAAATACTTTCGTTCCCCAATCCGGATGTTCTCCGAGTCTGGGATCTGCATACTCGAATGTCGGAGTTCCGTCAAAATCAGCAAGCCCGTGAGCATCTTTCGGAAAATGCGCCGGAACCCAGTCAAGAATCACTCCTATATTGTTTTTATGCAGAAGGTCAACCAGATATGCAAAATCTTCAGGACTTCCGTATCTTGAAGTCGGCGCATAATATCCCGTAACCTGATATCCCCACGAACCGTCAAACGGATGCTCTGCAATGCCCATCAGTTCTACATGAGTGTATCCCATCTCTTTTACATATTTTACGATCGCCTCGGCGAACTCTCTGTATGTGTAGAATCCTTCATCTTCCCTTCCCGGGTGACGCATCCACGAACCCATATGAACTTCATAGATCGACATCGGATTCTTCTTATGATTCCATGTCTTCCGCGCTTTCATCCATGCGTCATCCGTCCATCTTATACGGGAAAGATCCGTAATACGAGACGCCGTTCCCGGACGAAGCTCCGCATAATTTGCAAACGGATCCGCCTTATAAAGAAGCTCGCCTTTCTGCGTCTCAATACAGAACTTATAAAGCTGTCCTTCTTTCGCTTCCGGTACAAACTTCACATAAATACCTAGAGGCTCCTGACGCTCCATTCTGTCTCTTTCCAAATTCCAGTCATTAAATTCCCCGACTACAGACACATTCTTCGCATTCGGCGCCCATACCGCGAAATAAACGCCCTCCGTTTTGTCGTTCACTACTTTATGTGCGCCTAATTTTTTATAGATCTCGTAATGGTTTCCCTGACCAAACAGGTAATGATCCAATTCTCCTATCTCATAGGCATGTTCATTCGCTTTCATACTTGCCGCATCCGCCGCAGTGTTTTTCGCCGGACTATTCGCCCTGTTCCGGCTTGCGCCGCCTGACGCCTTTTTCACCGCACTGCCCGCCATACCGCCGGCTGCATGATTCACGATGCCTTTGCCTGCACTTTTTGCCGCGTTTCTGCCCGCACCTTTTCTCCTTGCCATAAAAGCCCACCTCGCCGTTTCCTCATAATAAAATATCGAAGCGTTTCTGCCCGCTTCCGTGATAGTTTCATTATACTTGATTCCGTCCAAAAAATAAAGAGAAACAGACAGCTCTTTCCCGCCCGTTTCTCTTGTATTTTGTCTATTTATGCACACATTTTAAATTATAGTCTATTATCGTGCTTCTTTATATATTAAAATCTTTTTCAGAAAGAATAATACGGTCTGACTCGTCTGTATTTCTTCCGAAAACTTTCCGCATCAATTTCTTCGCGGACGCCTTCTGAGAATGACGGATCGCGTCATCCATAACTTCTTTCACTTCCGCAACCGTCACAAAATGATCTTCTCTCTGCAGAGAATCAATTTTACTATACAGCGCAAGAATTCCCATCTCGTCAATGTGATATCCGTTTTCTTTCGCATACGTCTGACCGAACGTAACAAGCTCATCGTTGATGAAAATCGGCACTTCCAGTCTTGATGTGAATTTTTTCCTGAATTCTCTGTTCGATGACAACAGTCTGTCAAGCGGCTTTCTCTGCTCTTCCAAGACGATCAGCATCTCGCCTGTATCCTGCTCCATCGCTTTATTAAGACGCGCAACTGTCTTTTCATTCATTTTGGACGCTTTCTCAATGATCAGAGCGCCGCCGTAAAGTTTTTCGACAATATCGCTGATCTTCTTCTTATTCAGAGAATCTCCTGTCACGATCGCGACCTTGCCCTGACGGATGTCTCTTTGCTTCTGGATCGCTTTCACGACGTCAACGGCAAGAACCGTTTTTCCGTTGCCTTTATTTCCAATGATAAGCAAGTTGCCCGTTCTCGAAGTCCCTTTTCTGTTCGTACAGTTCTTATCCTGCTCAAGCACATCGACAAGCTGTTCGCTCATTCCGCGCACCGGAACAAAGTAAGAAAACAGTTTCTTCTGTTCCTCTGTAAGTCCGGCTCTCGTTCCGATACCGCTTTGCATCTCAAGGTCATATCTTCCATGTACGACAAAACCGGTATCCATTGACAATGCATCCGAGATCTCATCGAGCGGAAGCGGCGCAGTCTTACCTGTCGCAATCAGCTTCGCAGTCTCTTTACGGCTAAGCGGTGTCGTCGCCGACATAATGTCGATCGGCTCGTCATCATCAGGAATCTCTCTGTCGTCATCCTCTCCCGAATAATCAGGATTTACTGTGAACTCATCCTCAATGTCCTGAATCTCTTCCGCGTCATCTTCCCCGAAGAAATACTCGTCATCTGCGTTTCCTTCCGCCTCTTCGATCACTTCATCCGCTTCTTCGTAGTAATCTTCTTCCGGTTCTTCAATCACTTCTTCTGATTCTTCATAGTAATCTTCTTCCGGTTCTTCGATCACTTCCTCTGATTCTTCATAGTAATCTTCCTCCGGTTCTTCGATCACTTCGTCTGATTCTTCATAGTAATCTTCTTCCGGCTCTTCGATCACTTCGTCTGCTTCCTCATAGTAGTCTTCTTCAAAGTAATCGTCATCCAAATCTTCCTCGAACTCCTCGTCTAAATCTTCGTCAAAGTCATCATCAAAATCATCGTCGATTCTAAGATCCTCCGCAACCTGACCCATGTTTTCGCTTGGTTCTTCTTTTCTCTTAAGATATACTCCTGTAGGTTCTTTCTTTTCTTCTTCCGGCGGGATAATTCCCTCAATTTCATCAATCATACGTTGAATATCCGGCGGTAAAATCGGTGTTGTTTTCTTATTCGTCTCCATAGTATCCCCTTTTGCTGTATCCCCTGCTGAATCTATAACTTCTTCTTGTTCCGATTCGGATGCTCCTTCTGCATCCGTCCCCTCTTCAACCGGCTCATCCTCTCCTGCATTTTCTTCAAATCCCGAAAGGATATCTTCCAAACTGATCTGACCTGTAATCTGATCGTCCTCTTTTGTTTCAGCGGCCGCTTCCGCTTGCGCTGCCTCCTCCGCTTGCGCGGCTTCTTCTGCTTGTGCCGCCTCTTCCGCTCTTGCGGCTTCTTCTGCTTGTGCCGCCTTTTCTGCTCTTGCGGCTTCTTCCGCTTTCGCCTCTTCTTCTGCCTGTAATGCGGCGCGGCGTTTTTCCTCTTTCAAACGACTTACCATGTCTATATCTGCAACCGACTCAATCTCTCCGATCGCCTGCTCCAGATCCGCAAGACCTTCTTCATCCTCGATCTCATCTTTTCTTACCGGACGGAATTTGATCTGGGATGTATTTCCCATATCCTTTTCTTTGCCGAATTCCGACTCCTCTTCATCCTCAAAGTCAAAATCCATCGCTCCTGTTTCCGTCAAATCGAACTCCGACTCTTCTTCGTCTTCAAAATCAAAGTCCATCGCTCCCGTTTCCGTCAAGTCAAACTCCGGCTCTCCTTCATCTTCAAAGTCAAAGTCCATCGCTCCCGTTTCCGTCAAGTCAAACTCCGGCTCTTCTTCATTCTCAAAGTCGAAATCCATCGCTCCCGTTTCCGTTAAATCAAACTCCGGCTCTTCTTCATCTTCAAAGTCAAAGTCCATCGCTCCCGTTTCCGTCAAATCAGATTCCGACTCTTCTTCATCTTCAAAATTAAAATCCATCGGAGCTGTCTCGTCTTGGAAATCATCTGCCGTCAATTCTTCCAACTCCGGATGAAGAAGTTTTCTCAATGCAACGTCTAACGGCATCGTATCTCCCAGTTTCTTTTTAGCAGGCTGCCTTTCTTCTTCCGGCTCTGCGGTTGTCTCCAGCACATCCGGTCCTTTTATTCCTTCCGGTACGCGCTCCTCCGGCTCATCGACTCCTTCTGCTTCGGAAACATCCGTCGGCAGATGTGCGTCTTCTGTCTGCCCGGCATCTTCCGCATCTATCGGCACCTGCTCGTCCTGTTCAACATGATCCTCTGCATCCTCCGCCGGTGAATCCGCTTCTAACGCCTTGATCTCGTCGGCTTCCCACGCTTCCGTATCTACTTCCACCGGGTCGTTCGGCAAAGTGATCTCTCTTACTCCTTCTGAGATCGTTTCCGGCATCATGTCCGGAACAAGTTCCTCCATTCCCTTCGGAACTCGTGCGTTCACCTGCTGTTCGGCAGCGAAATCAGCATCGGCAACTTCGGAGTCGGCAGCCATAAGTTCAGCTCCCGGCAAACCGTTTTCTTCTTCCTCCTGCTCGGATTCATCTGCCTCTGCATAAGAAAAAATATCAGGAATCTCCTCTGTCTCCTCGGACGTCCTTGCATAACGCTTATCGTACTTTTCCTGCTGGGAAGGAGTCAGTGGTTTGTACTGCATCTTCAGTTCCATCGCCTTATAGACATACTGCCCCTCGCTGAACCAAAGAATCAAATCGTCACACTCTTCCAGACATTCTGATGTCATACCGGCTTCCTGATACAGCTTCGCCAGTTCATATGCCCACTCTTCAATATATTCGGATTTCTTATATTCTTCAAGAGCTTCGATCTGCTGCTCGATCGGCGCCCTCTGCGCGCGGAGAATCTTATATCTTAAAATGTACTGATTCGGGTCTTTCGGCGCGATCTGCATAAACTCATCGTAAAAATCGATCGCCTCATCGACATTTCCCGTCTTAAGAGCCAATCCGCACAGACGGCTGATAATCTTACGGCTTCCTTCCGCCCGCTGATATGCAAGCGTCAAAATGTCATATCCCTTCTGATATTCTCCGGTTTTTTCATAAATTTCACTGACGTTTGACAACATCACTGCATTGCGCACGCGCCTCCAGTCAATTTCATCTGCGATCGCCGCCGCTCTGCTGTACGCGCCGCTCTCCATAAGTTCGAGCATCCGTTCAGTCTTTGATTTATATTCGTATTTATCCACCGCATTCACCTCATTAAAAAATAGTTTTGTACAGGGCAGTGTCTTTCCTTCTATGTTTCTTTACATACTATATCTTTCAATATTTTATCATATGCATTTCGCAATGTCAAAAAAATGCACCCTCAATTAACATTGAAGATGCATTTTTATAATCTATTTAATTTTTTCATATTCTCTTTATTTTTAAATCGGAGGCAAATATTAGATTCTGTTCCTGTAAGACCTCTGCCATTGTTATTTGATCTGCGGTCGATTTATTAAGACCTGCTTATTAAATCTTCCCTCCTTCAATTAACAAATTCGAGTTCATAACAGTATCCTTATCACATATCACTTACGTTCCTTGTTTCCGGTACCACCACACATATTAAACCCGATATGCACGAATGATAATCTACTCAATGTTTCTTTACACATCTTTTGAAATTCTGCTATATGTGGTATCTATATTCAATATGTCTGCAAATGTTAAATCTTTCTGATCTCTATCCGGACTTCCAACTCTCCGATCAATTCTTTCGTTATTTTTATTCCGGATCATCTATCCTTGAGCAAAGGTCTCTTCTCCACAGGAACTTACACTTGCCGTACCACTAACATATTGATGATTCACTGAAATCACGCTGTCCATTGGTCTTTCCCTCCTGCTATCCGTTTATTTTTAATCTAATCGGGCAACTGATACGATGCCTTCTTAGTTAAATATCCTTTTGAGATGCTTTTGTTTTTATTTTGTTGTATCTCTTTTGGATGTCTTTATAATATCACCTGAGTTTTATTTTGTCAATACATTTTTATAAAAAACTTTAAATAATTACATTTTACTTTTATATTGTATGAATTTTCTGACAATGTTGCTGTCTCTGCAAAAAAGAATAAGGCGTCCGTTACCGAACGCCCTATTCCATAAAAGCTTAAATGTTTACTGCCTTAATCAAAAGACAAGTTTTCACTATGCTCTTTTTCTTCTAACCGCTACATAAGCAATTACCGACATTCCCGCAAGTACAAGCCACAGAGCTACATGTGCCGTATCTCCTGTCTGTACGCTTCCGCCCTGTGACGGAGTTGGCGGAGTCTGCGGATCATTCTTCGGCGGAGTCTGTGTCTTCGTCAAACCTTCTGCCGCTGAATTCAACTGTGCCAAAGCAGCTTTTACCTGATCTGCTGTTGCAGCCTCGTTATCCAAGATTGCCTTAGCAGATTTCAGAGCGTTTTCAAACTTCGCCCAGCTCTCTGCTGTGTAACCGTCGTTCTTCTTATCTTTGTACTTGTCGTAAGCTGCCTGAAGCTCGCTCTTATCAACAGACGGTTTTCCGGAAAGCTTCAATGCTACGCGAGCGTCTCTTAACGCATTAAGCGCTGCGTCTACCGCTGCCTGATCACTGTTGCTGTTGTCTTCCACGATTGCTTTTGCCGCTTTCAGCGCATCTGCATATTCTTTCCAAGAATCTGCTGTATAGTCTGCCTCTTTCAGATCTTTATACTCTTCGATCAAAGCTTTCAATGCATCTGTGTTTCCACGCTGTACAAGCGCTGTAACCGCATCGTTCAACGCTTTTGCTGCTGCATCGATCTCCGTCTGATCTTTGCTGTCTTTCAGTACCTTTTCTGCATCTGAAAGAACTGTTTTCATTGCTTTGTAAGAATCTGTTGTGTACAAGTTCGCATCAGCCGCTTTCGCTGCATCGATTGCTGCTTTTAACGCCTCTTTATTGATCTGCTCTACTTTTACTAATGCTGTATGAGCATCTTCTAACGCTTTCTTCGCTGCGTCTACCGCTGCCTGATCAAGATTGCTGTTGTCTTTCACAACTTTTTCTGCCGCTGTCAACGCATCTGTGTACGCTTTCCAGGAATCTGTTGTGTAGTCTGCCTCTTTCAGACCTTCTGCTTTATATTCTGCGATCAAAGCTTTCAACGCATCTGTGTTTCCACGTTCTACAAGCGCAGCAACCGCATCATTCAAATCTTTTGCTTTCGCATCGATTGCCGCCTGATCCTTACCGTTTGTCAGAAGTTCTTCTGCTTCTGCAAGAACTTTTTCCATTGCATTGTAAGAAGCTGTTGTATATGCGTTTTCGTCTTTTGCTTTTGCCGCATCTACTGCTGCCTGCAGTTTGCTCTTATCAAGCTGCGGATCTACCGGAGCTTTTACGAGAGCTTCTTTTGCCGCTTTCAATGCGTCTTTCGCCGCATCTACTTCTGCCTGTGTCTTATTGCTGTTGTCTGCCACGATTCCATTTGCAGCTTCAAGAGCTTCTTCGTATTTCACCCATGTCTCATGTGTGTAATCCGCTTCTTTCAGTTCTTTGTACTCTTCAATAAGAGCTTTCAATGCATCTGTGTTTCCGCGTTTTGCCAATGCTGCATGTGCATCTTCTAACACTTTCTTCGCTGCATCTACCGCCGCCTGATCGCTGTTGCTGTTATCTGTTACGATTGCGTCTGCCGCATTCAGAGCAGTCTCATAAGCGCTCCATGTAGATGTTGTATGATCCTCTGCTTTCAAATTCTCTTTTGCGTACTGATCGATCAAAGCTTTCAGATCTGTTACATCTCCGCGAGCAACAAGTCCTTTCACAGCTTCAGTTAATTCTGCAACCATTGCGTCGATCGCATCTTTTGTACCGTTTACAAGAAGCTGTTTTGCTTCTGCAATTTTAGCTTTTACCGGCTCTGCACTTGTTACTGTACTTGTTTCAACTTTCTTCTCTGCGTCTGCGATTGCTTTCTTCAGAGCGGATGCATCTACAAGTTTAGCTTCTGCGCCTTCCAGTTTCTTAATCATAGCAGCTACTTCTTCCTGTGTCTGTGCTCCTGTCGCCACAAGATCATATCCTTCTTTAAGAAGAGCATTAAACGCTGCTGCGCTATCTGTTGTTGCGTTAGACGTATCTACCGCTGACAATACGCTCAATCTTTCGATCAAGGCTGTAATGTCTACGCCCGGTGTCTCGCCTTCTTCCGGTTTTGTTCCGTATACTTCAAGCTCTACAACGTGGTTTGTTGTTGTGTCATTGTTTGCTCTTCCGTACATGTAAACGCGAACAAACTGTGCTTTCGTTCCTTCCGGAAGCGTCCATGATTTACCCTGTGCAGTTTCTGCATAGTCTTCATCGAATTTTTCCGGTGCTTGTGTATACAGTTTATGAACATTCTGATCATCCGCATTATAGACGATTGTAGCTTTTCCTTCTGCAAAGTCTGTTTCTTTTTCTGCTACAGCTACTACTGTATCGCCATATGTTCTACCATCGCCCCAGTAACGATACAGTGACAGAGAGTTCACATCACATACAGCGCCTAAATCAACCTGCATATAAGATGATTCACGTCTATTGTCCGCACCGAACTCGGCATAGTTTGAACCAAAATCAGTTTTGTTTCCGTCAACAGCCATAGACATCGGTCTGTCGCCGCCTTTTGCTGCATCTGTGTCATCTGCCGTCCATTTTGCCGTTACATTTGCATCCTTTGCAATGTTCTTTGCTTCTACTTTCTCTCCATAGATCGCAAGATCACCGACTGTAATATACTTATTTTCATCAGTTGCTTGCCAGTGATAAGAAGACGTTCCACTGATACGTACATATCTAGCTTCCTGTGCCTCAAATGTAACTTCTGCCGGGAAAAGTGTCTGATCATTCTTATTCACAATCTTGTCCGAAAGATCAAGCCCGTTTTCTCCTGTTACCGAAGTCCATGTATCCTCTCCGTCTTTTCTAATTTCTACAATCAGATTCTTAATATTACCTGTACAATGCCAGTAGTTCTTTGCATCATTATAATAACGCGGTGTGTAGTCAACCTGATCCAATTTATACGTCGCACCCAAGTCAACTTGCAGCCATGCATTATCGCTGCTTACAGTACCTTCTTCCACTTTCTGACTTGTCCAGTATGTCGTGTTATCTCCATCTAAGACTTTATCTTTACTTCCTTCGCTCGTCTCAGAAACTGTGATCATATCATTTGTAAGTTTAAGTTTCGGAAGTCCTTCCTGCTCTCCGAGATTAGCCACTTCATTATAACCGTATGCGATATCATATACTGCCGCCGCTGTCACACCTTCACCTGCTGTGATCGCAGCTTTCTTAACTTCATGAAATCTGTTCTTTTCATTATAAGCAGATCCTTCCAGTGTTCCGTCTACATAAAGTTTCAGCATACCGTTGTTTTCTTTCACACCTACTACTTTATGCTCTGCTCCGTCATTGATTGACTTGCCGGAAACTGCTGTCGCACCATTCAGTGTGAAGGATGCTTTTCCTTCTGCTGTTACTTTCAGTTCGTACTGACCATTCTGGCTTACGAGTGACTTATCTGTTGCCGTTGTGTTTACAGCCGCATATACTGTGAATCCATTATTGGAATTCAGTGATCTGTCCGCTGCTGCAATTTCTCCTGCTTCTGCAATCGCTTCTTTTTCAACGATCGCACTGTCTTTGTGATATACAACAGATGCAGCTTCAGTAGCTTTGTTGCCCGACATGTCTTTAATATCCTGCGGAATTACTTTTACTGTAGCTTCGTTTGCCGGAGCTTCTGCTAATACGATATGATATGTTGTATCGTCTGCGCTCTTCTTAATAGAAGAAACTTTTGCGTTTTCTACTTTAAAGAGGTTTCCTGATACTTTCTCATCGAATTTTACTGTAAGTTCTTTCGCACCGTCTGTCATGATTCTGTCGATCTTCGGCGCTGTTGTGTCTTTTTCTGCTGAAACACGTAAGATACGCACTTCGTTCGGTTTCAAGTTCACTGTGTATTCTTGACCATACTTTAATGTACCTGTCTGAGCAGACTTATCGGAAAGAAGATAGCTGTGCTCTAAGTAGTAGTTTAATGTGCCTGCACCTTCTGCAACGCCCATTGTACGGTCGAATGTGAACTTGATTGTCTTATCTGCATTTGCAGATGGGTTACGGAGTGAAATAATTCCGTCCGTTCCGTCGAAACATGAGAATCCGTATGCTTCTGCCTGCGTTTGGTCTGACAGATCTCCGTTACTCAGTTTTGTAATATCCGGTTTCCCTCCGATCATCTTGGAATTTTTGAGCATATGATAGTTTTCTTCTGCCCACTCAAGGAATTCTCCTGTGATCTCGTATTTTCCATCTGTCATAATACTGTCAGAGTAGTACAACTCCCAAAATGCCGTTCCACGAGTAGACAACATGTACAGATAGTTCTGGAAATCTTCATCTGTAGCAGTATTAACTGTCATTCCTGTTCCTTCTTTTCCGTAAATCGGATCATGGTTGTACAGATTCTGAAGCGGGAACTGGAACTGATGATTCTTCAGGAAGTCATAGTAACAAGCGTCACGATATGTAATCTGCTTATTCATCTTTGTTGTTCCGAAAGATGCATCCTTCTGATCATGTACGCACTGAATCCATACAGAGTTCGCCCACTGTAAATACCACGGACTCGGGTTTACATAACATGTAAGAGAGATCCAGAGTTTATTAATTCCGTCCTCTTTTTCACTCTGACGAACCGCTTCCATCAGATCGATCCATGCTTCCCACAGATCAGTCACATGATACATCTGGTGATAACCGCCTGTCATATGGTGATTAGACTCACTGTATACCGGAACGCCGTCTGCTCCGCCTAAATTGTTGAAATGATTATACTGAGCAGTATCTGCAAATCCATCCCATTTCCAGTAGTTGACAACCCAATCTTGCTGCCATTTAATCGCCATCTTTTTAAAATTCTCTACATATACACGGTCTGCAACGTCGATAGAATGTCCTGCTTTACTTCCTTTTTGTGCCCTCTCAATAATATTTGCTAATGTAGTGTAGAAGTTATATCCGCCTCTCGGTCCAACCCATACTCCAAAGTTACTTCCGAACTTCTTAACAAGTTCGCTGGACGGTGTCAATCCCTCCGGGAATTTCTCATTAAATGTCCAGAAACCTTCGGTATTCTCTATTGCTCCCGATTGTGCGTGTGACCCTGCTCCTATCGAACCATCATTATACGCATTCCATCCATCATCTACAACGTAAGAATCCAACGGACGAACTTCTGCTTTATTCAACTCACGATCAATTTCAATGAACGAAGCCAAAATATTTTCATCACTGATCTTCATCATGTTGTCGAACCATGAATTGTACTGTGTACGGAACTCTGACGGAGTTGCGATTGACTTGATGTACTCGAAGAAGTCTGCCTGAATAACTTCCTGCTCTGTACTTCTTGCCGCACCTGCAACTGTCTGCCATGTCACATACTTATCGTCTGTTGTCAACTGATTATCTTCTTTCAGTCTGCTGAACGTCTTACCACTGTAATAACGCATAAATCCTGTTCCGTTTACGATCTCTGTATCCGCTGCCGGGAACTCACATCCGAAGAACATTCCCTGAATGTAGATCGGCTGTCCGAGGTTCGCTTTGAACTCTTCCATCTGAACAACGCCGCCTTGACCTCTCGGAATTGTCCACTGTGCATCGGACTCTGCCACTTTCAGAGACTCAAGGTCGATATAGTCGATCTCAGCATCTGCCATCTTGTCATCCGGCACGTCGATCTCAAGGAATTTACGCATGAAGTGATCGCCTTCGTACATTACGATTACTTCGTCGATTGAATACTCTACGTTTTTGTGAGTGTACGGTTTGAAAGAAAATGTTACTTTCTTACCTGTTTTCTCTTTACCGTTGATCGTTGCCGTTGTATCTTCGACTTTGACTGCCTCATTGCCGTCTTTCAGCTCTAAATCGCTTGTCTCAAATGCACGGTCATCCGTATCTACCGGAGCTTTATCTGCGTGGAGATTAAATTCTGCTCCGCCGGCAAATCTTTCCCCATTGTTTGAAGATGTTGCTACGAACTTAATCTGTTTCGCAGTACATGCTTCTTTCAAGTTTACATAGATCGGGTTCGTACCATTATATTCAAATTCGCCTTCTGCGATCGGCTCTCCCCAATCTTCGGATTCATAATCAAGTTTGTTTTCTGCTGTTGATGCGTACAGCTTGTACCCCTTAATATTTCCGTTTGTGTTTTCTCCTTCTTTTCTCGGTGTATAAGAGAAAGACTGGAATGTCACATCTTTTCCGAATGTGATTACTACATTATGCGGATAGTCCTGATCACCTTGTCCAGTCCCCCCATAATTTGAATGCCAGATACTCTCTGTTCTTCCATCTAACAAGTTAGATGCCGGTCCATCTGAGTCTCCGCTCGCATTCTGGTAGCTGTCTGCCGTTGCTGTCCAGCCGTCACGGTTGATTGCCTCTAAGGTAATCGATCCTTTTTGCTCTTTCGTTGTCTTAACAACGAATTCTTCACTTCCTTCTTGCGGAGTGAAGGTTGTTCCTTCTCCACCAGTTCTTTTGTTCACAATTTCAGTCGTGAACAATTTTTTGTCCGCTGTTGAAAATGTTCTTTTGATGGCATCGTTTCCGATTGTAACAGTATTATCTTTCTGCTCAACGGTTACTTTACCATACGGAACTGCAGTTTCATTTTCTGCCGCTCCGGCAACTGATGTTGTGGAGAAGACGCTCGTCACAACCATAGCTGCTGCGAGCGCTGCACTGAAAAATTTCTTTTTCATAATATTCTCTCCTTTCCCCGTGAAATTGTTATGTTTTTCACAGTCTGCATCTATTTTATGATAACATATTCCCTGTCATTTCGGTACATCCAATATCCTTTTCGTGATATTTACTTAATTTGTGTCAATTTAATCAATGTTTTTTTAAGATTTTATCGGTTTTTCTTAAGAATTCTTCTTTTTATTTTCCGCAATTTATTAAGACGACTATAATATCCTGTTTATGTCAGGAAATAAAGGGAATCCTGTAAATAACACTTAAAGGAGTTGCATTATATATGAAGAAACTCATTTATCCGGCAGCGCTTATTCTGCTTTTTATTATATTGACAACGACAATTCTGCCTGCCGACGCCGTCTACGGATCGAATACGGACTGGCTCTCCCAACATGCCGCTCTTGCGGAAACGATCCGTGACGCCTGCGTGGAACAGCACACGCTTCTTCCCGACTGGATCGATCTCGGAAGCGGAAGCAGCGGATATCAGTTTTCTTATTATGGATTTTTAAGACCTGATATTTTGATCGGATGTCTGTTTCCGCAAGTTCCGATGGTTTACATCCTGATCGGCTATATGCTTGCACTTTATCTCGCTTCCGTTCTTTTATGTTATATGTGGCTGCAAAGCGAGGATATTTCCCCGTTCTTTTCCTTCATCGGAAGCGTTTTATTTTTGACTGCGGGATGTCTTTTCCATATGCATCGTCAGATCATGTTTGTCAATTATCTGCCGTTTTTGATCCTTGCTTTTTTGTGCGTGAAGAAACGTAAGTTTCGCTTTCTCCCTCTTTGTATGCTTCTGATCTGCCTGCACAGCTTCTATTTTGCGATCGCCGCATTTGCCGCGATCGGCTGGTACTGGCTGAGAACGGAAAAAGAGACATTTTGGAAAGATTCGTTTTTCAAAAAATATATCCCTTCCGCCGTTCTTTCCGTATGCATGGCGGCGGCGCTCCTTCTGCCGACAGGACTTGTACTGATGGAGCACAGACGAAGCGGCGGCGGATTTTCTCTTTTGAAAATATTAGAGCTTTTCGGACCGAATATCTCTATGAACGGCATCTTGTTTAACGAATACGGACTGGGGCTTACATTGATCTGCTTTTACACGATACTTGCCGGATTAAATAAAAAAAATCCTGCCAAAAAAGAATTCTTTCCTGACAGCGTTTTATTTTTATCTTTCGGATTGTTCGGTATCTTTTCTTACATTTTAAACGGAACGCTCTACGCCAGACCGAAGATACTTATTCCGTTTCTGCCGCTGTTCATCCTGCACTGCGTACGTTACTTAAAATCAGCGCACACCGAAACAGACCGCGTTTCATCGTATCCGCTCTATCCGTTTGCCGTAATGCTTCCGCTTGGTCTGCTCTGGTTCAGTCAAGTTCAGTTTCCGTGGATTTTGATCGAACTTGGTATTCTGTTTTTATTTTGCCTGATACAAAGACGGAAACAAAACCTTATTTTGCAAATGTTTAAAAATCCCCGCATTTTTGCCCGGGTAGAATTGCTCGTCTATCTGCTCATACTGATCGCCCCGGTCGGTATGTATATTACAACTGCCAGAAAGGAAAACTGGGTAAAGAAAGCAGATGTTTCGGCAAAAGAAACTTACACAAAACTTGCGGAAATTCCGATGGATCCGCTCTATCATTTTGACAGCCTGACCGAACCGCTTGCAAACGGAAACCGCGCCCCAGAAGCGAAAATAACAAGAAGTTCTATGTATTCTTCTGTGACAAACAGCGCTTACTCCGACTTGTATTATGACGTGCTGAATACACCGATCCGAATCAATAACCGGATCGCGCTGCTTACTTCCGATAATCCGTTCATGCTTCATCTTCTTGGCGTTCGGTATATCGAGACAGAAAAAGATCATATTCCCGCCGGGTATACACCTCTGTATTCTTCGGCAAAAGACACGGTGGTCGCAGAGAATAAAAACGTGCTTCCGAATGTTTATTTTACATCGGATACAATCTCTGAAAAAGAGTTTGACCGTTTCAATCAAATCGAACAGTTGGAAGCGATTTCCCGCAAAACCATAATAGAAAACACTTCCACTGATACGGACAGCGACGTTTACCTCCCCGGAAAGTTTATCACTCCTTTTGCCCCGAAACTGTCGGCAGACGGCAAACTTCCCGATAGTTTGACTATCAAAAAGACTGCCGATAAGTATGACATAATCTCAAAATGTCAACAATCGTTGACATTTTATGTTGAAAATACAGGTTTTGGCAACATTTTGTTGCTTTCTTTCCAGGTGGATAATAAAACGATCGATCCTGTTGTCATCGACATTAACAACATACGCAATAAGCTTTCGGGACTATTTGCGCCTTACCCAAACGGAAACAATATGTTTCACTATCAGTTTTCAGCGGACAGCGACTCGGGTATGACAAAACTAAAGGTTACTTTTCCAAAGGGTCATTTCACTGTCAGCAACGTACAGTGGCATTTATGTAATAAACATATTTTCGACGACAAGAACACAATTACAAAAGCGGTCTGTGACAGCAGAACCGAACGCAGCGCCTTCCTTTCAGGCACGACTGTTTTTTCCGGAAGCATCCATGCAGAAAGCAACGGGGTTCTCGCATCTGCGATTCCGCGGCAAAACGGACTTGAGCTTTACATCGACGGCAGACGCACAGATATTATCCGCGTAAATAAAGCTTTTGCAGGAGCACATATCGAAAAGGGGACTCATAAGATCGAATTTCGATTTTCTCCTCCCGGAAAACAAATCGGCTGTATCATCAGCCTGATATCTCTGTTGTGCTATTTAAGTTACCTGATTTTTACATTTGGAGTCTTTACTTCAAGAAAAACACAAAATATTACAACGGCTCACCATAAAAACGCGCTGTAAGAAATTCACTATAATCATTATAAGAAAGAGGGAACTGACTTTGAAACGAATTTACTTAAGCAAAGAACTGCTCACTTACATCATTACCGGAGGAATCACAACCGGAGTTAATTACATGTTATACGGACTTTTTCTATTTTTTCACGTTCCGTATATTGCATCTAACAGTATCGCATGGACAGGCGCGGTTATCGCCGCCTATGTTCTGAACAGAAAATGGGTCTTTCGGTCAAACAGACGGATTCCCGAAGAGTTTTTCTCCTTTGCTGCTCTACGATTTATCACACTGCTCGTCGAAAACGTTCTGCTTTGGCTTGCCGTCGATCAATTATCACTTTCTTTGATCGGCTCAAAATTAATCGTAAGCGTCGTAACCGTGATCGGAAACTATGCGCTCTGCAAATACCGCGTTTTCAAAACTGCCGCTCATGGGCAGGATCAAAATATGATCAGAAAGGAGCTGCTTCCATATGACAATCAAAAATAATCCTGCTGACGATGTGATCAGCATTATCGTTCCGTGTTTTAATGAAGAGAGCGTTCTCCCCGCTTTTTACAGCGCGGTTTCAGACGCCGCATCCTCGATCGAAGGCGCTGTCTGCGAATTTCTTTTTATAGATGACGGAAGTTCTGACCGAACGGCAGAGATCCTTCAGCATTTTACAGAGAAAGACGAGCGTGTCCGTTTTCTTACATTTTCCAGAAACTTCGGAAAAGAAGCCGCCATGTACGCCGGACTTCAAAATGCATCGGGAGACTACTGTGTATTTATGGACGCCGATCTGCAGCATCCGCCCGCTCTGCTTAAAAACATGTATCACGCTGTCAAATACGAAGGATACGACTGCTGTGCAGGACTTAGAGAGGACCGAACCGGAGAAAATCCGATCCGCACGTTCTTATCCCGCTCTTTCTATCACTTGATCGGGAACGCATGTCATCTCGATATGGGAGACGGAAAAGGTGATTTCCGAATGATGAACAGAGCTATGACGGACTCTATTTTGGAACTCAAAGAATACAACCGCTATATGAAAGGGATCTTCTCTTTCGTTGGATTTGATACAAAATGGATTCCGTTTCACAACACTGAGCGCGCCGCAGGAAAAACAAAATGGAATTTCCGCTCGCTGTTCCGCTATGCAATGGACGGAATGTTATCATTTTCTTCCGCCCCCGCTTCCCTGCCCGGCTTCATCGGCATGTTTCTCCTGATCGCCGCCGTTGTCACAGGACTTGTTTCCGTTTTCACCGGACATAAAGCAAACTGGATCCTTCTGCTTGTCTGCCTGATCCTCGCGTTGAACGGCATACAGATGATCTTCCTGTCACTGCTCGGACAATATATGTCGAAAGATTATATGGAAAGCAAGAAACGACCGATCTATATTATAAAAAAGAAAGGGGGGTTTTAACCCCTCCTTTTCTACGACAGCTCTAAGTTTCCTGTATAAAGCTGATAATACGTTCCTTTCTGTGACAGCAACTCATCATGTGTTCCACGTTCGATAATACGTCCGTGTTCCAGCACCATGATCGCATCGCTGTTTCGGATCGTCGAAAGTCTGTGGGCGATTACAAATACTGTACGCCCTTTCATAAGGTTATCCATACCTTTTTGAACGATACTTTCTGTTCTTGTGTCAATAGACGATGTCGCTTCATCCAGGATCAGTACCGGCGGATCGGCAATGGCAGCTCTTGCGATCGCAAGAAGCTGACGCTGTCCTTGAGACAGTTCTTCTCCGTCTCCGCTCAAGCGCGTCTCATAACCTTTCGGAAGCATTCTGATGAATCCGTCTGCATGAGCCAGCTCTGCTGCCTTATAAACTTCCTCATCTGTCGCATCCAGTTTCCCGTAACGAATGTTTTCCATAATCGTTCCTGTAAACAAATGTGTATCTTGAAGAACGATACCAAGCGATCTTCGCAGATCAGCCTTTTTAATCTTGTTTATATTAATATCATCATAACGGATCTTTCCGTCCTGAACATCACAGAAACGATTGATCAGGTTTGTGATCGTTGTCTTTCCCGCTCCCGTCGAACCGACAAAAGCAAGTTTTTGTCCCGGCTTCGCGTACAGAGTCAGATCATGAAGCACCATGTGGTCTTCCGTATATCCGAACGTCATATCATAAAATCTCACGTCGCCTTTCAGCTCCGTATATGTCACTGTGCCGTCTGCCTGATGCGGATGTTTCCATGCCCACAAGCCTGTTCTTTCTTTACACTCCGTAAGATTTCCCTGTGCATCCTTCTTTGCGTTTACAAGAGTAACATATCCTTCGTCTACTTCCGGCTCTTCATCCATCATATTAAAAATACGTTCCGCACCTGCAAGAGCCATGATGATTGAGTTAAACTGCTGGGCAATCTGCATAAACGGCTGAGTAAAGCTCTTCGTAAACTGAAGATAAGACGCCATCACGCCAAGCGTAATGTTTCCGATGCCGAGTACCGAAAGCGCGCCGCCCAGTACAGCAGTCAAAACGAACTGTAAGTTTCCCATATTTCCGATAACCGGACCCATGATACTTGCAAACGTATGTGCCTTTGATGAACTGACGAACAGACTTTCATTCAGCTGATCGAATTCTTCTTCCGAAATCCGTTCATGGTTAAATACTTTCACGACCCGCTGTCCCGTCATACGCTCTTCCACAAATCCCGTGATACTTGCCAGATCAAGCTGCTGCCGTACAAAGTATTTTCCGCTGTTTCCTCCGACCATTCTCGCAACAGCCGTCATCACCCCGATCATCACAACGGCGAGAACTGTCAGGATCGGACTTAAAACAAGCATCGCAATAAATGTGACTACGATCGTAAGAGCCGACATAAGCACCTGCGGGATCGACTGATTGATCATCTGACGAAGCGTATCCGTATCGTTTGTATAAAGGCTCATGATCGAACCGTTTGTATTCCGGTCAAAATAACGGATCGGCAGTTTCTGCATATGTTCAAACATCTCGTCGCGGACACGTTTCAGCACGCCCTGCCCGATCACGACCATAAGTCTCGTGTAAATGAAGGAGGCAATTACGCCGCTCAAGAAAATACATGCCAATATACCAAGCGCCTGATACAGTTCTGTGTAATCCGGACTTTTTTGCCCGATCAGCGGGATAATATAATCATCCAGCAGAAACTTCAGCGACAATGAGACCGAGATCGTCGCAATCGAACTGACAAGAATACAGATCAGTACGATAATAAACTGTACTTTATATGTTTTCGTCACATATCCGAGTAGACGTTTTGCTGTTTTTAATGTATTTTTATTCAACGACGGTTTTGTCGGTTTCTTTTCTTTACTCACTGTCCTTTCCTCCTTTCATCTGTGATTCATATACTTCCCTGTAAATCGCATTCGTTTTCAGCAATTCCTCCGATGTTCCGATTCCGCTGATCTCTCCTTTGTCCATTACGATAATAACATCCGCATCCTCTACCGAAGAAACTCTCTGCGCAATGATGATCCGTGTCGTATCCGGAATCTCTTCTCTGAAAGCCTGACGAATCAGCGCGTCTGTTTTCGTATCTACCGCGCTTGTCGAGTCGTCCAGAATAAGGATCTTCGGCTTTTTCAAAAGCGCCCTTGCAATACAAAGTCTCTGCTTCTGACCGCCTGACACATTATTTCCGCCTTCTACGATCATCGTCTCATATTGATTCGGAAACTCTCTGATAAATCCGTCCGCCTGCGCCAGCTTACATACGCGTTCTACTTCCGCATCACTTGCAGTTTCATCACCCCAACGGATGTTCTCATAGATACTTCCTGTAAAAAGTACATTTTTCTGAAGAACGACAGACACCTGATCCCGCAAAGCTTTCAAATTATAATCCCGCACGTCTGTTCCGCCGACTTTCACTGTTCCCGACGTCACATCATACAGTCTCGGGATCAACTGCACGAGCGTTGACTTAGCGCTTCCCGTACCGCCGATGATTCCGACGATCTGACCGCTCTTTATATGAAGGTTTACATCTTTCAACGAAAGATTGCCTCCCTCTCCCGCATAACTGAAGTTCACATGTTCAAATTCGATATCTCCGTTTGTAACTTCCGTAACTGCATCCGCTTTGTCTTCCATTTCCGGTACTTCATCCAAAACTTCGTTGATACGTTCCGTAGACGCTTCCGCGATCATGATCATAACGAATACAAACGACACCATCATAAGAGACGTCAGTATCTGAAGTGCATAGACGATCACACTTGTCAGCTCTCCTGTAAGCATATCTCCGCTTATGATACTTTCGCCGCCGATCAGCACCATTGCAAGAACGACTATATACATAGTAAACTGCATCGTCGGAGAGTTCCAGGCAACGATTTTCTCTGCTTTTGTAAAAAGCCGGAATACAATACCCGAGATCTTTCCGAATTTTTCAACTTCATGGTCTTCCCGAACGTACGCTTTCACGACGCGGGCTGCGTTGACGTTTTCCTGAACGACATTATTCAATTCGTCATATTCGTCAAACACCTTGATAAAATGCGGGTGCGCTTTCTTTGCGATAAAGATCAAAAGTCCTCCCAAAACCGGAATCGTGATCAACATCATAAATGCGATCGCAGGACTGATCGTCACCGTCATGATCAGGGACATCACGATCATGATCGGCGCTCTTGCGAGCAGACGGATCGTAAACATATACGCCATCTGTACATTCGTAATGTCGGTCGTCAGTCTTGTCACAAGACCCGGCGTTGAAAAATGATCGATATTACCGAATGAAAAATCTTGTATTTTATAAAAAATATCATGTCTTAAATTTTTAGCATATCCCGAAGACGCTACCGCCGCAAGCTGACCTGCCTTCGCTCCGAAAAAAAGCGCCACGACCGCAAGCAGTACGAGCAAAGCGCCCAGCTTTATGATATATGCCATATCTCCGTTCATGATCCCCACATCAATAATCTTCGCCATCAAAAGCGGAATGAGAACTTCCACAAACACTTCCGCGGCTACAAGAACAGGTGTCAGAAACGATTGTTTCTTATACTCGCGCACTGAGCGCAGTAATTTTTTATCCATCTTTTCTATTAGCTCCTCTCTCTACTATTGATTTTTGTTTACATGCTGCTTTCTTTCCCCCGAACTGTTTCCCTCCCGGCACAGTTTCCTTTGATCGGCTTTGATCACACTGCGCCGGCTGCCGCCGTCTTTTGTTTTTCGGTACAGCATTTTTCATCTTCAAACAAATTGGCGGAAATCAGTTCCAGCGTTTCTATACAAACCGCCATTTTTTCATCAGGTATCCCCTGACGGATGATTTTTTCCGTACGATCAATGTTCATCAATACATGTTCTCTGACTTTTTCCGCTTTCTCTGTCGGCACGATCTTTTTCAGCCGCGCATCCCGGTCTTCTGCTTTCCGCAAAATAAATCCGTTTTTTTCTAAAAGCTGTAAGATTCCCGTCGCTGTGGATCTCCGGATCTGAAATTCCGCCTCAACATCCTTCTGGTAAATATCCCTGCTCATTGACTGAAGCAATATGTAATGAAGTACATGCCTTTGCATATTTGTCAAAGAATCCTCTTCCTCATGACAATTCATTCTCCGCTTCAGTTGATGCGAGATCCGATTGATGATCTTTCCTACGTCACACCGCTCTTCCATAATCCATCCTCTTCTCTTTCTGATTTCCGTATCCGCATTTTTCGTATTGACTTTTCCTTTTTTACGAAGTCGTTTGACCTCTGTATTATGCACAAAATTATAATAGTTCGGGTGCTAACAATATAGTATATGTAGCAAAA
>OLSJ01000797.1_pt1 | contig 22539 bp, 18 predicted proteins | sample 1672151 | NCBI WGS metagenome assembly OLSJ01 (sample SAMEA3136653, study PRJEB25190) | human gut metagenome | biome: human gut; feature: human-associated habitat; material: faeces | place: Austria | collected 2013 | reverse complement strand
GATATTTTTTCTCATATTTTGTAATTTGACTATCCGTCAAACTTATCAGATCTTCACCACCGTCTCCGCATATCAGAAACGGACCTGCGAAGAAATCCTTTCGACCATATAAGCGGTTCGGTGGTATCACCTCATTACTTCCGCGCAGAAATGCACAACTACATAAACAAAAAAGCAGAGAGTCATCCGTAAGAGGATAACTCTCTGCTTTCTTGTAAAGCCTTTTCTGCACAAGTTTGGTGTCAATGTGGTGTCAAATCAGCCAAACCGGGTTGATAAAAGGCGTGGAATCAATGCTTTTTAGTCGATAGGCTTCATCGTGGGGATTACAACGATGAATACTTGTAAGTCTTTATTTCTTGATATTACTATACGCCGTAAGGGTTGTCTCTTACTTTCTAATTTACATCTCTTCATAAGCCTTTATCCGGATTGTATCGTTTGGCGTATGAAATGGCGTAAATGGCGTATGGCGTATTTGGCGTACACTTTGTTTTACTCTTCATGTACTTTCCATTGTGCAAACTGGCGGTCAAGGTTTTCAAATTCGGACTTCCGTAGTTCCTTGGTTACATCCGCGTAGATGTTCAAAGTTGTAGAAATGTCCGAATGTCCCAGCGCATCTTGAATTACCTTGACGTTCACACCTGCTTCACACATCCGAGTTGTGAATGTGTGCCGTAGAGTGTGACAACTGAAACGAGGGAGGAGAATGGTACTGTCCGGATTGTTTGTCAGCACTTCATCGTTACAGTCTCGGATAATGCGTCGGATTGCCTTGTTCAGCGTCCCCTGATGCTGGCATTCACCAAAACGGTTGACGAAGATGAAGTCCGTGTAACCGTCCACCGTTACCGTGCAATGAATCCCGGATTCCTCCTGATAGGCACGTTCCTTTTCAAAGGCTTCCTTCACGAAGTCCATCATCGGAACGGTACGAATGCCAGCTTTTGTTTTAGGCGAGTGGCAGTTGAAGTAGCAACCTTTCTTGCCTCCGTTGTTCTCACGGTGGTCGTAGTTGACGAGCGTGTGATTGACGGAAATCGTACTTTCCTCAAAGTCAACATCACACCAACGCAGACCGGTGGCTTCTCCTACGCGCAAACCCGTTCCCAGCATAACCGCGAAAATCGGATACCAGTGCTGGTACTTCGGTGTTTTGGAAAGGTAGGACAACAGTAGATTCTGCTCCGGAATGGTAAGTGCTTTGCGGTGGGTGGTTTCAAATTGGTGCGCTTTTTTCAACTCCCGTAGAACATTGTCCGAAGGGTTGCTCCGCAGATAACAATCATCCACTGCCATGTCCAGCACTTGATGCAGAACCGTGTGTACACTGTCAATTGTAGAAATCTGCAAGCCTCGCTCATCTGCCAGTATATTATAAAATTGCTTCACGTCCGACTTTTTGAGCGCAGACACTTTCGACTTGCCGAAATCCGGCTCCACGAACTGCCGATAAAGATACAGATAGTTTTGAAAAGTGTTATCTTTCAGACCCCGTTTCACCTTTGCCCACAGGGTGAACACATCATTCAGGGTAACATACCGTGCTTCTGCCTTGATGCCTTCCAGCGAATCTCGCTGAATGTCGTTTTCCTTTTCCCGTAGTTTCTCCAAGGTTGCGGCATAAATAGAATGCCGCCTGCCATCCGGGGAGGTCCAACGGAAATCGTATTTGCCATCTTTGCGCTGGGATTCTCCCTTACGAAGAACGACACGCGCCTTGTCTTTGCGTTTTGTATTTCGAGTTGTTGTCATAAGCGTTGTTCCTTTCCACATAGTAATGCAGAAAAGAGCGTTGTTCCGTATTTATAATACCACAAACCCATCATTTTCTGCAAGCTATTTTGACAACATTTTGGCTTTAAAGTGAAAACATTTTTTCTGTATATTCATCCAATTTGCGCCGTTTAATGAGTCGTTTCGACCCAACCCAAAGTACAAATTGACAGTGTTCGTTATCGGTTAATGTCCTCAACTTGTTTATACCGATGCCGGAATAGGCTGCGGCTTCCTCAAGTGTAAGATTTGATTTCTCCCAAATGGGAACTTCTTTCATAGGCGTTACCTCCATCTGATTATACTTTTATAAGGAAATATATCCCATATGAATAAGTGTACAGTAAAAAACAACGATGGTATATACAAAAGCTGCGCGGATGTGATGCGGATACGATGCTTTTATCATGCAAAATCTCACCGTCTTGACAGGGCGGACATTCTTGTGCTATACTCCACCTGTAAATGATTTTTGTGCCTTGCGCACACGTTGTTTAAGTTTGTAATTTGTGCCAGCAGCCTTGTCCTGCCCATATCGGGTGGACGCTGCCGGCACTTTTCTTTTTATATCGGGTGAAAACACCCAACCATAGCGAGAATGATCGTGGTTCACGGTTTGCCGTGAACATCAGGCATTGCCTGCGATCGTTCTCGCTTTTTTATTTTGTTTCAGAGCCAACCGGCTTTGAAAAATACATTTTATATAGGAAAGGTGGAACACCAAATGAATGAACAGGCAAGACCCAAGGCAATCGCGCGGCGCATCACGCGCCCGCGCAAGGTAAAAGTCATCCCGCGCAATTTGCAGTATCGGCTGTACCATTTGCGCGCCCGCCCCAAACGCCCTTATCGCCAGCGCGAGAGGAGGGGCTGAGGATGCCGGAACACATACGGCAGGAACCCAAGGTGCTGGTCAGCACCGAAAGCCTCACCGAGCAGGAATGGCTGGCATACCGCAGGCGGGGGATAGGCGGCAGCGATGTCGCCGCGATCCTCGGAATTTCTCCGTTTCGCACTGCCCGCGACCTGTACGACGACAAGCTGAACATTGCTTCGGCTGTCGATGATACAGGCAACTGGGTGGCGCTGGAAATGGGGCATCTGCTGGAACCGCTGGTTGCACAGATTTTCTCAAAGAAAACCGGGTTGGAAGTTTTCCAAATCAAGAAGATGTTCCAGCACCCGCAGTATCCTTTCATGCTGGCAGATGTGGACTACTTTGTCCGTCTGCCAAACGGACAAATTGCGATTCTGGAAATCAAGACGACCAACTACAACGCGAAAGACCACTGGTGGAAGGACGGCGAGGAATGTGTTCCCGTCTACTATGAAACGCAGGGACGCCACTACATGACCGTTATGGACATTGACGAAATCTTCTATTGCTGCCTTTACGGAAACAACGAGGACGAAGTCATCATCCGCCACCTGTACCGAGACCGGGAATACGAGCAAGAAATGGTCTATCTGGAACGTGAGTTCTGGCACGACTACATCCTGACCCGCATTCCGCCACCCTACACCGAGGACGGCAGCCTGATCCTCGAAAGCCTGCGCCGCCGTTTAGGTGCCGCAGACAAGACCATTCCTGCCATCCAGTTGGACAACGACCTATCCGCCACAATGCTGCGGTATCTCCGCCTACAGGAGCAAAGGCAGCAGGTGGAAGCGCGGGTCAAAACGCTGGACGCAGAAATGCAGCGGCTGAAAGGCCAAATGGTTGCCAAACTGGGCGGCAGCTGCATGGCGATGGGGGAGTACGGCGGTACACAGTACACTATCAGCTACAACCCCGTCAGCCGGACAGGTATCACGAAAGACAATCTCCAAAAGATGAAACTGTTGCACCCCGACATTTACGATGAATATGTAACGGTATCGGAATCGCGGCGGTTCTGCATCAAGGCAAAAGCGGCGGACGAAGCCGCCTGACAAAGAAGGGAGCGTGCCTATGCACGACAGTGAACAGGAACACAGCGGCATTACCGGCTGCCGTGTCACCTACGAATCTACGATTTTTTACAATGAAGCAAACAAATTCTCCATCATCGTTGTCAAAACCAGCGACCCGCGCATCCCACCGCAGGCTTGTAGCGGCCGCTATTACGGCGACCGTATGCTGCGCTTTACAGCAGTGGGGTACGAACTGCCCCGCACCAAGGCGGTGGAGCTTGAACTGGACGGCGAGTGGGTCGAGAGCAAGTGCGGCTATCAGCTGCAAGTCGAGCAGTGGCAGGAAATCGTTCCGCAGACAGCGGACGGTCTGCTGGCATACTTGGGTTCCGGGCTTATCAAGGGCATCGGTCCCAAGACGGCAGAAGATATTGTCGCCACGTTCGGACCGGACACCTTGAATATCCTTGATAACGAGCCGGAGAAGCTGCTGCAAATCCGCGGTATCACCGAGGGCAAGCTCAAGGACATTGAGAAATCCTACGCCGAGAGCCGCGTTCTGCGCAACCTTATGAGTCTTTTGGGACCGTTCAAAATTACACCTGCCACGGCGCTGAAAATTTATCAGAACTTTGGTTCGGCGTGTGTGGACATCCTCAAAAAATGCCCGTATGATCTGTGCCAGATTTCCGGTTTCGGATTCAAGCGTGTGGATGGCATCGTCCGTAAGACGGACAACCGCCTGCACAGCGCTGAGCGCATCAAGGGCGCGGTGCTGTACACGCTGGAGGATGCCCGCAGCAAATCGGGACATTTGTTTCTGCCATCGGAAGATTTGGTAAAGGAAACTCTTCTACTGCTCAACGCGCCCATTCCCATCCCGGAACAGCGCGTCCGCGCCGAGGAAGTGCAGGAAACCCTGCGGCAGATGATTCTGCACGGCGCAGTGGTCGCCTACAAGCAGTACCTGTACAGCCCGCGTGTGTTCGGGCAGGAGGACGACACCGCCCGCATGATTGCCGAACGGCTTGCCAACATCAGTGTGGCTGAGAATATCGAATCTGCGCTGGAATCGGTGCGCGAAAGTCTGGGTATCACGCTTTCCCAAAAGCAGGAACAGGCGGTGCGCACGGCGTTCCGGCATGGGCTGACGATTATCACCGGCTCACCCGGTACCGGCAAGACCACCGTGTTAAAGGCCATCATTGAGGTGTTCAAGAACCTGCACCCGAAAGGAAAGTTCGCCCTCATGGCCCCCACAGGTCGCGCCAGCCGCCGTATGGCGGAAAGCACCGGCGTGGACGAAGCCCGCACACTGCACAGCGCACTGGGACTTGGCACCGGGGAAGAAGTGGACGATGGCGAGCGCGTTCGCTTTGTGGATGCAGACCTCGTCATTGTGGACGAGTTTTCTATGGTGGATATGTGGCTGGCACAACAGTTTTTCAAGCGTATCGGTCAGCACACGCGGGTCGTTCTTGTAGGTGACCCGAACCAGCTGCCCAGCGTGGGCGCCGGCAACGTGTTCTATGAGCTGATCCACAGCGGAATGGTGCCTGTTACCGTGCTGGACTGGATCTTCCGCCAGTCGAAAGACGGCTTGATTGCCTACAATGCGAAGTTCATCAACGAGGGCGGCACCAAGCTGTACTACGGCAATGACTTTGTGTTCGTGGACAGCCCGACGCAAATCGAGACGGCGCGGCGCATCCAAGATATTTACTGCAAAGAAGCTGCCGAGCGCGGCATCGAGAATGTGCAGATCCTTTCGCCATTCCGAGAAAAAGGTGAGGCGGCATCCGAGCAACTTAACCGTGCCATTCGGGAGCAGGTCAATCCGTTCCGTTCGGCCGAGGAAGAAGTGAAGATCGGCAGCCGCACGTTCCGCGTCCATGACCGCGTCATGCAGACAAAGAACACCGAGAAAGTGTCCAACGGTGACCTTGGCTTTATCACCGGGATTACCACGAACAGCAAAGGCGAACGGCTTGTGCAGATGGATTTTGGCAGCGACCGCAAGTTGACTTACACGCCGGAACAGCTGGCGCACGTTGACCTTGCTTACGCTACAACGATTCATAAAGCGATGGGGTCAGAGTTTGAAACGGTCATTATCCCCATCGTCAAGGCGCACACAATCATGCTGTATCGTAATTTATTGTATACAGCCGTGACCCGCGCCAAGAAAAAGGTAATCCTTGTGGGGCATAAGCCGATTCTGTTTATGGCGGTCCATCGCGCGGATATCAGCAAGCGCAACACCATGCTGGGTGAGCGCATCCGCCTGTACTGTAAGGCTTACCACACCGAACGAAATGCACTGCCGGAACTGCAACAGGTCGGCTGAATGTAATAATGAAGGGAGAAATCACCCATGAAAGGGAATCAAGAACCTATGCTGTACACCACCAACGCCGCTGTGGCATCCTTAAACCATGTACCCGGCTTTGACCCGCTGAAATTTCTGCGCCGCACAACTTCCCGCAAAACCGGGGAGGACGTGATGCGCCTTGACCTGCGGTACAAAAAGCTGTGGTTCCGGCTGGCATGCCCCACGGGGCGGCTGAAGCTCAACGCCCTGCGCATCACCGAGAAGATGGCCATTTTTGAAGCCAAGGTCTACCGTGACCGCGAGGATGTCGAGCCGTTGAGCAGCTATGTTGCCAACTGCACGCTGGACACAACGCCCGGTGGGCTGTATGTGGAGGCTGCGCAGGAGGAAGCGCTGGACACGGCACTCTCCAATGCGGGCTTTGGCATCCAGTTTGCCGATGTGGGCAGCGAATCAGAGGAGTACGGCAGTGAAGTGCCGGTAGGAGCAAAAGTAGAAATTGCAAAGCCTGTTCAGGTAAAAGCAGAAACTGCCCAGATTGTACAGGCGAAAGTGGAAGTTGCAGAACCTGTGCAGAAGCAGCCGGAGCCCGTGAAAGCTACCCCGCAGGAGTCTGCCAAGGCTGACCCGCTGGATGACATCATGGCGGACGATATGCCCGTTCCCGAACAGGTCACGGCAGAAGTCGTAGAAAAGCCCAAGACCGTTGTACTGGAATCCGTGCAGCCTGTGCAGACCCTGTCGGAACCGCCGCAGAATGTCATTGTGCTGGAACAGGAACCGCCCGCCGCCGCGTATACCCAAAGCAGCCCGGTGGAGGAAATCTGCCGCCAGATGACCTACGAGCAGGCGCAGAACGTCATCGTAGACTGCGGCACCTGCAAGGGCTGGACGTTGGCACAGGTGGCTGACCGCCGCCCTGCCAGCCTGCGCTGGTATGTGAAAGGCTATCAGGGAGAGAACAACATTCTCCGCGCGGCGGCCGCCATTATATGGGACAGCTTGCAGGAGAAACAGGCGGGATAACCGGGAAGGAGGCCGTTTTGCATGACCTCATCTTCCGATACGTTTCCGTTTGGCATTGCCGATGTGGTAGAACTGCTGGGGCTTACCGTCCGTCGCCGTCTGCCATCGAGCCTGTACCTGAACTGCCCCTTTTGCGGGGATCAGCGCGGGCGGCTCAACGTCAACACAGACAAAAATGTCTGGCGCTGCAATCGCTGCGGCGCGGCGGGCGGTATGCTGGCACTGTATGCCCGCTATAACTGCACCAGCAATGCCGATGCCTACCGCGAGATATGCGAGGCGCTGGGGCGGTATACGCCCCGGCCAAGGGTGAATGACTGCATCGGGGTAAAGCCGGGGCAAAATGCCCGCGCCGCCCCGCAGGCGATACACCAGACCTACTCGCTGCTGCTCTCCATGCTGCCGCTGACACCCACGCACAAAGCACATCTGCTGTCACCGCGGCGCGGGCTGACCGAGGAACAAATCGCAAGGTTCGGGTTCAAATCGACCCCGCCTGCGTTTCTGTGCCGTAGTTATGCCGAGCGCCTACGGCGGCAGGGCTGCACCTTACAGGGCGTGCCGGGATTCTATCAAGACGATGCCGGGCGGTGGACGATCAACTTTGGCAGCCGCACGGCGGGCATCCTGCTCCCGGCTGTCGGTATGGACGGTCTTATTTGCGGTATGCAGATACGGCTGGACACATCGCTGCACCGCAAGGATGACCCACCGGGCAAAAGCGGGGCCAAGTATATCTGGCTGTCCTCAGTAGGCAAGCCGCACGGCGTGACCTCCGGCAGTCCGCTGCATTTTGTGGGCGAACCGTTTGCCAAGACTGTGTATGTGACCGAAGGGCTGCTTAAAGCTGATATTGCCCACTGCCTGACAGGGCGTTCGTTTGTCGCTGTGGCAGGGGTGAACAGCTTGAATGGCTTGGAATCCGCGCTGCGCCGCATGGCGCAGAATGGCACCAAGCTGGTCGTGGAAGCTTACGACATGGACAAGTTAGAAAATGAGTATGTGGCATCTGCGGCTGAAAAGGTCCAGCAGATTGCCCACGCAGCCGGGCTGCAAAGCACAAGTCTTGTCTGGAATACTGCCTGCAAGGGCATAGATGACTGGCAGCTTGCTTTGCGGCAGGAAGAAACAAAAGAAAAAGCGGCCTGATGCCGCGCAAAGTTATGGCAGGGAGCTACCGTTGGGCAGCTCTCTGCCTTTTTTAGAAAGGACAGGACAATGGGTATACTCTCTGAAATTGATATGATGAACCGTGATGCCGAGGATGATGCTTTCGAGGTGTCCTCGGACAGTGAAACCGTAGATTCTTTCAGCGAAGAATTTGAGCCGGTTGAACCCCAAAAGCCGAACCAGCAGGCAGAAGCGGCAGAAGAAGCCCGCAAAAAGGCTGAATTTGATGCTGCCGAAGTCAAGCGAAAAGCTGAGTGGGAAGCCAAACAGGCACAGAAGAAACTGCGGGAACAGCAGGAGCTGGACCGTCTTGCAACTATGTCGGATGACGACGTGATGCAGGCATCTATGAACCGCGTCCTGCAGGACACCGAGCGCCTGACCCGCCGCAACATGAAACTTTGCGTTATGGAGGACGTGCAGACCGAGTGCCTGTCAGATCCCGCCTTTGCCCGGCTTGTGATAAACCCTAAGAAAAAGATGCTGAACTGTTTTCACTACATCAACCGCAAGGCGCGGGAGTATCTGGAACAGGAAATGAAAGATAACGACGAAAAACCTATGGACGGCGGTTTCGGCGGCGATGTGCCGGACGAACTCTGCTACCAGTGGGCACGGGAGTATTTCCGTGATGCCGATGCCAAAGAGGACGCTGAACCCGAAGAAAAGTTTGTTCCCAAGACTTACAATGGTAAAACGCCCAAGGAAAGAAAAAAGGAAAAGCCCAAAAAGGCAACGGAAAAACCTGTCCCGAAGCTCGCAGAGGAAGAACAGCTTACCTTTGGTGACTTTGGTACAGAGGAGGCAGTAGGATGAAACTGAACAAACGAGCCTGCCGCCATGCGAGCAATGTTCCGCTGCACATCAGCCTGAATGCCGGTGTGCTGTACACAGATCGGGTGAAATACCTTGTCACCGCCGCCGTCAAGCTGCTCGGCGGGCATAGGGTGCTGGCGGTTTACTTCTATGAATGTGAACGCCTAAAAGCAAACGACCGTATGCCGAAGTGGGTCGTGTTTCAGGGCAAGGATGACTTTGCCACGCTGGAACGCGATGCCGCAGGGAACATCAAATGGCGGAATGCTATGCTGACGAATCTGACGGGATACTATAGTGGTTCATTCCTGCCCGCCTGTGTGTTTTATAAAAAAACAGGATGTCATACGATTGCAAGGTACATCCATGTTGAAGCAAATCCGACATTGGTGCTGAGGCATTTGGACGATTATCAACAGGATACCCGTGACCGACAGGCGAAAATCCGCCGTTACAAGCGTGATACTGTAGTTCGGGACAAAATGCGCAGTGTGCCGCAAACGCCCGCTAACCTGAAACGCTGGGCGGATAAGCACATTATGCCGCACTATTTGTTCTATGACTACAATAACGGTCGCGCAAAAACACAAGCTCGCTGCACCTATTGCGAGAAGTTTTCTGTAATCAAAAGACCAAAAAACAACGATGTTTTGCGCTGCCCAAAGTGCGGACAGAAAGTCATAGCCAAGGCACAGGGGAAAAGAGCCGCCTACCATGAGGACAGAGAAACCTGTCAGGTGATCCGGCAAATCAGCCCGCAGGAGCTTGTGGTGCGTATCTATAAGCTGTACTGGTCTTATGCCAAAGGAAAGGATAGCATCAGAAAATCCGCGTATGAAGTCATGCGCATATTTGTCCGCAGTGATAACGGCAAGGACGCAACAATGGAGCCTTACTATTATGACAGCGGGTATGACAGCGTGACCCGCTGGCGGTACGGTTACCATCCGGGGGTGCTCTTCGGAATGGCGTGCTTCAGCTCGGAAGAAACCGGCACGGTGTATCTTCCGGGGCTTGAAAAGACCCTGCACGGTACACCTTGGGAATACTGCGCATTACGCCAATTCTACGAGCAGACGGGCATCCCGATGCAGGTAAGCTGTTATCTGAAAATGTACTTGCGGCATCCGCTTTTGATCGAACGACTGACGAAAGCGGGCTTTGAGAACATTGCTGCAGATGTTATATACCGCAACGGGTTCAGTGATGCGCTGGATGAGATGCAGACCAAAACGCACCGTATCCTGCGCGTGGAAAAACAGGACGTATCTGTGCTGCAGGGGCAAAAAGCAGGTGTGCCGCTGCTGAAAAAATATCAGACGTATGTGGCAATCCATCTGCGCGGAAGAAGTGCACTGTTTCAGTGGCAGCTTCACCATAAGGTGTCGGAGATTCCTGCGGATATATTCCAATACCTGACAGCAGAAAAGTTTATGCACTATATGGAAGCCCAACTTCCGATCTATTGGGAAAAGCGCCCGGCGAATGTGTATCGTGATCCGACGATGGAAACGCTGGTAATAACCTATGTAGATTACCTGCATATGTGCCGTAGGCAAGCCTATGACACGAAGGACAAGTCGGTGCTATTCCCGAAAAACTGCGCGGCAGCGCACGACCGAGAAGCAGAGCGCATCCAAAAAATCAACGATGCGCAGAAAAACAGGGCGTTCGGCATAGCCTACGCAGGCTTTGCGCGAAAAGCAGCGCTTTCAAATGAGGAACTGCAAATCGTCTGCCCGAAGCGAGCCAACGAGCTTGTTGCCGAGGGAAGGGCGCTGCACCACTGCGTTGGCAGCTATATTGACCGTGTGGCAGAGGGACGATGCCTGATCGTATTTGTCCGCCGCGTGGAAGAACCGAAAAAACCGTATGTGACTGTGGAGGTGCGCGATGGAAAAATCGCACAGATCCACGGCGATCATAACAGCGCACCAACGGAAGATGTACAGAAATTTGTTGACCTGTGGAGCCGTAAGGTGCTGCCTATGGCTTTACAGGCTGCGTAAGAAAGGAAGTACTTACCCTTATGAAGCAAATCGGAAATCTCGCCATCGTCTGCGCCCGGCGCAAGGATGTGACCCTGCGCATTGAGCAGGGGAGAGTAATGGTCTTGCTGGACGGAACTTATGCGCCGGCAGTATTTTCTGCCTACTGGGATAATGACGAAACTATCCTGTCGATAATCCACGAACTGAACTTCGGCCGCTGTGCCTCCAAAAGCCAATGAGAACCGAAGAATGGCAGGAAAAGGCCGCTTTCATCGATAAGCTGCGGGAACTGACAGAGCGCCTGAACCGCTGCCGCGCAGCGTATGAAGCCCATGCGCCGCTGGTAAGCGATGAGGTCTATGACATCCTGTTCAGCGACTTGCAGATACTGGAAAGCTGGCTGGGGTTGAGAATGAAGAACTCGCCTACAAAGAAAATCATCTGACATGAAAAACCTCCGACTTGTGGCACATTTGGTGCATAGGCCGGAGGTTTTTGATTGGCTGAATATTGAAATAGAAATGATTGAACTTAATATGTGATATAGTTAGATTCTGATAAATTCATTGTAGGAAGCATTTTATGGCACCACAGAAAATAGCACAGCGTGTTTGATTTCAGTGAAAAGAGAGGTGATCCTTGTCCATATATTTGTAAGGCACAATGCGATAGATTCACTCCACTCCGGAAAAATAAGTAGCACAAGTGTCACGATCGCAATAAAGAGCATAATGTAATTTATGCGTTGATTTCTTGTCTCGTGCTTATAGTTCTCCAAATGTTGTAATACGGCTTCCTTGCGTTCAAAATCTTTAGTCAATACTGCATATTGACCTTGAATCTTTTTCATGGATTTGAGTGGAATTTCTATAAAATAAGTGTAATCGAATCCACTGGAAAATGTCTTATTATTAAATAAGGCTGCAACATTTTCTGCTGCTTGCTTCCAAATATCATCCGATGAGAAACGCATATACAAGTCCATATCCCGCTCAAATTTGTAGTGAAGCCTCAAAAGATGATGAATACGGCTCTTTTTAAGTTTGATTTTGTTAAGGAGGTGCTTATAATTGACTAAAGCCTTAGAATAATAGTTGTTCAATATATCTAGGAATTGAAACTTGAATATGTCACAAGCGTAATCCCAACAGAATTCATGTAGAATTTGATAGGATGGATCTAAAAAGCCAGCCTCGAGTGCAATTTTTTTGTCATGATATACGAAAATCATGTCACTGTAAGTGTCTTTTGCATATCTGTAACTCAATTCTGTCTTGAAAAAAAGCTTCCGCCCCTCGTCAATAAATTGCCCTTCCGAAATAGGAAAGCCTAAAGATCTCCAAAAATAAGTGGCCGATGAATCTAAAAAGTCAATATCCGTTTGATAGAACAGAATGCCAGGCGGAGTTACGTTGAAACCGTGCAGCACAGTCGGAAAAAAATTTTGTAAAATACTGTAAAATCTCCATTTGAGAGAAATCATGTGTTCATGAAGAATATCACTCTTTTGATTTGCAATGTTGTAGTGACATAGCGCAAAAGCTCTTCTTCCGCCGCTGCGCTTTCCATTCTTTTTAAGAGAATAGGTAATGTATGTTTTTTGCTCAGTGATATCAGAATTAATGATTTCTTGCAGCTCGTTAATATATTGTTCAGTGAAGTAAATGTATACTTCTACTGATAGAAAAGAATTGTTGATTTTTCGTATATGTAAATCAAAGTATGATATATAAGGTGCAATTGAAGGCAAAGTATCAAAATCAAATCTCCCTGCATCAATACACGAATAGTGCCATGTTAGCGTATCATCCATGTTTTCTACGGACGTTAACAACTCGTCAATTGATCTAAATACACCGAGAAATTTATGCGAGTGGTGTTTTTTCAGTAATCTGACTAATCCATTTTTGAACTGAGGAAGATTTTCTCTTAAAATCAAGTCTGAGGTAACGTAGCAGACCGGATTGCAATGCTTACCTTCAGGGATAGAATAGTTTTCTCTGAAATGAGGTGAGTGCACAGGAAAATGTTCTTTGTATGTATACTTATAATAATCACGCATTCCTTGGGAGAGAGCACAATATTGCAATAAAAAGTATTCCACTTGTGCGATTTTATAAAGAATATTCTCTTTGAACTTTTTGCGTTCAATACCGTAATTTTTCAACAAAAATCACCACTTATATGTACGAATCGAATATTTCCATCTACATTGACAATTTATGTTATTTACCAAGAAGTGCCTATGCCACTATCACGCGATTATACATGGATCAACAGATTCGTGGACATATGTGGAATATAAAATGCGACGCGGTTCAAGAAAATAATCCATTGTGAGATACTTCTTTCAGTACTGATGAGATTCAATGATGCGATAAAGACAGGACAACTTATACCGGTAAAGCGGTTGAGCAATTGGAAAATCTCGTAACTGACTCATTGATTATCGAAAGAACTTATTGAAACAATTATAGCACCAAAATGATGAGATTGCTACTAAAATGATGGTTGCAAGCTATCGCGTATGCCGTTATATCTTAAATGGCGGTGTTTTCCAAAAGAAAAATTGGATGATGTACATGAAATTGTGGTAAAGCTTCCTACGCATGAAAGTAGGTGAGCCCTTTGAGAAAACTTCTGAAACTTGATTTTTAGCGGCAGTTTAATGGAATTCTGTTTAAGATTGCGGTTGGAGTGTGCAGGATATTTAGTGCTGAATGCGCAGATACACTACTCATTATAATATTTCTTTCGACAATATCCTATGAAATTGACGTTCCCTTCGATTTGTGGTATTATACTACTGTAAATGATTTATGTGTCCTGCAGTGCAGTTTGCACCGACACACGTTGTTATTTTTGTACTTTGTGCCTGCAATGCTGTAGATTGTTTGATCTGCGTATTGTGGGCACTTTTATTATCTGTGGGGATTTGTCCCGCATAAAGCGAGAATGACTTTTGTACTGTTTTTGGCAGTGAAAAAGTTGCTCTCGCTTTTTGTTTTGGTTTGGCGCCGTCCGGCGTTAAAAATAAAAAATCAGGAAAGGTGAGATCACAATGATGGACGAACTCAAACAGCAATTTTACGAGGTCATGCACAAGTATCAAAAGCCGTTTTCGGAAGAAGGCGTCACGGCAAACCTTACACAATGGTACGAACAGAAGCAAGGGCTTTTGCAGCTTCTGCGCAGGCACCCGCTATGGAACGAGAAGGAACTGGCAATCGTGTTCCGGGTGGAGGAACGCCGAGAAATCGACCGTATCACTGTAGATGAAACGCGCGCCGCTATACTGGAACTGGGCCGCAGGGCCTGCGCCGATGATACTGTGTACGAAAACTTTGAAACAGCCCTGCGGGCGGCAACCGCGGACTATGCCCGGATACCGAACGAGTACCGCTTGGACACAATCAGGCAGTACGGCGGCATCAAGTGCGCACCAGGGCAAAAGGTGAGCCGTATCATCAATCGGCTCTGCCTGAAATTCCATCTTGACCAGATTGAGGAAGAAACCGAAGCAGGTGAGCCGGACAACCGTTATGTGCGCACAGTCAAACCATACAATGCACTGTTTGCACGGCTGGCCGATGCTCTGAACCCGGCACATATCGAAAAAACTGCAGTGCTGTCAATCCACCCCTGCGATTTCCTCGAAATGTCCAACCGCGACAACACTTGGAGTTCCTGCCATTGCTTAGAAGGCGGCGGCTATCGCGGCGGCTGCCAGTCCTATATGGGTGATGCCGTCAGTATGATTTTCTTTACAGTCAGCGACGAGTACACGCAGGACTTCTATACAGCACCGCGCATCACACGAGAAATTTTCTGCTATAAAGATAACGTCCTGCTGCAATCTCGTCTGTACCCTACGGATTTGGAAGATCAAAAAACCCTGTATCGCAGCATCGTACAGCAGGCAATCGCAACATGCCTTGACAAACCGAACCTGTGGTCGATCAAACGCGGAAAAGACACTGAACCTTACTGCGAATCTGCGGCGGACAGCAACCATTATCCCGACTATGAGTATGGGTATGCGGTAGTATCTCTGCTGAAAGGGGAGACTGACTATGGCAAAATGACGATTGGTTCCGTGGCTCGATGTGTCTGCTGCGGTGGAGAACAGAAGAACCACCGTTCCATACGCTGTGCAGAGTGCGGCAATATGTATGTCTGCAAAGGCTGCTGCAAAACGGTGCATGGATATGGGCGCTATATTGATGAGCACTTTTATTGCAATGAGTGCAGCTATGAATGTACAGTTTGCAAAGAAAGGCTTATCGGTATGCCGCGTATCGGAATTGCCCGTTCCGGCGAGCGGCGTGGAATTTGCCCTGCCTGCTATGAGCAGGTTGTTGGCGTATGCAGAAACTGCACGATCCATAGTGACTGCCTTTCCATCGGTGCCAATCGTTTCTGCCCGAACCAGATGAACGGCCTTGCCGCATAAAGGAGGAATCCATGCAAGAATTGACGTTTGAAATCATTCTGCGTCTGCCGCAGATGGAACTGAAAAAGATGTTAAAAGCCGAGCTGAAAAGCAGGGGTTACCCCGTTACCGATAAGCCCGGCTACCTGTATGCCGAGGGAACGATTCCCGTTTTGCTGGTGGCTCACATGGACACGGTTCACCGTCAGCCTGTCGAGCAGATATGCTATTCGGCAGACGGGGTTGTAGCCATGTCACCGCAGGGAATCGGCGGCGATGACCGCTGCGGTGTCTGGATGATTTTGCAAATCCTGCGCACGGCAAAATGTCATGTGCTGTTCTGTGAGGACGAGGAAGTCGGCTGTGTAGGTGCAAAGAAATTCACAAGAGGTTCTTTGCGGCCGCAGGTAAACTACATCGTAGAGCTTGACCGCCGGGGTAGCAATGATGCTGTGTTTTACCGCTGCGATAACCCCGAGTTTGAAGACTTCGTTACCTCGTTTGGGTTCGAGACGGCCAATGGCTCGTGCAGTGATATATCTTACATTGCGCCGTATCTGGAAACAGCAGCAGTAAATATCAGTTGCGGCTACTACAGCGAACATCAACGGCATGAGTACATCTGCTTAGAGGAGATGGAACTGAATGCCGCCCGTGTGACGCAGATGGTAACGCAGCAGACAGAACACTTTGAATATAGGGAACAGCAGGACAGCTTCTTCGTCGGGCGAGTCTACCAGTATTCTATGTGGGATACTGCTTCTGAGCATGATACCTACAAGTGGCTTTCACCGCTGCCGAAAGAAGCAAAAATCAAACTAGGAACAGCGGAACTCATCATGCCTCATGCCAAAATTGATCGGCATGGGAAGGTACACCGCTATGTTCCTAAATTGAAAGCGGCCATACTGACAGAAAACGCCATAGCGGTGATGCCGGACGGCAAAAAGGTGAGATATGATTCCCCAAAGGCCAAGTGCCAGAAAGTGATGCCCCTGTCAAGGGCATTGGAAATACTGAATACAATATAAACACAGCCCCTTCCGCTGATGCAATTTCAGCAGAAGGGGCTGTTGCTTTAATTGTATTGAAATTTCCCCGGCGGGTCACAAATTATCGATTCCAGATGTTGTTTTCGAGATCAACAAGCCGTTTCTTATACTCGACCATCCGCTGATCGGCTTTGCCGTCGTCATCGGGAAAGCTGATAAGGTAACCAGTGTCCGTGTCATGGAAGCCGATTTCCCCGGTGAGACCGCATATATCGGAAACTTTCAGCAAGGTATGAAAATCATACTGCATAGCACTGATTTCAAGCGTTTTGTTCATGGCGGACTCCTGCGTTTTTACTTACTTTACCCATTATAGCGCACCCGCTGGGGAAATGCAAACAAATAAATAATGCGCCCCATTGCGCATAAGAAAAAAATAATGCGTAAATTTGTTGGGAAATGACGTATTCAAAACGTATAAGGTAAATATAAGCATTGAAGGGAGTTGATGTTATGCTTATTGCTATCGACCACGGCAACAAACAGGTCAAAACTGTTCACGGAAATGCTATCGTTTCCGGTGTGCAGAAAAGCAAAACTCGGCCTTACGGCAGGGATGTACTGAAATACGGCGGCAGTTACTATACGCTGTCCGCACAGCGCATCCCGTACCAAAAGGACAAAACCACAGACGAGCGTTTCTTTATCCTATCGCTGTTTGCCATTGCGGAGGAAATCGAAGCACAGAACGCTTATACTTCCGGGCTGATGCCCATTGACCTTGCCATCGGCTTGCCACCCGCACACTTTGGCGCACAGAACAAGGCGTTCGTGCGTTACTTCAAACGCAAGGAACCTATCTACTTCTCCTACCGTGACAAGCTGTACAGCATCCTGATCCGCGATGTGCAGTGCTATCCGCAGGCGTTTGCAGCGGCGGCCATGATGCTGGGCGAGTTGGCAACAGTGCCGCGCGCACTGATTCTGGATGTGGGCGGTTTCACGGCGGATTATCTGCTGCTGAAGAATGGCCGTGCCGACCTGTCTACTTGTGACTCGCTGGAAAATGGCGTGATTTTGCTGTATAACCGCATCCGCTCTAAAGCCAGCTCCGATTTGGACATTTTGTTGGAGGAAACCGATGTGGATGCCATTCTCTTGCAGGGGCAGGGGAGCAGTTACGGGGAAGAAGTCGCCGCGCTGGTAGAATATCAGGCGCAGGAGTTCGTCAACGATATGTTGGGCGCACTGCGCGAGCGCCAGCTTGACCTGCGCACGGGGCGTGTGATTTTTGTGGGCGGCGGTGCCTGCCTGCTGCGGCGACAAATCGAGGCATCCGGCAAGGTGGCACACCCTGTCTTTGTGGAGGACGTGAATGCCAACGCCAAGGGCTTTGAGTATCTTTACCGCTGCACGGTGACAGGGGCGTGATGAACCATGAAACTGAAAAAGGACCGGGGGCGCTTTACGGTTCGCTTTGACATGGAAAATCCAGACCATGTGCGTGCCGTAGAATACTTGGAACGGCAGCGTGACAGGGGCAAGGCACAGTATCTTGCCGATGCAATTCTGTGCTATGAAAAGGTCGAGATGAAATCTTTTCAGCAGACGGACCGCGCCTTGATTGAGCAAATCGTGCAGGAATACTTAGAAAAGCAGAGCATAGGGCATATCCCGAATTTGCAGAAAGAGGGACCGTCTATATCTTCGCCGCCAATAGATTTAATAGCCAGTGCTTTGGCCGATTTTAGAGGGTAAAGCACTATACAGAAAAGGGCTTCCGCCAGCAGATGCGGAAGCCTTTTTTGAGAAGGAGAATAGTGAATATCAGTTTTTCATTTCGGCACGAATCTTATCGTTGGCCTCCTCGACCTTCATGCGGGAGAGGATAAAGGTAATGATGGCGTCCAGCACAAAGGGAATCACGAGGTACATGAGTTTCAGCATATTGATGCAGGAATCCGGCTGTACGGCCAGCGCCTTATCGTAGTTGCTGAACGCCAGCAGCCAGCCGGTGATGGCGGTGCCGAGACCGCCGCCCAGCTTGACACCGAGCGAGGTGCAGGAGTACATCGTGCCGTCCACGCGCTTATGCTTCGTCAGCCAAGTGTACTCGGAGCAGGAGGCGATAACGGCATTCATGTCGCCCTGCCACGGGCCCTGACCCAGTGCAGCGATGGCCGTGAAGAGCAGCATCATCTTGACATCGCCGGAACCCGTATAACCAGCCACAGCAACCAGCGCACGGGCTACGGTAGCAAGGGCATAGCTGCCGACGTTCAGTTTGTACATACCGTGCATCTTGGCAACGAGGGTCGGGGTAAAGACCAGTGCGATGATCAAAGGAATGTTGATGGCCCAAGAAAACACGCCGAACAGGTTCTTGTCGCCAAGGATATGAGCAGTGTAGTAGGTACCCATACTGATCATGGCACCATAGATCTGCTGCAAAATGTAGGTGACGCAGATCATCAGGTAGTATTTATTGGAGACCAGCAGCTTGGCAGCTTCGACAAGACCGTACTTCTCGTCTTTCTCGATTTCGGCTTTATCCGTGGTATCGACAAACTCTTCCTCCGGCAACTCCTTGACGGAGAAAACAGAGAGCGTGTTGACGATCAGACCGATAATGGCATAGACGATAGCCACGGTGCGCCATGCTTCGGCAGTGTCGCCCAGTGCAGAGACAGCCAGCAGCGTGAAAGACTGAATGGCAAGGCTAGTGGCGAACGCGAACATGAAGCGGTAGGAACCCATCTCGACTCGCTCGGCGCTGTTCTTGGTGACAAGGGAAGTCAAGGCAGAGTAGGCGATGTTGTTGGCCGTGTAGAACACAGCGTTCAGCAGGGAATAACAGATAAAGAACCATGCGTACTTGGCAAACTCGCTCATGCCCATGGGGATGGCGAAGATGCCGATCAGTGTGATGGCGCAGCCGATGTAGCCGTAGAGCATCCACGGGCGAGCCTTGCCCAGCTTGGAGTGCGTCTTGTCAATCATCGAGCCAAAGAAGATGTCGGTAATGCCGTCAAACAGCTTGGACACAGCGATCAGCGTGCCGACGATGCCGGGATTCAGGCCGACGGTGTCGGTCAGGTAGATCATAACGAACGAGGAGAGGAACGCATAGACCACGTTGCCCGCAACATCGCCGGAGCCGTAACCGACCTTGTTATACCATTTTAAATAACGTCTTTCTGTGTTTTCAGACATGAGATTTTCTCCATTCTTTTGTGTAGAGAGGTTATGCTTTTTCAGGAATCAAATGGATGCTGAAATCGAAGGAAGCGTCGTCAAGGCGGTACTGCTCCGCCAGACGCGGCCCGCAGCTGGCAGAGCCGATGCCGTTCTGTGCATAGTCAAGGCAGAGAACGGTGCTGTCACAGGGCTGCAGCTCATAGTTGTGCGCCTTTTCAGTCAACTCTTCCTGCGTGTAGTGCGAGGCGTTGAAGCAGAACGGCTTTGCACCGACAGCGGTAAGCTTGATGCCGGCACCATCCAGCTGGACATAATCGCAATCATAGTGACTGCCGTTCTCCTGCGGGCGAATGTAGTCCTCGTGCTGCTGCCAGATGGTGGAACTGAAGTAGTCGTGGCTGGCAGCATGGTGCTTGTCGCAGTAGCTTTCCATCGGACCCATGCCGAAGTAACTGACGCGGGCCATTTCTTTTGGCAGGAACAGGCGCAGGCCAAAGCGCGGCAGTTCGGGGAATACCGTGTTGCGCTCAGCGTGCAGTGCCAGCGTTACTGCACCGCTGTTGGAAACCGTCCAGCAGACATCCAAATCAAGGAATTTCTGCAAGCTGATCGGTGCAATGCCGACTTTGGCGCGCAGAGTCACACCGCTGTCCGTCACCTGATATTCGGTGCGGTAGGCGTTGGTCATACAGTGGTCATAGCGGGCAGCCAGCCAATCCAGCTTCAGCTTGCGGTCATTGTCCGTAGGAGCACGCCAGATGTTGAACTCCATTTCTTTGTCCAACAGGACTGCATCCTCGTACTGCATCGCGGCGAACAGACCCGTCAGCTTATTAAAGTTGTAGGTGAAGTTCTTGCCGCACAGCGTCAAATGGCGGTCCGTCTCCTGAACAGTGATTGTGCTGTTGGAAGGGGCATCACTCCACATAGCCAAGGTTTTCTGGTTGCGGCTGTCTTCGTTTTCCAGCAGGATTTCATCAAAACCCAGAAGATGATCTTCCGAACGCAAGGGCAGGTCTTTATCGCAATGGTAGAAGATTTTCAGGAAACACTTGCCTTTATCGGGAATATGGACGGCCAACGGCAAGGCGTTTTCGCTGTGCGGCGGCAGGGTGAAACCGTCAGGGTAGGGGATGAAGCCGTTGTCGATGACCTCGCCGTCGCAGCTTACCTGATAGGTTAGTGCGGCATACTCGGTCAAATCAACAAAGTCCATGTAGTTGTGCAGCGTGAGCATGCCGGATTCCCGGTCGTACTTCACAACACGCGCCGGGCGATAGACATTCTTGAACTCCAACAGCCCGGTGTGCGGGCGGCGGTCAGGGTAGACCAGACCGTCCATGCAGAAGTTGCCGTCATGCGGCCACTCATTGTGGTCGCCGCCGTAATAATAGATGTCGCGGCCGTCGGGCATCTTCCCTTTATAAATACCGTGGTCGCACCATTCCCACAGGAAACCGCCGACCAAGCCGTCATGGCTCTGAATGAACTGGAAGTAATCCTCCAAATCGCCGGGGCCGTTGCCCATGCAGTGGCTGTACTCGCACATGATATAGGGCTTGTCCGGCTCGTTGTCCAGATATTCCTGCATGCTTTCGAGAGAAGGGTACATATTGCTGAACATATCAATGTTCGAGAAATCGTATTTACGGTTCTTGCTGCGGTACTGGGCGCTCTCGTAGTGGGTCAGGCGGCGGGGGTCAAAACTCTTTGTCCATGCCAGCGCTTCTTCGAACGTGCAGCCGTAGGCGCTCTCGTTGCCCATCGACCAGATGATGACGCAGGGACGGTTCTTGTCACGCTCCACGCAGAGGCGTGTGCGGTCAACGGTGGCCTCGGTGAACTCCGGGTTGTCTGCGATGGGCTTGTTCCAGTTCTCAACGTGGTTGGGCCAGCTTTCGTTGCCCTCGCAATAGTATTCGGACGCACCGTGGCTCTCGTTGTCGGCTTCATCAATGACAAAGAAGCCGTACTGGTCGCAGAGCTGATAGAAGTAAGGCACATCCGGGTAATGGCTGGTGCGGATGGCATTAAAGTTGTGCTTTTTAATCATGAGCAGGTCTTTTTTCGTCTGCTCAAAGCCAACGGCATATCCCGTGACGGGGTCGGATTCGTGGCGGTTTACACCGTGGAACTTGATGGACCGGCCGTTGACATAAATCTGATTGTTGGCAACATGAACCTCACGGATGCCCACACGATCCGTAATGGTCTCGCAGGGTGTGTCCAACACAAGGGTATATAAGTAGGGCTGCTCTGCGTTCCAGAGTGTCGGGTCAACAACGGTGATTTCTGCATGATAGGGAAATGCCGCATCATCCGATGCTTCCACGGGCGTTACGCTGCCGACCATTGTGCCGGCTGCATCGTAGAGGGTGATGCGGGTGGCAACGGCGGAATCGTAGTAACGCAGGCGGACAGCAACCTCTGCGGTGCTGCCGTGGATGTCGGTGGTGATGAAATAGTCCTCGATGCACTGTTCCGGTCGGTGCAGCAGGTAGACATCACGGAAAATGCCGTTCATGCGGAACATATCCTGATCTTCCATGTAACTGCCATCGCACCATTTCAGCACGAGGACCGCCAGATGGTTGGTGCCGTCCTGCAAAAACTTCGTTACATCGAACTCGCTTGTGGAATGGGCGACCTGACTGTACCCGACAAACTGACCGTTGAGCCAGACATAGAAGCAGGAGGCAACGCCCTCGAAGTTCAGAAATGCACGCGGGGCAGCGGCATCCTTTTGGTAGGTGAAGTCGTAGAGGTAAGCGCCGCAGGGGTTCTCTTTGGGAACATACGGCGGATCAGCGGGAAATGGATAACGGATGTTGGTGTACTGGTGGTGGTCGTAGCCGTGGTTCTGCCACACGCTGGGGACCGGGATGCTGTCAAAAGCGGAGGCATCATAGC
>OLSJ01000782.1_pt1 | contig 22775 bp, 15 predicted proteins | sample 1672151 | NCBI WGS metagenome assembly OLSJ01 (sample SAMEA3136653, study PRJEB25190) | human gut metagenome | biome: human gut; feature: human-associated habitat; material: faeces | place: Austria | collected 2013 | reverse complement strand
AACTGCGGGAATGGCCTATTTGCTCAATGTGTTCGGCTGAGATCGGAAATCAACCTATCTAAATAACGTAGTTGTGAATCAACCGCTAATTGTTACCCGCCCAAGCATGATCGGGTTTTCCAGCTGCCGCAGATTGCCGTGAAAGAGGAGCGCCGCGTACTTTGGTACGCGAGCGACGGTTTGAACGGCAAGGTGCGGTGCTTGGGAAAGCCGCTTAGCGGTAGCTGACGCTCTGCTGGGAATCCTTGACGACTACGTCGTGAGCGCCGCCTTCGACGATGGAGGTGGAGCTTACCAGGGTCAGGCGTGCCTTTTCCTGGAGCTCGGGGATCGAAAGGGCACCGCAGTTGCACATCGTGGACTTGACCTTGTAAAGCGTACCGCCCACGCCGTCCTTGAGGGAGCCGGCATAGGGAACGTAGGAGTCGACGCCCTCGACGAAGCTGAGCTTCGCGGCGCCACCCAGATCGTAGCGCTGCCAGTTGCGGGCACGCGCGGAACCCTCGCCCCAGTACTCCTTCATGTACTGACCGTTCACGTTGACGCGCTCGGTCGGGCTCTCGTCGAAGCGGGCGAAGTAGCGGCCCAACATCATAAAGTCGGCGCCCATGGCAAGGGCGAGCGTCATGTGGTAGTCGTAGACGATGCCGCCGTCGGAGCAAACGGGCACGTAGACGCCGGTCTCCTCGTAGTACTCGTCACGAGCGCGGCAGACGTCGATCAACGCGGTGGCCTGGCCACGGCCGATGCCCTTGGTCTCGCGGGTAATGCAGATGGAACCGCCGCCGATACCGACCTTGATGAAGTCGGCACCGCAGTCTGCCAGGAAGCGGAAGCCCTCGGCGTCGACGACGTTACCGGCACCGACCTTGACGTCCTCGCCGTAGTTGGCGCGAATCCACTCGATAGTGCGCTTCTGCCACTCGCTGAAGCCCTCGGAGGAGTCGATGCACAGAACGTCGGCGCCGGCCTCGATGAGCAGCGGCACGCGCTCGGCATAGTCGCGGGTGTTGATACCGGCACCGACCATGTAGCGCTTGTCGTTATCGAGCAGCTCGTTGGGGTTGGTCTTGTGACTGTCGTAGTCCTTGCGGAACACAATGCCCATGAGGTGATCGTTATCGTCGACGATGGGCAGGGCGTTGAGTTTGTTGTCCCAGATGACGTCATTGGCAACCTTAAGGCTGATGTTCTTGTCGCCCACGATGAGCTGCTCACGCGGGGTCATGAACTCGGAGACCTTCGTCTGGTGGTCATCGCGGCTGGGGCGATAGTCACGGCTGGTGACGATGCCCAGGAGTTTACCCTTGGGGGTGCCGTCGTCGGTAACCGGCATAGTAGAGTGACCGGTCTTCTCCTTGAGCTCAATGACCTGCTCCATGGTCATGTCAGGGGTCAGCGTGGAATCGGACTGAACGAAACCAGCCTTGTGATCCTTGACGGCCTTGACCATGGCGGCCTCGGACTCGGCGCTCTGGGAACCGTAAATGAAGGACAGGCCGCCCTCAGTAGCGAGCGCGACACCCATGTCGACGCCCGAGACGGACTGCATGATGGCGGAAACCATGGGGATGTTCAGGGTGATTGCCGGCTTCTCACCGCGCTTAAAGCGGGTCAGCGGCGTCTTAAGAGAGACGTTGTTGGGGATGCACTGCGAGGACGAGTAACCAGGGACCAGCAGATACTCCGAAAACGTGTGGGACTCACCGGGAAAGAACGTAGCCATGTTTCTCCTTTTTCCATGCGACCGGTCGGCTGCAGGCCTCGTAGGACCCAGCCCAACCTTGGGCGCCCAATACTGGGGAAGTATCTTAACGCACTTTGACTGCTACAATGCATGATTTAAGAAGAGCACACGAGGGTTTGACGCAGGCTTTGCGTTTGCCCAGCAAACACTTTAGCGGGGAGACGTGGAGCGTATGGAGTACAAGACGACGGCAAAGTTGGTCATTCAAGCGTGCGACAAGGATTTGCCGGGCGTGTTCGGCCACGGCTGCGTCTTGCTGCTGCAAGGTATCGCCCGCGAACACTCGCTCAACCGAGCCGCTAAAAGCATGGGCATGGCGTATTCCAAGGCCTGGCGCATTGTGAACGAGGCCGAAGGGCAGCTGGGATGCAAACTCATCGAGCGCGACGGCGCCCGCGGATCCACCCTCACCCCCGCCGGCGAGCGAGCCATAGCGGTCTACGAAGAGCTGCAGGCCGACATCAACCAAGTAATTGCCGCAAAGGCCAACGACCTCATCGCCAGCATAAAAGAATAGCCAATTTAGGACGGGGCCTTATAGCCACGCAACCCCTTCTCATAAGTTGCGGTGAAATAGGGACTGTTTATGCGGTTAAAGCCGTAAATCAATCCCTATTTCACCGCAACTTATGGAGCCGGGGATGATTTAGCTAGTTACGAAGGGCTTTATCTAGGGTGGACGCTACGACCAGGGGGTTGTCGGTGCCGGCGAAGAGGCGGACGGTACTCTCCTGCTTGCCGCGTGGGGCCGAAAGGCGCGTCGCTGCGCCGCCGGCGGGCGATGTACGAAACTCCCCCGGCAAAGCATCGAACAGCTCTCCCGCGCTACGCTCGATAAGGTCAAACTCAACTGCCGGACCAAAGCCGTGCTCGAGGATTCCCGTTGCAACCGCATGATCGGGATGCGAGCTCAGTCCGGGATAGCGCACGCTGCGAACCATCTCGTTGGCGACCAGATACTCGGCTAGCGCACGGGCGCGATCGAAATGCGCCTGCATGCGGACATCGAGCGAGTCCAGCCCGCGCTCCAGTACACCGGCCTCGTCAGCAGGCATATCAAGCTTGGCCAAGCCACAGCCCTCAAGCAGGGCATGCGCACACTCAGCCGCGGCATCCACGCGATGGCGCTTGAGCTGCGAGCGCGCGACCGATACGGCAACCAACTTGCGCGGAGCCTTGCCGGCGCACACGCGGTCGAGCGCCTCGAGCGACAGCACAGCACCCAGCCGCAGCGAATCGCAGCCAAAAGCCGACGCCACGGTGTTGTCCACAACCAGCAGCGCATGGGTCTCACGCGCCGCCCGACCCAGCGCACGCAGATCGGGCACACACAGGCCAAAGCCGCCGATTGAGTTCACAAACCACCACAGGTGCGGCCCCTCGGCATCAAACGAAATATCAAAGCCCTTGGACGCGGCAGCAAACGTATCAGCAGACGGTGAGCCCACCAGCACAACGTCGCAAGCATCAAAGCCGCTCGCAAACGCATCGACAAAGTCATCGGCAAACGCAACCAGGCGGTCACCAGGACGCACGATCCCCAGCTGCGACAGCGCTGTCGGCACATGCGGGGCCGCAAGCAACCGCGCCTCACGCGCGCCGGCCCTCAAAGCCCAAGCGTCTTCTAGCTGCTGCACATCCACACGGCACCGTCCCTTCAAAACAAAAACCCACGATGCGGGTGTTCCCCGCATCGTGGGCAACGGCTGCAGTATAGCGCCGATATGCGACGAATCGCCTAGATGATGAGCGTATGATAGGTCACGATCGCACCCAGAGCGTCAACGGTTACGCCATAGGACTCGGGATAGATGCGCGTCGAAAACACGAGAGAGCCATCGTTCACAAACACCTCGACCGACGAGACATCGCCAACAATGCGCACGTTGCGCACCTCGTCGACGGGCTCCCAGCGCACGGTACGACCGCAGCCGGCAGAAGCGCGACCCTCATCGGTAAATCGCATCTCAAAGCGCGAGGGCAGTTCGCCCTCGGCGGGCACAAACGCCAGCTTCAGCCCGCCATCAACGGTCGCGGTAAACGCGCCGTCGACACCGTCGACAACAACGTCAAAGCAGGTATCGCCGGCAACCTCCAACGAGCCCTCCCCCACGCGCACCGAGGCATAATGACGCTCGATCTCGCACGCCGGCTGCTGCAGCACTACGCCGCCGGCACCGGCTGTGAGCTCACGCGGCACCGTCATGCAGTGCTGCCAGCCGCACGTCACGGTGGGGTCGTTACCATAGGTCCGCTCATCGGGCATGCCCATCCAGCCGATCAGAATGTGGCGACCGTCCTCGGCCGTGAACTCCTGCGGCGCATAAAAGTCAAAACCGGCGTCCCACAGGCGGAACTCGCCCAACTCATAGGTACCGTCAACGCCGGTAATGTCGCCCGTTACAGGCATGTAGCCAGCAGCATATACGTTGCCGCGGTCCCAACGACCGCCCTCGAGCCCCTGAGGAGAGAAGGACAGCCACTTCGCCGGCACACCGCCATCGGCCTCAAGCTCAAAGTATCCCGGGCACTCCCACATAAATCCAAAACGCTCGGACGTAGACACACGGCTCTCGAGCTCCCAGTTCAGCATATCCGCCGAGCCATACACCAGGATCTCGCCCACATCGCGCCCGGCACCCTCGCCGTGCATGGCGCAAAATCGACTAGCGACATGCGGACCATCCACGCGACGACGCGCGCCCAGCACCATGTGATAACGCCCGTCCGCGTCACGCCACACTTTGGGATCGCGCACATGGCAGGTCAAATCCTCGGGATAATCCTCGGACGCCAACACCACACGCTTGGCGCCAAACGCCTGACCGTCGGCACTCTCCACATAGACGGTATCGGCGCGGCGGCCGGTATTGACGTAGTCGTACGTGCCGTCCGCATCGGAGAGCTTAACGTTGCCCGTGTACAGCACGCGAATGCGACCGTCCTCGGCAAGCGCGGAGCCCGAATACACGCCATGGCAATCGAACGGCTCGTCGGGCAGCAATGGGGCGCCAACATATTCCCAGTTCATAAGGTCGCGGCTTGTGGCATGGCCCCACATCTTGACGCCGCCGTTCACATCAAACGGAGCATACTGGAAGTACGCGTGAAATACGCCATCTGCCTGGCAAAGACCGTTGGGGTCGTTGAGCCAACCCGCCGGCGGCATAATATGGAAGTGCTGGCCATACGCGCCATGACCGCACTCAGAGGCGGCAGCGTCAACAGCAGCAACCAGCTTTGCAAGGTCGCGACCAAGTGCATTAGACATATCAAAGTCCTAACGGATCGAAAGTAAAAAGGCGCCAGAGATCGGCACCAGATACGGGAAACGCCCGCGAGCATACAACCCGCGGGCACCCCTCAATCAAAAGCTCTTAGGCCTGCTCGGAAGCCTTGGGCTCGTCCTTGTACAGGACAAACGAGACGCCAAAGGAAACCAGCGCGGCGACCGCAAACATGATCGCGTACTGCACGGGCTGGGCCAGGCACAGCAGGATACCGAAGATACCGGTAACGCCGGTGCCGGAAGCAGCAAGCGAGGTGAGCGCGCAGACCAGGGCACCGCAGCCGCCGCCGATGCAGCCGGCGATGAAGGGCTTAAAGAAGCGCAGGTTCACACCAAAGATGGCAGGCTCGGTAATGCCCATGAAGGCGGACAGGGCCGAAGGGAGCGCCAGGCCCTTGATCTTGGCATCGCGGGTCTTAAAGGCAACGGCGAGCGCGGCGCCACCCTGGGCGATATTGGCAGCGCTGGCGATGGGCAGCCAATAGGTCACGCCGTACTGGGAGAGCTGGCCCAGGTCGATGGCGGTGTACATCTGGTGGATACCGGTAACGACCGTGGGGGCATAGAACAGGCCGACGATAAAGGAACCGATGCCGAAGGGCAGGGTCAGCAGGGCCTGGATCAGACCGAGGATGGCGTTCTCGGCCCAGACAAAGATGGGGCCGACGGCAACGAGCGTCACGAGCACGGTCACGAACACCGAGACGAGCGGGGTCACAAAGAGGTCGAACATCTCGGGAACGATCTTGTGCAGGCGCTTCTCGAGGAAGGCCAGAATGGCGCAGGCGATAACGATGGGGATAACGTGGCCCTGATAACCGACCCACTCAAAGCTGTAGACGCCGGGAATGACGGTGACCATGGTCTGCACGCCCTCGGAGGCAACCGTGTAGGCGCTCTGCAGCGAGGAGTTGATGAACGCACCGCCTACGACGGCACCAAGATACGGGTTGGCGCCAAAGGCCTTAGCGGCGGAGTAACCGATCAGGATCTGCAGAATGCCAAAAGACGTTCCCGAGACCAGGTCGGCGATCTTGTAGATAAAGTTATTGGTGTCGAGCGCGATAAAGCCGTTGGAGGCCATAAAGTTGAGGGCGCTCATGATGCCCAGCAGCAGGCCCGAAGCCACGATGGCGGGGATGATGGGGACAAAGACGTCGCCGAGCACCTTAATGGCACGCATAAAGATGTTCTGCTGCTGCGCCGCGGCCTCCTTGACCTCGGCCTTGGTGGCAGCCTCGACGCCGCTGAGCGCAATGAACTCGTCGTAGACCTTGTTGACGGTGCCGGTGCCAAAGATAATCTGCAGCTGGCCCTGGGCCTCAAAGACGCCCTTGGCGCCGTCGATATTCTCGAGGGCCTCCTTGTCGACCTTGGCGTTATCGGCAATCACCAGGCGCAGACGCGTGGCGCAGTGTGCGGCCGAAATAACGTTGTCGGCGCCACCGATGTTGTCGAGCACCTCTTGGGCTGATTTGCGGTAGTCCATGACTTCCCTTTCCTCCAACGGGAGCATCTGCACCCGGCCATCTTTGACACTTACACTGTAATCGTTTTCAGTTTCATATGTCTGTAATCGTTTTCATAGTAGGGTGAACGGTAGGAAAAAGCCGGCGAAAGGTAGTTATAAGGCAAAAACAGGCGACTCAGAGGCGGGCAGATGTGCTCAGGGTCTAGACATTCATAAGCTGATGGCCGAGCTTGAGCGTCTTGAGACCGCTCTCCCCCTCCACGCCATCGAGCGTGTTGAGCAACATATTGGTCGCCTCGACGCCACTGGTCAGGTAGCCGTAATGCACGGTGGGAATGCCGCCCGTCAGCGCGCGCAAAAACGCGTTGTCGCCAAAACCACTCACGCGGTGTATACCCTCGCCCATGCCGCGAACCTCATCGATGGCACGCAGCGCGCCCGCCGCCATAGTGTCGGTCGCGCAGGCGATAAACGAAACATCGGGAGCGACGGAAAGCAGTTCACGCGCCGCACCATAGCCAGAGTCGAGCGTAAACGAGCCCAGGCGAATCAAGGCGGCATCGAGCGGGTTACCCGCGGCGCGCAGGCCGGCCTCAAAACCGCGACGGCGGTCATAACCGGCCGCGCGGTCCTCTTCGGTAACTCCAATATAGGCGATCTTGCCATCCACGCGACCCGCAAGCGCATGGCCCAGCTCAAAGGCAGCCTCGTAATCGTCGTGATAGACGCACGCCGCGCCCTCGACATGTTGGCCGATCAACACAATGGGCACACGGCACGACTCAATCGCGCGACGGTGCTCGTCGGTGATCATAGTTGCCACCAGAACAATGCCGTCAACCGGGTGGTTTTGGAATAAATCGAGGTATTCGAGCTCACGATCGGCCGCGTTGTCGGTGTTGGCAAGCAGCATCTGGTAGCCACGGCAACCGAGCACTTGACCAATGCCGGCGGTAATGCGGCTCACGGATTCCGAGTTGATCTTAGGTACGATGACGCCGATGAGCTTGGTGGAACCGGTGCGCAGTGCGCGAGCCTGGCTGGATCGCACGTATCCGGTCAGCTCGATTGCCTGCTTAATGCGCTCGGCCTTGTCCGCCGAGATATATCCACCGTTGAGGTAGCGCGAGACGGCGGCGCTCGAAACGCCGGCCAGCTCGGCCACATCTTTCATCTTTACCACGAGCACCCCCGTCGTTGAAATCGCTTTCACCATGATACCCAACCCTCGCCCAAAAAATATTCGACTGGAAAGGTCTCAGCGGATCATTTCAACCACTCAGGTCGAGCAAGCGCCAGCGAGCGGGCAGCTGCCGTGGCGAGGTGCCGCGAAAGAGGAGCGAAGCGTACTTTATGTACGCGAGCGACGGTTTGAGCGGCAGATCGCCCGGCAGATGCCCGCGCAGCGTCGAGCGGTCCGGCGTTTGTTAAAACGCCGGAACATAGTTAGCCGTGATATTCGCCGTTGTACTGGATGAGCGTCAGGTCCTCCACGCCGTCGAGCGCGCGTATGGCGTCGGCATAGGGCATATCCACACCGTCAGAGAACACCTCGACGGCCATCTCGACCTTGTCGCCGCGCATGGTCTTGGACTTGACGGTGAACTTGGTGCGCCCAAACGCGCGCACGATATCGTCGCCAGTGGTCTGACCCGTGTAGTGGATGACCATCATGTAAACGCGCGCCTTGTCCTGGTGGCCCGCAAAGCCGGCAATCATCACCACGATCACCACCGCCGTGAGCCCCACGAGTGCGTACATGCCGGCACCCGCCGAAATGCCCGTGGTAATGGCCCAAAACAGGTACAGCAGGTCGAGCGGGTCCTTGACCGCCGTACGGTAGCGGACGATAGACAGAGCACCGACCATACCGAGCGAGATGACCACGTTAGTCGAAATCGCGAGCGTGACCATGCAGGTGAGTACGCACATGCCCACGAGCGTCACGGCAAAGCTACGCGAATACACCACGCCGGTAAAAAAGCGCTTGTACACGTAATAGATCAGGATGCCCATGGCGAGCGCCACGAGCAGCGAAAGGCCAATCTTGGCAGGGTCGACCTGGCCAAACGCCTCCAAGACGGAGTTCTTAAAAAAGTCCCTGGTGCTCATGGTCTAAATATCCCCTCGGTTCTCAAAATCCGATTCCCAGTAATTAAATCCGCGCAGGTAGGCGGTCTTTTCGTAACACAGGCAGTACTTGGAGACCGCCGTAAGCTCGGCCGCTCCCGGCGGCACCATATCACGCACCAGCTGCGGGCAAAACTCCGTAAACTTGACCTCCATCACCAGCTTGCCGGGCTCCAGAACCGGCAGCGCGGGCAGCGTCGCGTCAAAGATATCGAAGCTTCCCACCGCGGCACGCACGTTCATGTCAAACGTAATGCGCACGGTGCCCTCATCCATCAGCCACGGCTCGCGCTCGTAGTCCACGATGGTCCTCGGGCGCATCACGTTGCAGATGCACTCGATGTAGAACTCGCGACAGAGCGGATAGGAGCTCCTCAGCAAAAAGTCGTAGTCGCCAGCCAGAATCTGCTCAAACTCGCCGCGCGTAAGTGGCGCATCCTCCTTGTAAATCCAGCTACCGTACTTCTTTTTGCGCTCGAGCTTAATCACCTTGTCGCTGCCGTTATAGATGCGCACGCGATACTTTTTACGCATGAGAATGCCGGCGTCTTTTTCCTCGTAGGCCGAGTTGCAGTAGTCGTCAAAGTACAGGCTGCGAATGGTGTAACCGCCTGCCCGCGCATGCTTGTCCAGCTTAAACACCGGCGCCATGCGACAGGCAAGCGCGGCGTGCTCGCCCTCGTTAATGAGATATTTGAGCTCGTGGCGGTAACGCTCCTGCGCGACACGCACAGGCGGGGCCGCCAAGCGCTCAAGCAGCGCGCTAGCCCTCCTCATACGTGTCCTCCGCGACCTTACCGCCGTCTTGCACGTAAAAACACTTCATGCCGTAGTGCTTGCCGTCGTCGGTTACATAGTAGTCAAACGCATCTTGCGTATAGCCGTCGGAGTTGGTGGCACGCACGCGCACAAAATACTGGCCGGTATCGGGCGCATCGCAGGTCACCTCGGGAAGCAGCACGTCCTCGGCCTTAAAGACCATGTCGCTTATTGCATAGTCACGCGCAAGCTCCACGGTGTAGCGAATGTCGCGCGCCTCAAAGTCGTAGGACGCATCCCAGTTAATACGCAGCTTACCGTTATCGATCTGCGGCACGCCGATGTAGAACGGCATGGGCTTTTTAAAACTCTCGCGAAAGCTCTTGTAGTTCTCCTCGATCTCGGAGGGAATCGCTGCGGCGATCTGCTCGTATTGGTCCTTGGTGACAGGCAGATGGTCGATATCGGGCGAAGCAAAGACCAGCGATTCAGTAACCTCGCGGTAGTGCTTGATCATCTTGCTCAGGCGTGCCTCGGTCATATACGAACGCAGGTCCTTGACGGCGCGGTCGAGCTCGCTGCGGAACGATTTGCTGCGCAGCGCACGATTGAACAGTACGTTGCCCCAGTAGTTGCTCACGCCGCGCTCCCAGCTCGCGTAGTCCGAAAACCCGGTAAGAGAAAGCTCCAGCTTACGCAGCATGCCGTCGTTATCCCAATCTAAAAAGTACCAGGTATTTGAATTGAGCGGGCTGTACAGATAGCAGTTACGGTTCTGCGTATCGCAGTTTCCCGTCAGAATCTGAAACGCCAGCCAATAGACCAGATTCTCGGTATCAAAGTAGGTATCGAGCACGTCATCGATCTTTTTCGATTCGTCGTTGAGCTCATCGAGCATCTCGATGAGCTTGGTGTGGTCCGAATCGCCCTTAATCTCGAGCATGCCCTCAAAGCTTGCCTGGTTGTAGTCGGGATCGTCGGCAAGTTTAATGGTGTCCTCGTAGCGATGGAAATCAAAGCTGTTCACCTTGTACAGGTGCCCGCTCTTATCCAAGCCATGTGCCTTAAGCGCCGTCTTGTTGAGCTGCTCCACCTGCGTAAACAGGCCGTAGTCCTCAAAGGTGTCGTTGGACTTTTCGGTCTGGTCGCACACCCACAAATGCACAAACTGCGTACGTAGGCCCATCATCTGGGGAATCCCACGGATAAGGTCGTAGGCCATCTTGTTGCGAAAACGCATACCCTCGCCCATGTGCTTGTTGAGCGCAATCGCGCGCTGTTGGCGCCAGGTACCCTTGCCCTTTTTGAGCTCCACCTTGTAATTCTTTTGCGAGTTCATGCTCGACGTCTGGCCGCGCACCTGCACGGTAGCATTGGGCGCTTCCTCGCCATAGCCAACCTCGCCGGCCTCCGGGCCCTCTTCGTTGCCCGGCTGCAACAGTCCCATAACCTGATAGCGCGTCACGCCCATGTCGGCATAGTCATACACCGAGTACGTGTTGATCTCGGCCCAGCTGTGGTCGGTGTTCTCGGAGCTGTTGCCACGCGAGACCGTCAGGTACATGGTCACAATGCCCGAGTCGTCGTAGACCTCGTAGAGCTCGTCCTTGTCGCGCAGGTGTTTGGCCTTATTCGAGGCCTCAGCCTTTTTAATCTTGTCCTGCTTTTTGACCTTTTTAGTCGAGGATTCGTCCTGAGACGAACAGCCCGAAAGCAACAGCGCGCCGGCAGCCGCCTCGATCAGGCAGCGGCGAGACATCAACTTATCGATCATCAGAACCTCCCCAATGTTTTTGATACAGGCGAACCACCATACGTTCAAACGCACTGCGCGGCTCACCGCCCGCGCGCTTGTCCTCGTAGCATTGCTCAACACGGTCGAGCACCCGGCCAAGTTCGGTAAACCAGCCCGTCTTGTCGGTCGCCACAATGGGCTGCTGGCTCAGGATACGATACGGCAAGTTGGCGGTATAGGCATCGAGTCGCAGCAGCGCCACGATAAAAAACACCGCCGCACCCAACAAAAAGCCAAAGCCGTAAAACTGCTGCGGCAAGAGCAGAGAAACGGCAGTCGCCAGCCCGGCCACACCGGCAAACAGGCCCGAAGCCAGAACGGCGCCCTTGCAGTCGGTAAAGTACAGCAAGATGAGCATAACCGTATTGCCCACGGCATACAGGCCATAGCCCACGCACAGCGTGCGGAAATACCCGTGCATCAGGTTGTTGAAGCCCAGTGGCATGGCCGAGAGCACCGTGGTCTCGAGCGAGATGACCGCTGCCGTCACAAACAGCTGCTTGAGCGCGCAAAACCGTAGCTCCCGGTTGAGCGTGGCAAGCATTTCCTCCTCGGCCACCACGATGTCGCCCACCACGCCGCCGTCGTTAAACAGGCTGTAGTAGTCGCGGTAGCGCGGATAGAAGTTGACCTCGACCGACACCACAAAGTTGACGGTCGTGACCAGGATCGTCAAAAACGCGATGAGCGCCGGCACATCGTAGTAGGGCGCACCATAAAAGAAGCCCTTGACCTGCACGCCAATGGGACCGGCCCAAATAATCACCAGGTGCGCAAAGAGCCCCAGATTGGTTAACAGGCCCGTGAGCGCCAGCGGCATAAACTGATCGAGCCACTGCAAAAAGAGCCAGGGGCTGCGGTCGCTCTGAGGAAAATACCGGTATAGCAGAACCACGTCCCAGGCAAGCATGACGCCGTAGCCCAGAGCAATTGATGCCAACAGGCCCTCGACCGGCGGCAGCCCCAGTGCCAGCGCGGCCAGGGCGCATAGGCACGCGACGCCAATGGCAGCCGCAAAGCTGCACAGGATACCGCGGTAATCCTTGATGGCGGTGAGGTAGCTCATGCCGTTCCAGTTGACGATCATAATGTTGAACAGCCACAGGCACAGCAGTCCCTGCAGCAGTGTGGCGCCCGAGAACAGCAAAAAGGCGCCGTAGAGCACGGTGCCCGCAACGAGCATGATGGCATTAGATCCCCAAAACGAAGGCAAGATCTCATCCTCGCGCTCGGCAAAGAGCATGTCAGCCAAAAAGCGTGTGACCGGCATGGAGAAAAAGCTCGTGAGCGTAAGCGACGCCAGCAGCGTGTAGGTCACCATGCACACCAGCAGATCCTGGTTGGCACGGCCCACGCCCCACAGACCACACAGCACCAAGATGCCCACCTGGAGCAGCACGCCCAACAGCATCGGGCCCGTGCACACAATGCCGGCGTAGCCGTAAGCGCGCATCGTGGCAAACAGGCCCTTGCGCCTAAACAGGCGCTTGAGCTCAAAACCGATTCCGGCCACCGGCTACTCCCCCTCTCTGGGCAGGTCAAACGCTAGCGCCGTCTCGTCGTACAGCGCGCGATAGTTGGCGAGCATCTGCTCGTGCAAAAAGTACGTGGCAACGCGACGCTGCCCGCGCTCCCCCATCTCAATGCGACGGGCGCGGCTCACGCACATGCGCTCCATGGCATCGGCCAAGCCCTTGCGATACATGGGCGGCGTCACAAATCCCGCCACGCCAAAGTCGTCACCCGGAGCGCCTTCGAGCAGCTCACGGCAGCAGCCCACCTCGGTCGTCACGCAGGGACGGCGCGCGGCAAGCGACTCCAGCACGCTGAGCGGCTGGCCCTCGGAGATGCTCGTTAAAATAGTAAAGTCGAGCTTTTCCATGTACTCGACCACGTTGACGCGACCGGTAAAGATCAGGTCGCGCACGCCCAGGGTATCGACCAGCGCGTGGCACTCGGCGCCGTACTCTTCGTCATCCACGCCGCCCATGATGTGCAGACGCACCTTAGGCAGGCGCTCGTGCAGCTCAAAGAAGGCATAGATCATAGTCTTGACGTCCTTGATGGGCGCCAGGCGCACCACCGCGCCAATGTCCACCCAGCCGTCATCGGGCTTTATGGGAATATCCTTAAAGCGGTCGAACTGGATGCCGTTGGGGATGACTAGGCATTTGTCTGCATCGCAACCCATATCGATCTGCGTCTTGCGAGCGTTATGGAACAAACTGGTCACGCGGAAGGCGCGGCGGTAGATCTCCTCCGAAAGCAGGTAGAAAAAGCGAATCCAGCGGTCCTTAAATGACGGCACCACCCAATCGGCGCGAATGATCTCTTCCTCGCGCTCGCGGGTATAGATGCCATGCTCGGTCAGCAGCACCGGCGCATGGTGAACGCTTGAGCCCAGGCAGGCGAGCAGGCCACCGTAGCCGGTCGAGATGGCATGGTACACATCGGCCACCGGCACCTCGCTGCCCAACAGGTAAAGCACGGGAAGCAACATGGAGCGCATGGTGTGGAATGCATCGGCAAAGGGCGTGTAGGGGTACTCGGCCAAGCACACGTCGCGGAAGATGTCCATAAACGTTCGGCTCTGCAAAAACGAGAGCGGATGCACGCGACGGCGGTGGAAGATATCGAACAGCACGTCCCAGTCCGGATTGGAGAGCGACACCAGGCGGCGTAGCGCCTCGCGCTCGCGGTCGTTAAAACTGGCTTCGTGTTGCTCGCCCGAAAGCCGCAGGGCATCGTCCAGGAACACCTCGTGCACCTCGACCACGTTGCTGGGCAGCTCGTAGACAAATTTGCCGCGGTCGGCAGCATGCGCGCCAATCACCCACAGCACGAACTCGTGCAAGGGCATGGCCTGGATATAGCCATGCATCCAGGTAGATACGCCGCCGTGCACATAGGGGTAGCAACCCTCGAGTACCAAGCAGATTCTCATCTGTCGCCACCCTCCTTGCGCTCGATCGTCAGGGTCTTATCATTTGCCTTGAGCAGATACAGATTGCCCGTAAGGTGCGTTAGTTCGCCACCCGTCACCGCACCCGGCTCGCCATTATTGGCGCGGAACATGAGCCACGCCTCGTCGTGGAAATTGCCCAGGCTGAGCGTCCAGGCATCCGCGCTGGTATCCACGCTCACCGTCACCGAAGAAAAGCGCTGGATGGCGCCCGAGCATTCCGAGCCGGTCTGGCGACGCAGGTCGGGCGCGGATTTGGTAAGCCACTCCAGGTAGTCGACCAGGCCGCCCTTGTAGATCTCCCAGCCCTCCTTGGCGCCGCGATCGGGATCGAGCAGGTCGTCCGGGTGCATAAAGTGCGTACTCACGTAGTGCATGTTGAGCTCGGACACGGCAGCCAGGCGCATATAGGAATCGTCGACCATGCCGCCCGAGACAATACGCGGCTGCTCCACAATGCCATCGCTCGCCACGCCAAACTCCTGCACGTACGGCAGGTCGGTACCGTCCTCAAAGTACGTACTGGCAATAGTCTTAATGCGCGGAACGTCGGTGCCGATAAGCTGGCGCGCGCGGGCCGAAAGGATATTCGACGGTGGCACGTAGACCGAGCCATGAGCGTTGGGCAGGACCTCGTCTTGAAACGCGATAAGTTCTTTAAGCGAAGCGACGAGCGTCTCTTTGTTCTTCCAAGTCTTGTAGACGTACAACGTGCCATAGTCGGTATCCCAGAGCGCCAGAGGCTGATGGTTGTAGCCGTGAAAGCCCAGCTCTCCGCCCATCTGCAGCAGCATGCCGCCAAAATAGCGGAACTGCGTGGTATCGGGTTGGTGCGCGGGCTCGGTCTGGTTGACCGCGTCCTCGTAGTTTTCGATCATCACGCTGGTATAGCGAATGCCGTATTTTTGCGCGAGCTTTTGCAGATCGGGCCACCAGACCTTGGTGTAAAAATCGGCAATGGAAAGGCCGTAGTCACGCTTGATATAAGTACCATCGCCCGAGGGCACGGGGCTAGGAAAGTCGTCCAAATAGAACACGGCGCTGTTGATGACCGGATAGGCCGTGGCATCACCCAGCAAGCTTATGGCCGAAGCATAGAACCCACGCATGACCTTGTCGTAGATGCCAATGTTGCACACCACGGTGTGACCACTGCCGCAATCGTTAGACCAAATGAGCGGCGTGCCCGCATCGCCGGTCTTTGCCCAGACGTGCGCCGTTTCGCGCAATGAAACCGAAAGTGAAGAATCGAAGGGATCCGAGAACTCGTAGCGCTCTCCCCCGCCCAACATAAAGTCCTCGCTCGGAACGATACTTTCGGCTGTCGCATAGTCATATCCGGCCGATTCGATCCCAAGCTTGGAAGCAATAGCCTGCAGGCAGTTCGAGTTATCTGGCGTCATGCCCAGCATGAGTGAGCCGCCCGCACTCACCCAACTCATCAGATCGGTCAGATGCGCACCCAGTCCGTCAAGCGAGGGCATAAGCACAATCACGCGATCAAACGACGTGAGCGATGGGATCGCGTCCGCACCGTCGGTGGCAATATCAACATCGCGATGGGCAATCTTCATGTCCAGCAAAATCTGGTCGAACTGGTCTTTAACGTCGTCGACGCCATCTTGGTCCGAGTCGGTAATGACCAGGCACGTGGGCTTTTGGCCAAAGATTGCCGAGGAGGCCGGCACCGCATCGTTGGCGGCAAGCATCCCCAGCTTATGCTGGCCCGCACTGTACTGCACGCCGGCACGCTCCACCAGCAGCACGGCGGCCATGGCAACAAAGACCGCCCACACCACGAGGAGTCCCATCCAACGAAAGCGCCCTGCACGGTCGCGGATATGTTGCGCCACGCTCATCTGGCCTCCTCCCCGTCGCGCCAAAACGCCAACTTTTCGCGGTTGTCGGCGCTCAAATACACATGTTGCTTGTCAATCGCATCGATCACACGGTGGACCTCGTCACCGTCGCGGCGCATCACAGCCAGGCGCAGGCAAAGCATCCAAACCTCCTGCTCCTCGGGCACGTCGAGCACCAGCTGGTCGGTCACGGCCTGCGCCTCGTCGATCTGTCCGACATCGGCCAGCGCCGTCGCGTATCGAATGCGCAGCTCAAGGGTATCCTCGCGCTCGCAGCGACGCGCAAGCAGGCGCGCGTACTGTTGGCGCTGAATCTGAGCAACGCGCCCCTCAGCCAAGCCCGAGCCCAAGTATTCACCAAGAAAATCGCAGTATTCGTTGAGGTTTTGCGCGCTCGGGTCCGTCTTAAAGGCACGCTCCAGCTGCTGCAGTTTAAGGTCGGACTCCTTGGAGATCTGCGCCACCGCCGTCGCGGCATAGTGCGCCACCTCAACGTCGTCGTTAAGCTTAGCCGCCTGCAGCTGCGCCAGGTACGCGTCGGGCTCCTCGGTGAGCATGGAGAGCATTAGGCGGCGCCGGTATGCCGGGTCGTTGACGATGAGCGCCTCCTCGAGCGGCACTACGCCTGCATCGGCGTCACGGTCGTGCACCAGGATGCTGCGATGCAGGTCGTCGTTGAAGCGCAGCGACTCCAGCGCAGACTCTTTCAGTCCCTCGCCAAACACCGCGCTGCGGACCGATAGCAGAACCACCAGCAACGGGCCCCACAGCGGCACCAGCACTATCACAGCCAGCATGTGTCCGCGCACCGGCAGCAGGCCCAGCTTCATGAGCGTCCACAGCATCAGGCAAACCAGCGCATGAATCAGCAGCAAGACGGCAGCAACGACAAGCGAGATCAAGCGGCACCCCCCTCACCGTCACCGGTGTAAGAGATGTGCTGCAGCAGCGCCACGATGTCCTCGCCGTCGACGGGCTCCACCGCAATCTGCTTGGCGCTCAGGCGCTCGCGGATAATGGGCAGATCGCACGCCTTTGCCTGGCGCATAAGCAGATAGAGCCCGTCGCCGTCGACCAAGCCCGCCGCATCGCTCTCGCGGATTGCCGACCCAATTGCGCCCACCAGCTCGCCGACAGGCTCCACGCCCGGTACCACGCGCAGGAGCAAAAAACTCCCCATCTTGCTATCTGCCAGCGCCTGCTCCGCCGCAAGCTCTTGGCCAAAGGCAGCCTGCTTGAGCACGCAAGTGCCGTCAACGCAGCGTTTATCCTGCGCCACCGCCTCATAGTCAAAGGCACGGCCCAGTGCGCTTTCGACCAACCCGCACAAGATGCGGAACAGGTTTTGATAATAGAGGGTCATTTGGTTTTCGGCCGCACAACGCACAAAGATCAACACGGCGGGTGCCCCGTCGCGTTCGATCGTGTATCCAAACATGGGAAGCCCCGGCGTCAGTTCGCGGTTCACCCACAGGTTCGAACGACCCCCGTCGCCCAAAAGAGGTGCAAGCTGCTCAAGCGTGAGCGAGCGTGCAGCATCTTCGGCAATCGCGGGACTTGCTGCCACCAGGCGTGCAAATGCCCCGCCCGAAACATGGTAGATCGCCACCGAATCGTTCCCGAGGATCTCGCCCAGAAGCTCGCAGCACTTGCGATAGATGTCACGCGGGTTGAGCACGTCGAGCTCTTGCGTCACGGCAAAGATCTTGCCAAAGCTGTCGTGGCGACCCACGATCTGGCGCCTGTACGCGCGCTTGTCCTCGATCGCGTCGTGGTAGAGCTGCGTAAGGAACGTATTGCGGTTGCGCACGAGCTCGTTTTGATCGCGCTCCGCCCTAATGGCTTCGCTGTTGCGTAGCTGCACATAGCCGCACACGGCACCCACCACAAAGTACGCAATAAACGGCAGCCAGTTGGACGGCTCGTAGAACAGGCCCTGGAAGGTATGGCCGTACTGAGTAAAGTAACTCGCGGCCAAACCCACCGACGCCAGCAGCGCCGCAACCAGGCCAAAGTCCAAGCCATACAGCGTGCCGATCAGCACCACGTAGAGCAGGCGATAATCGAGCACGTTGAGCTGGGCCGATTGGGAGAACAGATGCTCCAGCACCTCGAACAGAACCCAAGCGGCTGCCGTCTCCAGACATTTGACAGGCAGCGTGCGCATTTGAATGCGGTCGATGGCGGCGCGCAAGGGGTTGACCTTCTTTGCGCGGCCAGCATCCCAACGCGCTTGAATGGTCGAAAGATCGCGCAGCAAGTCGTAACGCTGAAACCAGCCATAGCGCACGCGAGCGACATCGCTGGCGGGCAGGACGTAGCCGGCAGAATCGCCATAGGCAACGGTAAGGCCGGGGAACAGCGCCTTGAGGGCGTCGCCCACCTCACCAGCCGTGTGATGGAAGGTATCGGCTACGTCGAGCGTCTCAAAGTTGCCATCCCAGCTGTCGAAGATACGGCGTACCAGAACCGCAAGCTCCTCGGCACACAGCAGGGGAAACGCCGCATCCTGCGCGCCCTGCAGAGCGACCGATCCGGTTGAGCACGCGTCGAACAGCGGCACCAAAAACGGGTCCTCCAGTGCGGCAGACGCGGTATACAGGAACGGCACGCGCAGGATCTTGGTCTGAACGCCCTCGCGAGCAGCGTAGTAGCGGCACAGGTCGTTGGCTGCGTGCGCGATAATGCCCTTGCCCGTTCGCCCCGCGGCATTGGCGACACCCTCGGCACCTGCGGGACCTGCTATATACAACAGCTGGATCCGGCGACCCATGCACGCGCGAAAGACCGAACGAAGCAGCTCGATATCGCCCACGGAGTCGGTATGCGGGGTAAGGTAATTAGACAGGTAGACCACGCGTTCGAACTCGTAGGCCTGATCCAGGTGTTGCAGAAGCTCTTTCCACGAGGCATGGGGCGATGACTCGTCGCGGCGCGTGTCCTGCGCGGCTACGACCTGGACATGGTCCCCGGGGAACGCCTTGGCACAAAAGTCATCGTCAACATATGCGGTGTTGCCAACAACCAGCACCTCCATGGCGCACCCCTCCCCTAAAATCCACATTTGTCATAGTCAAACATGCGTATTGTACGCTGTCAACGCGAGCTGGAGCGCCTTTAAGGCTGTTTTAAGAACTTTTTTAGAGGATGTGGGAACAACGAGAGTACTAAATGAGCGCCCAATCGGGGGTGCGGTGAAAAACCGAGATCTGTCAAACAGGCCCCTGTTTTGGGCATCCGCGACCTGCAGCTTTGTTGGCAAAAATCGGTGTGCGCTCGGCGAGTTTCGATTTTCCCCGTACTTCTCCTACGCACCGGACTCGCAATAGCGCAGTACAATCCGTCAATCGCACTAACCGGAAAGCCAATCCAGCGACTCGACTAGCCAACCAGATACGGCCCGATTACATCGAAAATTTCGCCCACCTTTGTTGCAGGGTTTTGCGCAGATGGCTTATTGTTACCCAGTTCCCTATGGTACGCGACGAGGCGCCCAGCACGCTGCAATGCTTCGCCTCGCCTATCATCCACTGCCCCAAACATCCCGTCCAGGTTCTTGCGGTACTCGATGCCCAAGTTCTTCGACATCTCCTGCGCGAGGGCATGCTGGCAGTCGGACGCGGACATATGCGCGGTCGTGTAGCGAAAGTGCAGAAGCGGCCACAGCTCGAAGCAGGGGTTGGACCACAACGCGTGGAAAGTCCTCGAACCATCAGAGAGCTCGTTGCACTTACGCTCCATCGCGTCGAAGTCGGACGCAGGGAAGTCATCCCTGTCATACACGAGCCACACGTGATCGAATGTCTCGGGCGCATAGCGGCAGTGTTCGACGGCGAAGTCAAGCAGGTCAAGCGTATGTTTACCGGCCCCCTTAACGACAATGGCAACCTTACGCTCGTTCGCCGCGCCCAACGCCGCACGCACACCCTCAAAGTAGCGAGGCTCGGTCTCCTTGCCCTCGCTCACTACAAGATGACGCGTCATCTGAACCATGCGCGAGCGGCCCTCTCGCTTGCCGCTACGCCAGCCCTTCGACTTCTTCGCCACCATGCTAATCCCACTCCTCGATGCGGGTGAGATACGGATCGGCGCCGTAGCGACCGGACAGGTATTGCTTGTCGAAAGCCGCGTTCTTACTTACCAAATTACCGTTTGCCTCGTGGATGTCGGCGAGAGACCACAGTTGGCTCGCCTCCCCCTCGCCGCGCGCAGCGAACCATATCTCGTCACGGCGGAACACATCGTTTCGCATGGTTGACACATCCTGGGACGAGAAGATTAGCTGCGCGCCACTCTTGTTGACCTCAGGATCCTTAAACAGCAGAATCACATAGCGAAGAAGCTTCGGGTGCAGTTTGGCGTCGAGTTCGTCTACCACAACGGTGCCACCACGCTCAAGCGCTGTCATCAGATACGCAGCCAACCCCATGAGCTTCTGGGTTCCGGCAGATTCCTCGGATAAACGCAGCTCGTACGCCTTGCCGCCCACCTCGTGCCTCACGAAGACGCGCTGGCCGCGCCACTCCGGCGCCCTCTCCACTCTGAAGCCATCAATACGCACATCAACGGCGCGCAAAAAACGCGAGACCTCGGGTGAGTCATCCTCATCGAGCAATTGTTCGAGCATCTGCTCCAGATAGGAGCTGTTATAGTTCAGGAACACCCCGTCAAGAAACCAGCTGGCAGCCTCCTTGACCACCGGCGCGTCAAAGTTGATGCAGAGAAACGACAGGTACGGCAGCCTCGGGTTGAATCTCGCAGCTGTCACGAGCTTACGCAGTGTGGGACCGAGTTCAACCTCTGCGCCCTCACGCTCGAACAGCAGCGCCGTGCGTGACGCTCCCAATTTTCGCCGCCACAGGCCTTCGGACACGATCTCATCGGCGTGTACAGACAGAACATAGCGGTACTCATACTCACCCGCGCGGTAATAGAGCTCGAACTCGGTGGGCCCGGCAGCAGACACGTCATCGAACTCAAACGCCGAACAACGGGCTATCAAAGGGCGATCACCCTCTGGAGCATCAGCGCCGGCAGACAGCAATCTAATTGGTCTGGCCACCGCCGAACGAACGTAGTCAAGAGCCTCGAGCAGATTAGACTTGCCGCCAGCATTGGGCCCGTACACCGCAGCCACCGGAAGGAAACTCTGCCCGTCGGGGCACGCGATAAGGGAGCGCTCAAACTCCCTCATCGGCGTTGCTTGCATGGAAAGCTCAGCCTCGTCGCGATAGGATCTATAGTTCCTGAAGGTGAACTGGCAAAGCATCTTCCTCAACATTCCTTTCATTGTTTTGAAAAGATATTTCAGAGTTTTTCTTTGATTATAGGCTTTAAGCAGGCTAAATCAAGTACTTGCTACACCAATGAAACAGGCATAAAGTGCCAAACGCCCATGCTCGGCCATTCCATTGCCGGAATGGCGCCTAGCCAGCATATCAGACATTAAACGCATGAAAAAAGGGCAACACTCTCTTGTCGAAAGCGTCACCCTTAAAGCTCCCGCAAAGCTTTTGTATGATAGCTAGGTATGCTACACCATCCCGCAGAGATGTACAGCACCGAGAAACGCTATTCCTAGCAGAACAAACACCGTGGATGCGGCGGTCCAATTGCCATCGGCGTTATTAAAGCTTTCTCTACACCCTAATGTTCATCTCTTTAAACACGCTGTATAAAACATCTTGCGCAATTAGCCCCCCATAAGATCCAACAAGCCTACCTAATTCATCAAGCATTGCTTTCGTCTCGTCGGCGGGTAGAACACGGCAAAGCAGGGAGTACATATCGGAAAACCTTGCCCCTCTTACGACCGCACAATAGAGCCGATCGTCATGCGCGCAAATATTCCTAAAGCCAGATAGAACTTGAATGACGCGAAATAGCGTTACTGGTTCAAGCCTTTGACTCCTACTTGCCGTTTGGACAACCAGCTTACAGGCAGCATTCTGAACACCACGTTTTTTGGAGCTGATAGAGATGAGATATGTTGCCATATGTCAGATCATTCTGAAGAACCCACAAGGGCACTGCACCGTATTTATTCAAATAATGCCTCACAAATGGGCGCATACGCTGCTCGTTTGATACCTTATCATTCAGCAGTTATAGCAGTTCAGCAAGATTCTTCGAGTGCTGGTAACCCTTATTGCCTCGAAACGCCTTAGGCACGAGCAAATCACCAGACGCAACATAATTACAACGATTCAGGTAGGCATCCGCAGTACGGTATTCATTGCAAAAACGAATATACAACGGCGTTATTAAGCACGGCCTCTGCTCTTGCAAGATAGGAAAATGTAAGTTGTCAAAGTTCTCTATCGAACAAAAAGAGATCGTAGATGTTCTTGAATGAAGCGCCCTCTCTAAAAACATCGTCAGACGAGGACTGCCCAGCATTTTATCCAGAAAAGAGCCTATATAGCCGTTTATAACTGCGTAATAGCTTTCACGCCTCAGGTAATCTACCGTGGTTGCATCAGTCGTCACCCCACGGCTCTCTAGGAGTTCAATTAGTTGAGCGAAAGTCTTAAACTCTTTTGCCAAAACAAGCTCCTAAAATCAAAGGGCCGTTGCCGGAAGCCACCGGACAACGACCCTTCTTTGTCATCGCCTCACTTAGAGCCCACGACGACTGCATCACTAAGGATATAGTACCCTACATTCATCCTCATTGCGACGTATATAGGAATTATATTAAGTGTTCGGTGTCTTGATTATCGACTTTATCCGAACACCTCCCACATTCATCCGCACATGTGCG
>OLSJ01000777.1_pt1 | contig 22868 bp, 24 predicted proteins | sample 1672151 | NCBI WGS metagenome assembly OLSJ01 (sample SAMEA3136653, study PRJEB25190) | human gut metagenome | biome: human gut; feature: human-associated habitat; material: faeces | place: Austria | collected 2013 | reverse complement strand
GGCTCAGGCCGGTGCCTTTTTTGCGGCTAAGATGGTGCGGATGAGAACAGGGCGGCGGTCCGCTCCTTTGTCGAACACCAGCGTCTGCGCACCTTCACGCTCGATCTGGTGCGAGGTGTCGCACAGGATGATGACCGGGATGCCAAACTGCTTTGCAATCTGCAAAGTTAGGTCAACCACAGGACAGCCATCTGCATCAATCAGAATATTCATCGCATATCCTCCATCGCCCAGCGAAACGCCCTTGCCGTGCGCAGGTCGGCATCCTTGAAATGCCCGCCGCTGTTCCATTCAAGCGTGCAATCTGTGCTACGCTCTGCAAGCCGACTGTGCAGGGTGCGGATGTTATCCCCCACAGCAGCCATAGTTGCGTTCCTTGTGCGCTCTTCCCGGTCGCCAAGGCTCAGGTAAATGCACTGTGCCTGAATGGGGTGCTGTTGCTCAAACTCCATCCATCCCGGAAACCACACCGAGGGAGATGCGGCGGCGATACCGTAGAACAGATCAGTCTGGGTGGATGCCCACAAAGCAAACAATCCCGCCAGCGAGTAGCCGCCCAGAATGATTTTGATGTTTTCCGGGAGATGAAACTGCTGCTTCAGTGTGGGGATGCCCCGCTCTGTCAGAAAGCGTAGTGTGCCCGCCGCATTGCCGCCGAAACTTTCTTTGCCCCACACCGCAGGAGATTTCCACGGGGAAAGTTCATCGTTCCAGTTTTTCACAGGAACAGCGGCAAACAAAAACGAATGTGCCGAACCCTGCGCAATGGCTGAAATTTCATTGTCCATATGCTGCAATTCATGCTCGTCCGTCATCTGAAGCAGAAGATATTCGGCGCAGTCTGCGCCGTAAATGCGGCAGGGTCTATCTCCGAATTTTAAGGGAAAATCAAGGCGATTAAGGGATTCTGCTTTATAGTTCATCGACAAAATACCTCCCATTGATCGGCACGAGAAAAAGGCGTGAGGAGATTGGCTGCTTCCATTATAGCATATTCGGGCGGAGAGACAAGAAGCCCGGATGTGCGGCACGCTCTGCAGGGACTTCCTGCATTTCTGTATGGGAGAATCGACACAAAACCGGTTGACATCCACCGGAAGAAACCCTTACAATGGGAACAGAAACCATGTCGGGCAATGGAACAGGAGCAATTTTGGAAGGAACAACACAGAAGCATTTGAGTTCTTGCTGAGCTGGAAGGATGACGTCCTGATGAACTGCCTTTCCGGGCGGCGGGATAAGGCTTTTGATCCGCAGGCCATGCAGAAGGTCCGGGCGGCCTGTGCCGTGCTGGCCGAGGACGGGACCTATCCGTTCGACCTGTCGGTTACAGACCCGGAGATCTACCGTCAGGTCAGCGCCTGGTTCACTGACCTGCTGCGCAAATCCTGAACCGTTCCGACACGAAAGATGCATTTATTTTCCACAAATGCTTGACATCTTGTGCAATCTGCATTATCATAAAGCCATCAAGTGTTTGTTCAGAGAATTGAGCAGAACAAACAAGAGGGAGCCTGTTCCCTTTTGTTTGCTCTGCTCTTTTTTGTTCCCGCTACGCAAACGAGCATGCTGTGACAGGCAGAAGATCAGGAGGTTTTTATGCTGGATGTAGCAATCATCGGCTGCGGTGTCGTTGGCGCGGCTGCCGCCTATGAGCTCTCGCATTATCCGCTGCACACTGCAATTTTTGAGGCCGAGAACGATGTGGCCGACTGCACCACTAAGGCCAACAGTGCCATTCTGCACGCTGGGTACGACCCCGAGCCGGGCACCCGGATGGCACGGCTCAATGTGGAGGGCGTTGCACTGGCCAAAGAGATCTGCGCCCGGCTGGATGTGCCGTACCGGCAGTGCGGCAGTCTGGTGCTGGCCCTCAGCCCGGCGGAGCTGCCGCATCTGCAGAAGCTGTACGAAAACGGCCTTGCCAACGGGGTGCCGGGCATCCGGCTGCTGTCGGCAGAGGAAACACGGGCCATGGAGCCCGGTCTTTCGCCGGAGGTGGCCGGAGCGCTGTATGCACCCAGCGCGGCCATCGTCAGCCCGTGGGAATATGCGCTGGCCATGGCGGAGGTGGCGGTGCGCAACGGGGTGGAACTCCACCTCAGCAGCCCGGTCACCGGCATTCAGAAAACCGCGTCCGGATGGGCGTTGACCACGCCGTCCGGCGTGGTGGAGGCCCGCTACGTTGTCAACGCCGCCGGCATCCGGGCCGATGCCGTGCACGACATGGCCGCTCCGCATCAATTTACCATCCAGCCTACCCGCGGCGAATATTACCTTCTGGACAAATCGGAAGGCATGCGGGTGCAGCATGTCATCTTCCAGTGCCCCAACGAAAACGGCAAGGGCGTGCTGGTGGCACCTACCGTTCACGGCAACCTGATCGTTGGACCCAATGCCGAGCCGGTGGCGGGCGACAACACCGCCTGCACCGCCGCCGGGCTGGCCTTTGTCAGCGCGGCCGCACGCCGCAGCGTGCCGGACATCCGCTTCGGCGAGTCCATCCGCAACTTTGCAGGCGTCCGCGCCAATGTGGACACCGGGGATTTCGTCATCGGCGAGGCGGAAGGTGCACCCGGCTTCATCGACCTGGCCGGTATGAAATCGCCGGGCCTGTCCAGCGCACCGGCCGTTGCCAAAGAGGTGGTCCGCATTCTGGAAGGCCACGGGGATCTGCCTGCGGTCAAAACGGATTACCGGGACGGCCGCACCCGGGTGCGGTTCAAGGAGCTGCCGCCGGAAGAAAAGGCAAAGCTCATTGCCCGGAACCCCGCCTACGGCCGGGTGATCTGCCGCTGCGAGACCATCACCGAGGGCGAGATCCTGGACGCCCTGCACACCGAGATCCCGGCCACCACCATCGACGGCGTCAAGCGCCGCTGCAACGCCGGGATGGGCCGCTGTCAGGGCGGCTTCTGCGGGCCCCGGGTGCTGGAGCTCATCAGCCGGACGCGGGGCATCGACCCGCTGGACGTCCTGCAGGACAAGGCAGGCAGCAACGTCTTACTGTGCGAAACCAAGCAGGAGGGAACCAACCATGATTGATCTGGTCATCGTCGGCGGCGGCCCTGCAGGCCTTGCCGCAGCCTACAGCGCATGGCAGCACGGCCTGCGCGATATTCTGATTTTGGAGCGTGACAACGAGCTGGGCGGCATCCTGAACCAGTGCATCCACAACGGCTTCGGGCTGCACCGTTTCGGCGAGCAGCTCACCGGCCCGGAGTACGCCGGGCGCTACATTGAAATGCTGCGCTCCACCGGCGTCCGGGTGGAGCTGGGCACCATGGTGCTGGAGGTCACGCCGGATAAAAAGATCCACTGTGTCAGCAAGGAGAAGGGCTACCAGATCCTCGAAGCAAAGAGCGTCATCCTCTGCATGGGCTGCCGGGAGCGCACCCGCGGGGCCATCGGCATCCCGGGCACCCGCCCGGCCGGCATCTACACCGCCGGTGCCGCCCAGCGCTATGTCAACATGGAGGGCTATCTGGTAGGCAAACGGGTGCTCATTCTGGGCAGCGGCGACATCGGCCTGATTATGGCCCGGCGGATGACGCTGGAAGGGGCCAAGGTGCTGGCCTGCGTGGAGGTCATGCCCTATTCCGGCGGCCTGACCCGCAACATTGTGCAGTGCCTGCAGGATTTTGACATCCCGCTGTACCTGTCCCACACCATCGTGGACATTCAGGGCGATACCCGGGTGGAAAAGGCCATTGTGGCCAAGGTGGACGAGAACCGCCGCCCCATTCCGGGCACCGAGATGGAGTTTGACGTGGACACCATCCTGCTCAGTGTGGGCCTGATCCCGGAAAACGAGCTGACCCGGCAGGCCGGCATCCCGCTGGACCCCCACACCAAGGGAGCCGTGGTCTACGAGAACATGGAGACCGGCATTCCCGGCGTGTTTGCCTGCGGCAACGTGGTGCATGTGCACGATCTGGTGGACTTTGTTTCCGGCGAGAGCGACCGGGCCGGAGCCGCAGCCGCCGCCTATGTGCTCCACGGTGAGACCCCGGACGCGGCTGTGCTGGACCTTGTCCCGGGCAATGGCGTGGGCTATACCGTCCCCCAGCGGGTGCGCCCGGCGGACGTGGACAAGGGCGTGGAGATCTCGTTCCGGGTGCGGCAGAATTACGGCCCCAGCCAGATCACCATCACCTGCGGGGAGAAGCAGCTGGCCCGGTTCAAGCGCCAGCGGATGGCACCCGGCGAGATGGAGCACATCACCCTGCCCGGGGTCCTGCTGGCAAAGGCCGACGGCCCGCTGACCGTTGCAGTAGAGGAGGTCGTAGCAAAATGAACAAAAAGCGTGAGATCATTTGTATCTGCTGCCCCCGTGGCTGCCACTTGCAGGTGGACCCGGAAAACGATTATAATGTAACTGGCAATGCCTGCCCCAACGGTGCCGCCTATGGCAAGGAAGAACTGACCCACCCCACCCGTATCCTGACCAGTACGGTGCGGGCCGAGGGCGGGCGCTATCCGCGCTGCCCGGTCAAGACCGCGCAGGCGGTGCCCAAAGAAAAGATCGTGCAGGTCATGGCTGCGCTGGACGGCGTCACGCTGCACGCACCCATCCGCACCGGGCAGGTCGTGCTGACCGACGTCTGCGGCACCGGTGTGGATGTCGTAGCCACACGGGACCTGTAAAACCGCCCCTGAGCGAAACGGAGGTCGTTGAACCATGTCGACAAAGTATGTTCTTGCACTGGACCAGGGAACCACCAGCAGCCGCGCCATCCTGTTTGACAACGAGCAGAACATCATCGCGGTGCAGCAGCGGGAGTTTGAGCAGATCTACCCGCAGCAGGGCTGGGTGGAGCACAACCCCATGGAGATCTGGTCCACCCAGTACGGGGTCATGAACGAGGTGGTGGCCCAGAGCGGCGTGGATGTCCATGACATTGCCGCCATCGGCATCACCAACCAGCGCGAGACCACCATCCTGTGGGAAAAGGCCACCGGCCGCCCCATCTACAATGCCATCGTCTGGCAGTGCCGCCGCACCGCCCCGCTGGTGGACGAGCTGGTGCAGCAGCCCGGCATGACGGAATACATCCGCGAGAATACCGGCCTGATGCCGGATGCCTATTTTTCCGCCACAAAGATCAAGTGGATCCTGGATAACGTGCCCGGCGCGCGGGAGCGGGCCGAGGCGGGCGAGATCCTGTTCGGCACCGTGGACACCTGGCTGGTGTGGAAGCTCACCGGCGGCAAGGTGCATGTGACCGACCGCACCAACGCCAGCCGCACCATGCTCTACAACATCCGCACCCTGGACTGGGATGACACCCTGCTCAAAGCGCTGGATATCCCCCGCTGCATCCTGCCCCGCGTGGCGGATTCCAGCGAGGTCTACGGCACCACCGACCTGTGCGGGGTGCAGGTGCCGGTGGCCGGCATTGCCGGGGACCAGCAGGCTGCACTGTTCGGGCAGGGGTGCTTTGCCAAGGGTGAGGCCAAGAACACCTACGGCACCGGCTGCTTCTTGCTCATGAATACCGGTGACACCATCTGCCGCAGCCAGAACGGCCTGATCTCCACCATCGGCATCAGCCTGAACGGCAAGGTGGAGTATGCTCTGGAGGGCAGTGTCTTTGTGGGCGGTGCCGTCATCCAGTGGGTGCGCGACGGCCTGCGGATGATCCAGGAGAGCCGCGACGCCGAATACTATGCCCAGAAGGTGCCGGACAACGGCGGCATCTACATCGTGCCCGCCTTCACCGGTCTCGGTGCGCCCTATTGGGATATGTACGCCCGCGGTGCCATCGTGGGCATCACCCGCGGCACCACCCAGAACCACATCATCCGGGCGGCGGAGGAGTCCATCGCCTACCAGAGCGCCGATCTTGTGGCCGCCATGGAAAAGGACACCGGTGTGCCCATCACCTCCCTGAAGGTGGACGGCGGTGCTTCCCGCGACCAGTTCCTGATGCAGTTCCAGGCCGACATCCTGAACAAGGACGTCCTGCGCCCGGCCATCCGGGAGACCACGGCCCTGGGCGCTGCCTATCTGGCCGGCCTTGCCACCGGCGTGTGGAAGGACCGGGACGAGATCCGCAGCCTGTGGCACTGCAACATGACCTTTACCCCCGCTATGCCGGAGGCCGAGCGCGCACGGCTGCTGTCCGGCTGGCACAAGGCCGTGGGCCGCAGCAGTGACTGGGCAGAGCATTAAAAGAATTTGTCTGGACTTTGACTACTTCCAACAAAAAATCACGAATTTGTGAATTGTCTGTTGACAAACCGTTGAGAAATGGTATACTGAAAGCATCCCAAGAGAATTGAGATGGGGATGCACTGTGCCACACGACCGCAGTGCGTCCCCATTTTTTGTTCCCATCGCACCCCTTGTCCGCCCGTTCACATCTGTTCCGGGGGCTGGTTCTGGAAGTGCAGCCGCCGGGCATGTCCCTGAAAAAAGAAGGAGGATCCCCATGAAAAGCACCGCAAAGGCCACCGAAAAGCGTTCGCGCACGGTCGTTGTGCTGGCGATCGCTGTGGCGTTGATGCTGCTGGGCAGCATTTTTGCCCAGATGTTCAACACCTCATTCTACAAGGTCAAGGTCTCCCGCATTTCCTTTGATACCGACTCCGGCACCCTTTCGGGCCTGTTGTACATGCCCAAGGGCGTGGACGCCTCCAACCCGCACCCCACCATCGTGACCACCCACGGCTACCTGAACAGTGCCGAGATGCAGGACGAGACCGCCATCGAGATGTCCCGCCGCGGCTATGTCGTGCTGGCACTGGATATGTATGACCACGGCCATTCCCACGGGAACGCCGACAATACCGGCGGCTTCTTCAACTTCTGGCCCACTTCGCTGTGGGATGCCGCACAGTACATGTACAGCCAGGACTACGTGGCCAAGGATGCACAGGGCAACGGTCAGATCGCGGTCAGCGGCCACTCCATGGGCGGCTTCTCCTCCGAGATGGCCATCTATCTGGATGAGCAGAACTACGCTGCCGCCGGTTACCGCATCATCAAGGCCGGTTTGAGCATGGGTGCCGATTACTCCTGGACCTCCTACCTGGGCCTGGACGAAGAGGCTGCGGTTGCCACCTTCGGCGGACGCACCATCGGCAAGATCTGCGGCCAGTACGACGAGTTCTTCTTTGCGGCCGACGAGCCTCCCACGAAGAGCGGCACCGTCTACCACAAGGACTATGTTGCCACCACCGCTGGCAAGACCCTGCTGGAGCAGGAAGCTCCGCAGGCTGACACCTGGTACACCGGCTCGGACGGCGGCCAGCGCATCATTTACCAGCCGCGTGAGATCCACCCTTGGAACCACTTCTCCAAGGCTTCCACCAAGGATGCCATCGAGTTCTACGCTACTGCATTTGCCGACCAGTCCGGTCTGGTGCAGAACATTGCTTCCACCAGCCAGATCTGGTACTGGAAAGAAGTCTTTGAGCTGGTCGCTCTGGTGGGCTTCCTGCTCATGCTGGCACCTCTTGCCCTGCTGCTGATGAAGCTGCCCTTCCTGTCCAATGCAAAGCAGGCCGTCGCAGCACCCACCCCGGCCGTCGGCACCCTGTCCGGCAAGCTTGGCACGATCAGCCTGTTCGTGGTGGGTATGCTGATCCCGGCCATCATCTTCCCCGCCGTGTACGACGGCAGTCTGACCGCAGAGCCCATCCGCTGGATGCGCTACGCCAGTGACATTGCCCTGCTCCTGTCGGTGGTGGGCATCGTTCTGGCAGCCCGCAGCACCGAGGACGACCGCAAGACCTGGCTGTCCGGCTCGGTGTGCGTCCTGATCGCTTCCATCGTCCTGCGTGTGCTGGTGACCAAGAACATCTTCGAGACCAATGCCACCTGGCAGGGCCCCACCGTCAACAGCATCGTGACCTGGGCTCTCATCTGCGCCTGCATCTCCATCGTGACCATGGTCTGCGTTTACCTGTTCGGCGGCCGCAAGCAGAAGGGCATCACGCTGGAACAGTACGGCATTGCCGCAAAGCCGGTGTCTGTGGCTGCAGCCTTCTGCGTGGCACTGCTGGTGTGCGTGATCGCCTACGCCTGCCTGTTTGCCGTGGATGCCATCTTCAAGACCGACTTCCGCATCTGGACCTTCGCCTTCAAGACCTTTGAAGCCAGCGCCATCCCGGCGGCGGTCAAGTATATGCCGTTCTTCTTTGTGTACTACTTTGTCAGCGGCGCCGCCGCCATCTCCAACACCAGCAGCGAAAAGCTGCAGGGCGGCTGGGGCTACCTGCTGGCTGCTCTGACCAACATGGGCGGCATCCTCCTCTGGCTGGTGCTGCAGTACGGCACCCTGTTCCGTACCGGCGTTGCCTTCTACCCGGGACAGGCCCTTGGCGGCATCCTGCTGTTTGCGCTGGTGCCCTCGCTGGCCATTGCATCCTGCCTGGCCAAGTACCTGTACAAAAAGACCGGCAGCGTGTACGTTGCGGCCTTCCTGAATACCATCCTGATGACCATGATGACCGTGGCCAACACCGCGATCTATTTCCAGGCATAAGCACAACCGCAGACTGGGGCTGCACTTTACAGTGCGGCCCCTTTGTGCGATAATGAGAACCATCTGAGAGAAAAGGAGTCCTGCCCGATGCATCCACTTGCTGAAACTCTGCTGGACGAGCCGGTGATCGCAGCCGTCAAGACGGATGACGCTCTGACGGCCGCCCTGGCCTCGCCCTGCAGCACGGTCTTTCTGCTGGCGAGCACCCTGCTCAATGTGGGGGAGCTGGTCCGGCGCATCCACGCGGCCGGAAAGCTGGCCGTCGTGCACATCGACCTTGTGGACGGCCTTTCGGCGCGGGAAGTTGCCGTGAATTCCCTCATTGCGCTGTGCCACCCGGATGGTATCATTTCCACCCACCCGTCCCTGATCCGGCGGGCGCGCCATCAGGGCCTTCTGACCATCCAGCGGGCGTTCATCCTGGACTCCCTTTCCCTGAACAATCTTTCCGGCCAGCTGGAACAGGGCAAGCCGGACTTTGTGGAGATCCTGCCCGGCATCATGCCCCGGGTCATCACCGAGATCAGTACCCGCACCCGGGTGCCGGTGATCGCGGGCGGTCTGCTGCGGGACAAGGCCGACGTCATGGCCGCCATGCGGGCCGGTGCCTCGGCGGTGTCCACCTCTGCCCCGGAGCTGTGGGACATCTGAACCCCAGAAAACACAAAAATGCCTGACCGCTGTCGTTGGCGGTCAGGCATTTTTTATGGAAAGCAGCAGCGTTACGGGTGGCTCTTCCTGACAAGATCTTTGGTGTACAGGGCGCGGGTGGCGTTGAGCACGGCAATGACCATGACGCCCACGTCGGCAAAGATGGCTGTCCACATGCTGGCCATACCGATGGCACCCAGCAGCAGGCAGGCAAACTTGACCGCCAGCGCGAACACGATGTTCTCGTACACGATGCGCAGGGTGCGGCGGGCGATGCGCATGGCCAGTGCGATCTTGGCCGGGTCATCGTCCATCAGCACCACGTCGGCGGCTTCAATGGCGGCGTCGGAGCCCAGGGCACCCATGGCGATGCCCACATCGGCGCGGGACAGCACCGGGGCGTCGTTGATGCCGTCGCCCACAAAGGCCAGATTCTCCTTGGACTTCTTGGCGGCGATGAGTGTTTCGATCTGGTCCACCTTATCGCCGGGCAGCAGACCGGCGTGGTATTCGTCCAGACCCAGCTGGGCAGAAACGGCCTTGGCCACCGGCTCGGCGTCGCCGGTGAGCATGACGGTCTTGCGCACTCCGGCGGCCTTCAGGGCCCGGATGGCCTCGGCACTGTGGGGTTTGACCACGTCGGCGATGAGCAGGCAACCGGCGTATCTGCCGTCGATGGCAACGTGCACGACGGTGCCGGTCTCGCTGACGGCGGGGGCAGAAAGACCCAGCCGCTCCATCAGACGGGCGTTGCCGGCGGCAACGGCCTTGCCGTCCACCTTGGCGGTCACGCCGTGGCCGCCAAGCTCCTCCACGTCGGTGACGCGGGCGGAGTCGATCTCCTTGCCGTAGGCGGCCTTGATACTCAGTGAGATGGGGTGCTTGGACCAGCTCTCGGCCAGGGCGGCGGCCTCCACCAGCTGTTCGTCGGTGATGCCGTCGGCCGGGTGGACGCCGGTGACCTTGAAGGTGCCCTGGGTCAGGGTGCCGGTCTTATCAAACACCACGATGCCGGTGCGGGCCAGCTCCTCCAGATAGGTGGAGCCCTTGACCAGGATGCCGCAGGCGGAAGCACCGCCGATGCCGCCGAAGAAGCTCAGCGGAATGCTGATGACCAGTGCGCAGGGGCAGCTGATGACCAGGAAGGTCAAAGCGCGGTAGATCCAGTCCCCAAAGCGGGCAGGCTGGCCCATCAGCAGCAGCACGATGGGCGGCAGGAAGGCCAGCGCCAGCGCACCGTAGCAGACAGCCGGGGTGTATACCCGGGCAAAGCGGGTGATGAAGTTTTCGGCGCGGGCCTTCTTCATGCTGGAATTTTCCACCAGATCGAGAATTTTCGAGACGGTGGACTCGCCGAATTCCTTGGTAGTCCTGACTTTCAGCAGGCCGGTCATGTTCACGCAGCCGCTGATGACCTCGTCTCCGGTCTGGACGTCGCGGGGCAGGCTCTCACCGGTCAGGGCGGCGGTGTTCAGGGCGGAGGTGCCCTCTACGATCACACCGTCAATGGGCACCCGCTCGCCGGGCTGCACCACGATCACGGTGCCGACCTCCACGTCATCGGGGTCCACCTGCTCCAGCTTGCCGTCCTCGTCCTCCACGTTGGCGTAGTCCGGGCGGATGTCCATCAGGCTGGAAATGCTCTGGCGGCTCTTGCCCACGGCCACGCTCTGGAACAGCTCGCCGATCTGGTAAAAGAGGATAACGGCGCAGCCTTCCACATAGTCGCCCAGGGCAAAGGCACCCACGGTGGCCACCGCCATCAGGAAGCACTCGTCAAAGGGCTGGCGGTTCTTGACGCCCTTGATGGCCTTGCGCAGCACGTCCTTGCCCACCACAAGGTATGGGATGAGGTAGAGCAGCAGCTCCACCGGGGTGGGAAGTGCCGGCAGCACACGGAGCAGCAGCTTGAGCAGGATCACAAGGGCCAGCGCAATCAGGATCTGCTGCAGGCTCTTTTTTTGCTTTTTGGTCATACAAAACGCTCCTTTTGTCGGATTGCGGCGGTTCTGAGAAAAAACGGGAAAACGCAGTGGAATTCAACAAGTTTTCCCCACAAAAATGGATTTTCCACCCTTTCCCCCGTGTTTTCCACGGGATTTTCCCGCAGAAAACTTGCTTTTCCACGTTTCTTTTTGGAGTTTTCCGCGAAGGATGTTGAAAAGTGCGTGAAAAGTGTTGAAAACTGCCCGTTTTTTCCACGAAAAAGAGGAGTTTTCCGCTGCCCGGCGGCAGAGGAAAGAAAAGCTCTCCCACAGGGGGAGAGCTGCCGCCCAGCAGCGATGCCGGGAACCGGACCGGAAGAGGTCAGATGTCAAAGATCTCGCAGTCGTCCTCCACCTTCTTGCAGGCGGACAGCACATTCTCCATGGTGGCGTGGGGGTCGGCACCCTCGGCAAACTCCACCTTCATCTTCTGGGTCATGAAGCTGACAGTCGCCTTTTCCACACCGGCAACGGTGTTGGCAGCGTCCTCCATCTTCTGGGCGCAGTTTGCGCAGTCCACTTCGATCTTGTAGGTCTTTTTCATCGTAGATACCAGCCTTTCTGTTTTTGTGCGGGCCGCGGCCCGGAAAATCATTCTTCGATATGGTCCATCCCCAGAGAGAGGATGCTGCGCACATGGTCGTCGTCCAGTGCGTAATACACGGTCTTGCCCTCCCGCCGGAAGCGTACCAGCTTGGAATCCTTGAGCACCCGCAGCTGGTGGCTCACGGCCGACTGGCTCAGCTGCACGGCGCTGGCAATGTCCTGCACGCACAGCTCATTGTCGTGCAGGGCGTACAGGATCTTGATGCGGGTGGAGTCGCCGAACACCCGGAACAGGTCGGCCAGCTCGTACAGCACTTCGTCATCCGGCATGTCCAGCTCTTCCGGCTGCACGAGGGGTTCGTTCTGCTGTGCCATGGAAGCATCTCCTTTCGGGATGAAATTATATGAACGTCTGTTCATGTGTTCATGATATCACGCACATGCCTGCCTGTCAAGCCCTTTGCAGAAGAATTTTGACATTCCCGCTGCATTGATGAAAAAACACCGCAAAACGCCAAAAAGATGCAAATTAAAAAAAGAAAACCCGGCCCGCTGGAAAGCGGACCGGGAGCGGACGGGTGGCGGAGCGGCTCAACGCTTCTTCCCGGCTGCTGCCCAGGGGGCGTACATCAGCACAAGGGCCAGCGCGATGGCGGGCAGAAAGCCCAGAATGTAGAATTTTTCGCCGAACCACGCGGTAAAGGTGCTGGTGATGATATTGCCATAGGGGTTGTTCAAAAAGTAAAAGTTGGTGTGCAAGGGTTTGTTAAGAAAATAGATGGGCAGGGCCGAGCCGAACAAAAAGGCCAGCACCTGCGGCACCCGGCGCACGCTGGGGCGGTATCCGCCCGCCACCAGCAGCACAGGGTAGAGCACCAGCAGGGCATGGATGCTGACCGAGTGCAGGTTGATGAGGGTGAACCACCCGGGCACATCCCGCCAGCTGGGGCACAGCAGAGCCAGTGCCGCGCCGGGGATGCACAGGGCGTACAGCTCCTCCTTGCACCAGCTGCGGTCGGTGAGGGTGTTGTACAGGCAGACGAACACGTTGATGCTGCACAGGTGCAGCGGCAGATAGCTCCAGTTCCACTGGCCGGTGCAGGCCATGCCCAGCAGCAGGGCGGCCTCGTCGGCCAGCAGGGCCGCCGTGACCCCCACCAGAATGTGCCGCCGGGTGCGCGGCGTGCTGCGGCGGTACCACCACACCATGCCCAGAAGGGACAAAGCCGACAGCGCCAGTTCGACCAGATGCACGGTGCCGAACAGCGGGTAGCACTCGTACCCCGCACCGTACTCTGCCGCTGTGATGTCGTAGGATTTCCAGAAGTCAGACATGGAGGTCCCCTCTCTTTCAGAGCCTATCATAGCACAGACAGCCGGAAACCGAAACGGTATTTTTTACAAAATGCGCCAAAGTGGGTGCATTCTTTGCCAAGCTGTGGTATCTTATAAAAGTATAAAACAACAAACTGCGCAAAAACGCACAGGAGGGAATTTTTTATGACACTGGAAACCGGTATCCGCGGCGAGCAGAGCGTGCCCGTCACTGCTGAAAACACCGCAAAGACCATGGGCAGCGGCACGCTGGACGTGTTTGCCACCCCGGCCCTGGTGGCCCTGGCCGAAAAGACCTGTTGGATGAGCGTGGCCCCGGCCCTGGCCGAGGGCGACGGCACCGTGGGCACGAAGCTGGAGCTGGAGCACACCGCTCCCACCCCCGTGGGCATGACTGTGACCTGCGAGAGCGAGCTGGTGGCTGTGGAAGGCCGCAAGCTCACCTTCAAAGTGAGCCTGCACGACGAAAAAGGCCCGGTGGGCGGCGGCACCCACGAGCGCTTTGTGATCCACAACGACAAGTTTGCGGCCAAGGCGGAGGCAAAGAAAGGGTAAAACCGGGTGAATAACCTCGCCCTCTCAGGCGCTTCGCGCCAGCTCTCCCAGAGGGAGAGCCAAGAACGTAACGGTAAAGCTCTTGCCTCTCCCTTTGGGAGAGGTGGATTTGCGAAGCAAAGACGGAGAGGGCGAGGCCGTTAAACTGAGAGGGTTCACTCTTCCCCATCGGGCTGCTCCAGCCGCAGCGGCGGCGGGTCCTCGGCCAGCAGCTGCTGTTCGGCGTGGGCCTGTGCGTCCTGCAGCAGCTGTACGGCCTGCACGCTGGCGCGGAACAGCTCAAAATACATCGCTTTGTAATCCGGCACGGCCCCACTCCCCTTTTGCATTCCGTGGGGATAGTCTGCCCCGCAGCACGGGGCCTGATACGCTGCCGGAACGAATCGCCTGAAACGAAAAGGAATCATTATGAAAAACAAGAATCTGTCCTGGGCGGCGGCACTGTTTGTGTTTGCCCTGCTGCTGTGGTGCACGGCAGCCACTCCCGGCAAGATCGCCGACCCGTCTACCTACACCTGTGCGGTGTACAGCACCTTCTTCTCGCTGCTGCCGCCGGTCATCGCCATTGTGCTGGCCCTGAACACCAAGGAGGTGTACACCTCCCTGTTGGTGGGCATCGCCTCGGGCGCACTGCTGTATGCCAACGGAAATCTGGAACTGGCCCTGAATACCCTCTTCTTCCACGAAGAGGGCGGCATGATCGCCAAACTGTCCGACAGCAGCAATGTGGGCATCCTGGTGTTCCTGGTCATGCTGGGCATCCTGGTGGCCCTGATGAACAAGGCCGGCGGCTCGGCCGCTTTTGGCCGCTGGGCATCGAAGCACATCCACTCCCGGGCGGGCGCACAGTTTGCCACCCTGCTGCTGGGTGTGATGATCTTTGTGGACGACTATTTCAACTGCCTGACCGTGGGTTCGGTCATGCGCCCGGTCACCGACCGGCAGAAGGTGTCCCGCGCCAAGCTGGCCTACCTCATCGACGCCACGGCGGCCCCCATCTGCATCATTGCGCCGGTGTCCAGCTGGGCGGCGGCGGTCACCTCCAGCGTGCCGGAGGGGTCCGGCATCAACGGCTTCACCATGTTCCTGCGCACCATCCCCTACAACTACTATGCCCTGCTTACCGTCGTCATGAGCCTGTTCCTCATCTTCACCGGCACGGACTTCGGCTCCATGAAGCTCAATGAGGACAACGCGAAAAACGGCGACCTGTTCACCACCGAGGACCGCCCCTACGGCGACGACGTGGACGACGGCACCGAGACGAAGGGCCATGTTGTGGACCTGATCGCACCGGTGCTGGTGCTGATCGCGGCCTGCATCTTCGGCATGATCTACACCGGCGGCTTCTTTGACGGGGTGGACTTTGTCACCGCCTTTGCAGACTGCAACGCCTCTGCCGGCCTTGTGATGGGCAGCAGCATTGCTCTGCTGTTCACCTTCGTGTTCTACCGGGTGCGCAGCGTCATGACCTTCCAGGACTTTGCGGCCTGCATCCCGGAGGGCTTCAAGGCCATGGTCAGCCCCATGCTCATCCTCACGCTGGCCTGGACCCTGTCCGGCATGACCGGCCTGCTGGGTGCCAAGTATTATGTGGCCAATCTGCTGGGCGGCTCCGCTGCGGCGCTGCAGTATCTGCTGCCGGTGATCATCTTCCTGGTGGCGGTGTTCCTGGCCTTTGCCACCGGCACTTCCTGGGGCACCTTCTCCATTCTGATCCCCATCGTGTGCCACGCATTCCCGGAAGGCGAAATGCTGGTCATCTCCATCGCGGCCTGCCTGTCCGGCGCCGTGTGCGGCGACCACTGCTCCCCCATCTCCGACACCACCATCATGGCCTCGGCGGGTGCCCACTGCAGCCATGTAAACCATGTGTCCACCCAGCTGCCCTATGCCATCACGGCGGCGTCCTGCGCGGCGGTGTGTTATGTGATCACCGGCCTGGCACAGGCGGTACTGGGCAGCCGGGCCAGCCTGTTCACCTCGCTGGTGCTGCTGGCCGTGGCCATCGTCGTAGAGCTGGTGGTGCTCAGCATCATCCGTGCCCGCACGATCAAAAAGGCAGAAGCATGATTGGGCTTTGCCGTCGCGGGCAACTTGTGATAAACTGAAAGAAAACGAACGAGCGGAGGCGCGATCCATGCTGGAACAGGCTTTTCAGGATGTATACACCAAATTCAAACTGCATTTTTATCAGAACGTATTCCAGCGTTTTGCCACGCGGGAAGCGACCCTGACCACGGTGGAGTCCTTCTGCATGGAGGGCATCATGGCCATGGGCGAACCTACCATTGCGGAGTTCTCCCGCATGATGCAGATCTCCACCCCCAATGCGGCCTACAAGATCGGCAGTCTGGTCAAAAAGGGCTATGTGGAAAAGATCCAGTCCACCGTGGACCGGCGCGAGTACCACCTGCGCCCCACCCAGAAGTATATCGACTACTACAACATCAGCTACTCCTACCTGAGCACCGTGATCGAGCGGGTGCGCAAGCGCTTCCCGGAAGAGGACGTGGACAAGCTGGAGCAGATGCTCACCATCATCAGCGATGAGCTGATGCCGGAGCTGGATATGCCCCGGCATCAGGACGAGAAAGCCGAATCGTAACATAACAGGCAAAAAATACCCGGAACCTTCCCAGCGGAGGGTTCCGGGTCTTGCTGTTTTCAGGAGAATTAAAGGTCGGTCTCCTTGTCCACCACCTTGCTGCCGTTGGAAGAGCTGGCAAACAGGCCCAGTGCCATGGAGCCGAACAGGGCCCGCATGCCGGGACGTTTGCGTTCTGCCGGTTGCAAAAGCGGCAGAACCTGTTATAATACATACATAATTCATAAAATCATATCAGAGAAATAGGTTTAAGAAAGCAAAGCGGCCGGGAATGCCGGCTGCCCTGAGGGGAACAACAAATGCAGCAGACAAACGAACAACTTCTGGTGCGGCCGCAAAGCCCGGTGCTGCGGGCACTGCGGGCGGCCGCGCCTCAGACCCTGCCGGTGTTTGCAGGGTATCTGGTGCTGGGCATGGGCTATGGCATCTATGTACAGTCGCTGGGGCTGCCGGTGTGGATGCCCATGCTCATGGGCACGGTGGTGTATGGCGGCTCGCTGGAGTTCGTACTGGCCAGCCTTCTGTTGGGAGCATTCTCGCCGCTGTCGGCCTTTCTGATGGCGCTCATGATCCAGGCGCGGCATCTGTTCTACGGCCTGGCCATGCTGGAGCGCTACAAGGGCTACGGTCTGCGCAGCTTCTACATGATCTTTGCCATGAGCGACGAGACCTTTTCCATCACCTGTTCGGCAGAGCCGCCGGAAGGGGTGGACAAGGGCTGGTTCGTGTTCTTCATTACCCTGCTGGATCAGTTCTACTGGGTGGCCAGCGCGGGGCTGGGGGCTGCGGTGGGCTCTGTCCTGCCCTTCAGTACCGAAGGCGTGGATTTTGTGATGACGGCCATGTTCACGGTCATCTTCCTGAACCAGTGGGAAAAGGACAAGCAGCACTACAGCGCCCTCATCGGCATTGCGGCCCCGCTGGTGTGCCTGGCGGTGTTCGGTTCCGGCAGCTTCCTGCTGCCTGCCATGGCCTGCATTCTGGTGCTGCTGCTGGCCCTGCGCAAGCCCATTGAGAAAGCCGAAGGCACCGAAGCGGACAAACGGAAGGAGGAGACCGGCGTATGACGGCCATTCAGATGGGCATCACCATCGCGGTGTGCACGGCCGCCACGATGCTGACCCGTTTTCTGCCCTTTGTGGTGTTTTCGTCCAAGGACAAGCAGCCGCCGGAGGTGGTGCGGTATCTGGGGCGGGTGCTGCCCGCCGCCATCTTTGGCATGCTGATCGTTTACTGCCTCAAGAGCGTCACGCCCTTTGCAGGCAGCCACGGCGCGCCGGAGGCCATTGCGCTGCTGGTGACCGTTGCCCTGCACAAATGGAAGCACGAAACGCTGCTCAGCGTGGCGGGCGGCACCCTGTGCTATGTGCTGCTGGTGCAGCTGGTATTCTGATCGGAAAAAGCTCCCCTGTCATGGCGCTTTGCCATGGGCGGAGGAGCTTTTTGCTCAGTGATAGAAGGTATCGAAGTTCACCTGACGGTAGAACCGCTGCTGCAGCTGGTCGAAGCTGTCGCAGTTCTGGGCCAGCAGCCACATGCTCTTGGTGACCACGGCTTCGATGGTCATGTCATGGGCTTCCAGGAAGCGGAATCGGTTCTTCACCCGCTTGCCCACCTCGTACACGCCCACGTCGCTGCCCTCATAGGTCACCTGCGTGGTCAGGATGAGCACCTTGTGGGTCTGCTCGTAGTGGCCCAGCCCCTCGGCAAAGGCGTCCATGAGCCGCTGCGGGATGCCGCCCACGCCGAAGCTCTCCACGATGACGCAGTCGTACAGGCGGAAGATCTCCGGGATCATGCCGGGGTCCATGCCGGGGATGAGCTTGAGCAGGAACACCCGGGGGTTCATGGCGCGGCCGAACTCCACCGGGCCGGTGGGCCAGGGCGAAGGCACATAGCGCACCAGACGGTCGCCCTGCACCAGTGCCAGCTCCGGGAAGTTGACCGAGGCAAAGGCGTCGTAGCTGATGGTCTTGTTCTTTTTGGCACGGGTGCCGGCAATGACGTGCCCGCCAAACACCACCATCACGCCCCGGCTGCCCGGGTCCAGTGCACAGATCACGCTGTCGCGCAGGTTTTTCTTGGCGTCGGTGATCTCATTGGAGATGGGCTGCTGGGCACCGGTGAGGATGATGGGTTTGTCCGCGTTCTGGATGAGGTAAGAAAGTGCCGCTGCGGAATAGGCCAGCGTATCGGTGCCGTGGCAGATGATGAAACCATCGTACAGGGCGTAGTTCTCCTGAATGGCGCGGGCCATCATCAGCCAGTGTTCCTGGCCGAGGTCGGTGCTGTCGATGCTGCACAGGGCCAGCGTTTCCGGGATGCACAGGTCGTTGAGCTCCGGAAGATGGGCCAGCAGCTCGTCGCTGCTGAGCACGGGCCGGAGGCCCTGCGGAGTATGTACGCTGGCAATGGTGCCGCCGGTGGTAATGAAAAGAATGCGCTGTTTGGTCATAAAAAGCCTCCATGGCAGAAAATCAGAGAAGCGAACCCAGTATAACACACTCTTTTCCGGCTGAAAAGTGCCCCGCAGCGGCAAAAGGCTGCTTTTTGCGACCCGGTCACAGAAATTTTGCGGAAAAAGGTGTATACTATAAGAAAAGTTTCCGATGCAGTGGATGTGGTGAAGCTGCCCGCTACGACCCCATCCCCAAATTAAAAAATAATGTTTCCTCTGATCATGGCCAGAGCGAAGCGGAGGCCATTTTAAATCGTGACTCTGAAAAGGAGGACCAACCATGTCCAACATTGTGATCGTAGGTTCCGGCCCGGCGGGCGTGTCTGCCGCACTGTATGCGGTCCGCGCGGGGGTGGACACCACCGTGCTGACCAAAGGCCCCGGTGCGCTGGACCGGGCCGAGAAGATCGAAAACTACTACGGCCTTGCTCAGCCGGTTTCCGGTGCGGAGCTGGAGCGCCGCAGCATTGAGAACGCCAAACGCCTGGGGGTGCGGTTTGTGACCGCCGAAGCCGTGGGGCTGACCTATACGGATAAACTTACGGTAGAAACCATAGGGGAAGATTACTCGGCGGACGCGGTGATCCTGGCCACGGGGGCCTCCCGTACGGTGCCGCACATTCCGGGCCTTGCCGGGCTGGAGGGCCACGGCGTGAGCTGGTGTGCCGTCTGCGACGCCTTTTTCTACCGCGGCAAGGATGTGGCCGTGCTGGGCAGCGGAGCCTATGCCCTGCACGAGGTGCAGGCCCTGCTGCCGGTGGTGAAAAGCGTCAGCCTGCTGACCAACGGCATGCCGCTGACCGCAGAATTCCCGCCGGAGGTGACCGTATACCCGCAGAAGGTGGAGGCTGTTCTGGGCGAACAGGTGGTCACTGGGGTGCAGCTGTCCGACGGGCAGGAGGTTGCCCTGTCCGGTGTGTTCGTGGCGCTGGGCGTGGCGGGCAGCACTGCGCTGGCCCGCAAGATCGGGGCCGCCGTGGAGGGCAGCCGCATCGTGGTGGATGAGAAGATGCAGACCACCGTGCCCGGCCTGTACGCTGCCGGGGACTGCACCGGCGGCCTGCTGCAGGTGGCAAAGGCTGTATACGAGGGGGCACAGGCCGGCACGGTGGCCGCCAAGGCCCTGCGGAAAGGATGAGTGCCATGCAAAAGACCCCGGAAGACCGCAATTGTCTGGCCTGCGCGTTCCCCTTCTGGGCGCAGCTGACCGCCGACGAACAGGAGATGCTCTGCCGCTACACCCGCCCGGTGCACTACCGCAAAGGGGCCCGAGTGCACAGCCCACTGGAAAGCTGTGTGGGCATCCTGCTGCTGCGCACCGGCCAGCTGCGAGCCTATCTGCTGTCGGAGGACGGCCGGGACGTGACCCTCTACCGCCTGTTCGGCGGGGAGGTGTGCATCCTGTCGGCGTCCTGCGTGATGGACTCGGTGAATGTGGACCTGTACATCGACGCTGAGGAGGACACCGAGGCACTGTGCATCAGCGCGGGCATCTTCCGCCGTCTGATGCAGCAGAATGTCTATGTGCGCTGCTACGCCTACCAGCTCACGGCAGAGCGCTTTTCCGACACCATGTGGACGATGCAGCAGATCCTGTTCATGAGCGCCGACCGGCGGCTGGCCATCTTTCTCACCGACGAGCTGGCCAAGACCGGCGGCGACGAGGTGCGCATGACCCACGACCAGATGGCAAAGTACATGGGTTCTGCCCGCGAGGTGGTGAGCCGGATGCTCAAATACTTCGCACAGGAGGGCTGGGTGCGGCTGTACCGCGGCGGCGTGCAGGTGCTGGACAAGCCAAAGCTGCAGCAGCTGGCAAGAGGCGAATGAAAAAAGAGGACGATGCGTTATGCATCGTCCTCTTTGCTGTTACGGGAGATCAGCCCTTGCAGCCCTGCTCTTCCCAGTCGCCGAAATCGCTGGCGTCAGCGATCTTGGTGGCGTCGAACTTGCCGTTCTCGTCCTTGGGGGCGACGGCGGGGCCGGCCTCCACGGGGTTGGGGTTCGGTGCCTCAGGGTCATACACCGGCTTTTCCTCGCTGGTGTCCTCCAGCGTGGCCGGCTCCTGTGCAGGGGCGGGCTCGGCAGGAGCTTCCGGGGCGTCGGCTTCGGCCGGGGCGGTGGGCTGCTCTGCGGCATCGTCCGCTGCTTTGGCCTCTGCTTCGGCGTAGGCCTCGGCGGTCTTTTCGGCCTCGGCGGCGTCCTGCTCGGCTTCTTCGGGGAACTCGACCTCCTCCACATGGAGCGGGTCTTTCTGGTTCAGGATCTTGTCCAGTGCCACGATGGCGGCACCGGTGACGGCCACGGCAGCGGCCGTGCCCAGAATGCGGAACAGTGTTTTCATGCCAGAACCTCCTGTTTACAGATCGATCAGAACGTTAAGAGAACGTTACGACTTCATTCAGCGGCTTTTCGGCAGGCTCCACCGAAATGGCGGTCAGCACCGGGCCCTTGCCGCGGTAGATGTTGTGGAACTTGTAGCTCACCTTGGCGGTCACCCGCACCCAGCTGCGCTGCTCCAGAGCCTTGTAGCCGTCGTAGCTGCAGGGGAAGCCCACGAACTGGATATCCTGCACGCAGCAGGTCATGGCAAAGCGGCCGGGCACGAAGCTGTTCTTGCCGGCGCGGTTGGTCTGGCACACCTGTGCCAGGAATTTGACCGTCTTGCCGGTGTACTTCTGGGGCTCGTCCTGGCAGTCCATGTACCAGATGCCGAAATCGTCGTCATGGATGTCGATGACCGGGGCGTTCACGTCGAAGGGCAGCGGGTCGGGGATGTCGTCATAGGCCACGCTGCCGTCCTTGAACTCGTAGGCGATGTCGCACTTGCGGGAAGCCTGACGCACCAGCTTGTGCAGCTCCTGCCGGGCCTCGTCGTTGTTCACGGCTTCGGCGCGGTTGAACACGATCAGCTCACTGCGGGCGATCTTGTCCAGCAGCAGGCTGCGCATGGAGTTGTCGCGGGCATAGGTCAGGGCGGTGGTGCCGTCGGCGGTGGCGATGCACTGGTACACCAGCCAGTTTTCTGGCAGGGCATCGGCCAGCTCCTGCAGCAGCCACATGCCGTTGTACTCGATGACCACGCGGCCAGCGCCGGATTCCTTTTCCAGCTTGGCCAGGTTCTGCGGGTTCATCTCTGCCTTGTCCTCGATCACCTTGACGGTCACACCAGGGAAGGCGAACTTCTTGGGGTTGTACTCTTCTTCGCCCTCTTCGCAGATCAGCAGCAGGGTCTTGTCGCCGGAGTCGAAGTTGGGGTCCTCAAAGGTCTCCTGAATGAATTTGGTCTTGCCGCTTTCCAGAAAGCCCACAAACAGGTAGACCGGAATTTCTTTTGCCATAATGGATGGTTTCTCCTTCTTTTACATCTCAGCAGCCGAACAGCTCTGCAATGGCCTTCTCGTTCAGCTTGGAGCCGATGACCACCAGTTTGCCGCCCACGTCGGCGCCGCGGGCACGCACTTCCCACTCGCCGGGCACATAGTCGAACTCCAGCCAGCCGTCGGCACCGCCGTCCACGATGCCCTTGCTGCGCAGGATCATGCCGTAATTGCCGGTGTCCAGCTCGGTGAGGGCGTGCTCCACTTCGGCCTTGGTGAACTTGCGGGCCGTCTCGACGCCCCAGCTGGTGAACACCTCATCGGCGTCGTGGTCATGATGATGGTGGTGATGGCCACAGCAGCAGTGGTCGCCGTGCTCATGATGATGCTCGTGCTCGTCCTCATCATCGTCGTCATCGTGATGGTGGTGGCCGCAGCAGCAATGTTCCTCGTGGTCATGATCCTCATCGTGATCATGGTGGTGCTCATGCTCGTCGTGGTCATCGTCCTCGTCATGGTCGTGATGGTGATGCTCGTGCTCGTCCTCATCATCGTCATCATCGTGGTGGTGATGGCCGCAGCCGCACACGCCGTTCTCGTCGTCGTGATGGTGATGATGGTGGTGCTCTTCTTCCTCGTCCTCCTCGGCGTGCTTCTCGTTTGCCTTGGCGGCCATGGCGATCAGCTCTGCCTTGAAGTCGTCCTTGGTGGACATGGCTTTCAGGATCTGCTCACCGGTCAGCTCGTCCCATGCGGTGGTCACGATGGTGGCGGTGGGGTTCTTCTCGCGCAGCATGGCCACGGCGGCGGCGATCTTCTCCTCGCTGGCGGTTTGGGTGCGGCTGAGCAGGATGCAGCTTGCATGGCTGATCTGGTCGTCGTAGAACTCACCGAAGTTCTTCATATACATCTTGACCT
>OLSJ01000770.1_pt1 | contig 22963 bp, 23 predicted proteins | sample 1672151 | NCBI WGS metagenome assembly OLSJ01 (sample SAMEA3136653, study PRJEB25190) | human gut metagenome | biome: human gut; feature: human-associated habitat; material: faeces | place: Austria | collected 2013 | reverse complement strand
GTACGCAAAATTTACTCGCAAATCACTCTTGTTCAATTATGCGGTATTGCCTTAAACAAATGGATTGTCGAAAACTTCGTTTTCCTGACAGACTGAAAAAGAGAGGCTACAAAGCCTCTCTTTTTCCATTTATTCTGCAGTTTTCTTTGCCGTCTTTTTTCCCAGCTTGCCAATCCTCTGATTGATATACGCCGGAACTTCCTTGAGCGGAATACCGAGTGCAACCGAAAGCTCGCTGTTAAGCAGTTCCTCGGCACGTTTGCGGTAGCGCTGATCGACCTGACTGACACGGCGTCCGTGCCGGCGCGACTTGGCGTAAACCGTCTTGATCAGCTGCACAAGCTCCTCGCAGTCGTGGCTCTGCAGCGCCGCCTGATAATGCTCATTCGCCATGCGGACGCTGTGACAAACAAAGTGGTCCTCTTCGATGTCAGGAATAGAGTTGATGAGTTCCTCTGCTTTTTCGCGGGAGATCACCGGACGGGTAAACACCGGCGAATCCGTCGGAATATAGATGGTCTCCGTGCCCGTTACCGGTACCAGAGTATAATACAGCTTATCCTCCTCGGTCTCGAACGGCGGCTTGCCGATTGACTCTACCCGGCACACACTGTTGGTTCCGTACACAATGAACTCTCCTGCCTGATACATCAAGATGCCTCCTCACACATCGCGTTTCATTCTGTTTCCGTCATCCACTTTTTCTGATATAATTATAGCACATTTCCCTGCAAATTGTAAGTTTTATTTGCTCTTTTCCTCATTTTTCGGCAATTTGACGTATATTTTCGCTGTAAAACCGCACGTCCGTGCGCAAAATTTCTCCTGCAGATGAAAAAGCACCGTACATAAAGTACGGTGCTTTAAGTTTCAGCTTTTAGCCTTCGATTGCCGTGTAATCATCCGGAACGGTGATGCCCAGCTTCTCGCAGTTAGTCTTGTTGTACATCTTCGTGAAGTTCGGTGCAGGCTGTACTTCCATATCACCCGGGTTTGCGCCCTTGGCGAGAATCTCGTAAGCCATCTCACCGGTCTTCTCGCCCAGCTCGTAGTAATCAATGGACAGGGTAGCTACGCCGCAGCCGTTGCAGATGCCCTGCTCGCCTGCGATAACCGGAACATTTGCCGGGATAACAACGTTTGCAATTGCCTCGGTGCAGGAAGCAGCGGTGTTATCGGTCGGGATATACATAACATCGCTTGCCGCAGCAGCCTTCTGCGTTACGGAAGCAACGTCGTTGGAGTCGGTGAACGCATACTCGGTGCAGGTGTAACCCAGCTTCTCAAGCAGCGGCTTGATGGTATCGATCTGGTACTTGGAGTTCGGCTCAGCGGAGCAGTACAGCAGACCTACGTTCTTGGCATCCGGGAACAGCTCCTTGAGCATGTCGGCCTGACCGTCGAGCGGTGCAAGATCGGTAGTACCGGAGATGTTGGTGCCGGTCTTGCCGGTCCAGTCGGATACGCCGAGTGCGGTGCCGTAGTCGGTTACCGAGGTGCCGAGGATCGGAATATCAGAGGTGCCGGCCTGTGCTGCCTGCAGTGCTGCGGTAGCATTGGCCATGATCAGGTCAACACCTTCGGAAACAAAGCCGTTTACAATCGTGGTGCAGTTTGCGGACTCGCCGGAAGCATTCTGCGGATCAAATTCAACCGAACCGCCGTCAGCCTCGACCAGCTCCTTCAGCTTATCCTGGAAACCCTGCGTAGCCGCATCCAGCGCCTCATGCTGAACCAGCTGAACAATGCCTACCTTATAGCTGCCAGCCGAACCGGAATCGCTGCCGGAGGCTGCCTTGCTGTCATCGCTGCCGGAGCTGCTGCCGCCGCAGGCAGTCATCGTGAGTGCCATGGCGCCAGCCATCAGCGCTGCGAGTAATCTCTTCTTCATGGGAAACCCTTCTTTGTTCAAATTTTACTTTTCACAGAACTTTTGCACTTCTGTTACTTCATCATTTTAGCAGTTAAAAGAGTTCAAGTCAAGTATACCGTTTAAATTTCTTACGATAAGAATTATCCATCCGTCATTTTTTACAATATCAACTTTGCAATTTGTTAACAATCTGTAAGGAATGTCAAATTTCAGTTGACCGCCGCTCCTGTCTATCGTACAATAGAGGTAACAAAAGCAGCACCGGTGAATCAGCTTCACGGTGCTGCTCTGCTACGATTTATATTACAATTTTTAAGGAGCGATACTATGAATATTTCGTTCTTCCTGAAACCCAAGGTAGAGGTTTCCTACTTAACCGAAAGCTGCCCGGTGCAGAAGGCCATTGACGACATGCTCCACAGCGGCTTCACAGCGATTCCTGTGGTAGATGCCAAGGGAAAATACGCCGGAACGATCACCGAAGGTGATTTTCTGCGGCTGGTGCTGCATTACCCGAAGGAAACCCTCGAACAGCTGACCGTCGGTCAGGTTGAGCTGCGGGTACACCACCGCTCGGTAAGCATTGATGCACGCATGGAGGATATGGTCGATCTGGTCACAGCGCAGAATTTTGTACCTGTAGTGGACGGACGCGGTATCTTCTGCGGTATTGTCACCCGTCGGGATGTGATCACCTACCTCTGCAAGCAAGTGCAGAGCTGATTCAACGCAGCAGTTCGCGGTATGTATCCTCGCTGTCCGGCTGTCCGACAACGGCCAGAGAAGCCTTCGAGCGGTCGAACACACGGCGGGCAAGGTTCAGGATATCATCTGCGGTCACGCGGTCGTAGGAATCGAGCACTTCCTCGATCTTGGATACCTCGCCGCGCAGCAGTTCACTGCGGCCGATGGTCATCATGCGGTTGCCTGTATTCTCCAGCCCCATCAGCAGCGTGGTCTTGGCCTGCTCGCGGCAGCGCGACAGTTCATCCGGCTCCGGTCCGTTCTGGCAGAATTCATCGAGTTCACGCAGGATAAGATCGAGCGCCTTGCGCTCGGTTTCCTGTCCCAGACCGGTGTAGATGGACAGCAGACCGGTATCCAGATGCGGTGTGGTAAACGTGTACACCGAGTAGCACAGACCGTTCTGCTCGCGCACGCTCTGGAACAGGCGGGACGACATGCCGCCGCCGAGAATGGAGCTGAGCAGGTTCATTGCAAAGCGGTCCTCGCTGACAAGCGATACGCCCGGGAAGGACAGGCACAGGTGGTTCTGCTCGATCTCCTTATCCCTCAGGAACAGGCTCGGCTGGTAGGCTGCCGGTGTGATAACGTTTTTGCCCTCGCCCTGCATCTCGGAGAACAGCTCCTCGATAAAGTCGAGATCCTCATCGGTAAAATGGCCGGAAACCGCAACAACTGTATCCTGCGGACGGTAATATTCGCGCATATACTTGTGCAGTGTTTCCGAGGTCATCGGCTCGGGCGTTCCCGCCGTGCCGAGGATCGGGCGGCCGAGTGCCGAGCCGCTGTAGCAGCTCTCGAACAGCTTGTCGATGGCAACATCCTCCGGAGAGTCCTCGTACATGTCGATCTCCTCGAGAACGACACCGCGCTCCAGCTCCAGATCCTCCTGTGCAAAGCGGGAATGCAGGAACATATCCGCCAGCAGAGCCACCGCGTTTTTCAGCCGGCTGTCCAGAACCTTCATATAGTAGCATGTGCATTCCTTATCTGTGAATGCATTCGCCTGCCCGCCTAATGCATCGATTGCGATTGCAATATGGCGGGCAGAGCGTTTTTCCGTGCCCTTGAAGATCATGTGCTCGATGAAATGCGATACGCCGCCGAGCTCTGCGGGTTCGTATCGGCTGCCGTTGCCGACCCAGATGCCGACCGACACCGTGCGCATGTTGTCGATCCGTTCGGTAATCAGACGCACACCGTTCGGGAGAATTCGTTTTACATACATCGGTTTTTACCTACTTTCTGTTTGTACTCTTTCTCTCTATTTCTTATAGCACTTATTTCCATATAAAAACAGGGGACATGATCGTCGTCATGTCCCCTGCTTCGTTCTCTAACGATCACAAGTTTAATAATACACCTTATTCCCGTTTTCGTCCAGACTGTATCGGTCACCATCGCAATCATAATAGTCACCGGTGTCGGAATCGTACCAGCCGCCTTCCTCCACAAGGGATTCCGGGTCCACCGCAGTGGTATTCGACTTGGTATCCGTGCTCTTGGACGAATCGGTCGTATCCGTCCCGGTATCCGTATCGGACTTGCTGTCCGTGCCGGTATCATCATCGGTCGTGCCGCTGCCGATATCCGCGTCATCATAGATGTATGCGTGGATATGGTCGGCTGCAACATCCAGATCATAGGTAATAAACTCGCTGGAATTACCGGAATAGCTCCACTCGCCATCCACCGGAATACGGGTGTGTTCAAGTGTCGGAATGCCGTTCTTGACCGCGCCGACGATCAGCGACGCCATATCAGTCGGCGAAAGTGAGGTCGTAACATACGGAACCAGCTTGCGCATGCTGCCGATCAGCTCGGTGGCGCTTGCGCTCTGCAGCTTGGTGAAGATGGCGTTCAGCACAACGCTCTGACGCTCCACGCGTGCCCAGTCATCGCCAGTGTCGCCCTTGCGGATACGGCCGTAGCACAGCGCCTGCACGCCGTCCAGCGTCTGCAGTCCGGTCTTCTCCACGCCGGAGAACTCCTTGCCCCGCTCTGCACCGTAGTCCTTGATGACACGGTTGAGCTCCTTCAGCTCGTTATCGTTCTGCACGTCGATGTCCACGCCGCCGATCGCGTCTACGATCTGCACCAGCTGCTCGAAGTCTACGGCAACGTAATCCTTGATATCCGTGCCGAAATTCTCGTTGATGGTGCGGATAGCCAGACTGGGACCGCCGCGGAAATACGCCGCATTCAGCTTGTCCTCACCGTAGCCGTCGATATCTACCAGAGAATCGCGCATCAGGCTGATGAGCTTGATCTTGCCGCGCGTGTTGTCCACGGTGACGATCATCATGCAGTCCGAATGGCTCTGCTTGTCGCCCTCGCGGGTATCCAGACCGAACAATGCAATATTCGTAATATTTTCGTCCGCTGTGACGCTCGCCGCCAGATCTTCATCGGACAGCGAGGAATCATAGGTATAGCCGAACATCGTGCGGTAGCCGTACAATCCGATGCAGAACAGGATTGCTAGCGCCACAACAGCGGCCATCGTGCGGAACAATGCACGCTGCAAGCGTTTGAAAGACATAGTGTTAGTCCTCGAAAGACTTCTCGGTCAGTTCGTGTACACGCAGGGTATTGGTGTAGTAAACCTCGCCTACCGGCATACCTGCGGTGATGGTGATAACGTCGCCAACGCGCAGATCGAGCGCAGTTACCGCTGCCTTCTCGGACAGATGGTACAGCTCAGTGCCGGACTGCGGGCGCTTTTCAACCAGAATCGGCTTTACGCCCCAGGACATGGTCAGGCGGTTAAAGGTCTTTTCGCTCGGGGTAGCGGCGATGATCGGCGCGCCCGGACGGTAGGTGGATACAGCGCGAGCGGTAGAACCGGACTCGGTGAATGCTACAATGCCCTTAACGCCCAGATCAGCAGAGGTAGAGCAGGTCGCGTGCGAGATTGCCAGCGTCTTCATGTCGCCGTCTACATTCATGTTCTGGAACTCAAGACGGGTTACACGGCGGCGGTCGTAGTGGATGGTCTTCTCTGCGTTCTCTGCGATGCGGCTCATGGTACGAACGGTCTCTACCGGATACTTGCCGACAGAGGTCTCACCGGACAGCATGATAGCGGAGGTGCCGTCGTAAACAGCGTTTGCAACGTCGGAAACCTCTGCACGGGTCGGGCGCGGGTTCTTAGCCATGGACTCGAGCATCTGGGTAGCGGTTACAACGCGCTTGCCGCGGGAAATGCAGGTCTTGATGATGGACTTCTGGATCTCCGGCAGCTCCTCAAACGGAACCTCAACGCCAAGGTCGCCGCGGGCTACCATGATGCCGTTTGCCTCGTCGAGAATCTCCTGTACGTTGTTTACGCCTTCCATGTTCTCGATCTTGCAGATAATCTCAACATCTTCCTTGCCGTGTGCCTTGAGGATCTCCTTGATGTCGCGGACGTCCTGTGCGGAACGGGTGAAGGAAGCAGCGATAAAGTCGATGTCCTGAGACAGACCGAACTCAATATCCTCACGGTCCTTATCGGAAACGAACTTCATGTTCAGCTTGATGCCCGGTACGTTGATGGACTTGCGGTTGGAGAGCGGGCCGCCGTTGAGCGCCTTGCACACAATGTCGGTGCCGTTCTTGATCTCCTCAACCTCGAATGCAACCAGACCGTCGTCGATCAGGATGCGGGTGCCCGGCTGAACGTCGTTCGGCAGGCCTTCGTAGGTGATGGAAACGATGGTGTTGTCACCCTCGATATCGCGGGTGGTCAGCGTAAACTCCTGACCCTCAACAATCTCGATCTTGCCGTCCTTATAGGTCTTGGTACGGATCTCCGGACCCTTGGTATCCAGCATAATGCCGACCGGCATGCCAAGCTCCTTGCGGGCTGCCTTAACGGCGTCCATGCGAGCCTTGTGCTCCTCATGAGAGCCGTGGCTGAAGTTCATACGGGCAACATTCATGCCTGCCTTGATCATCTCGGGCAGTACAGCATCAGTTGCGGGACCAAGCGTGCAGATAATCTTCGTTTTGCGCATCGAAACATATTCCTCTCTATAACAATATGGTTTTAATAATAAAATTCTCTATACGTATACGTTTTTATTTTAGCAGTTTTCCCGACACTTTGCAATCATCACCCGAACCCCATTGGGATTTTCATGCTTTTCGACAAAAAAGCAGACCCGCACCGCAAACATCTTGTGTTTTATGATACGCTCTTGTATAATAAAGGAGTATTCCCGTTTGAGAGTATGAAAAACATGAATGAAATGCTTTATTTGTATAAATAGATAAGGTTCTTTAGGAGGATATAGACTATGGCAAATCCGGTTTTGGTGATTATGGCGGCAGGTATGGGCTCGCGCTACGGCGGACTCAAGCAGATCGACCCGATCGGTCCGAACGGACAGATTCTGCTCGATTATTCCATCTACGATGCACACCGTGCAGGCTTTGACCGCGTGGTATTCATCATCCGTCCCGAGCTGCACGAGGCATTCGAGGACGCCATCGGCAAAAAGGCGCGCCGCTTCATGCAGGTGGACTATGCTTATCAAACGCTCGACAATCTGCCGGACGGCCTGACCGCGCCGGAGGGCCGTGAGAAGCCGCTCGGCACCGCGCATGCCGTGTGGTGTGCAAAGGAGCTGACTGCCGGCTGCCCGATCGCCGTTATCAACGCGGATGACTTCTACGGCGCAGATGCATTCCGCAAAATGTATGATTACCTCGCTTCCGCGCAGGATGACGACAAATTCCGCTACTGCATGGTCGGCTATCAGGTCGAGAACACGCTCACCGAAAACGGCACGGTCTCCCGCGGCGTATGCACCGCAGACGAAAACGGTCTGCTCGCACATATCATTGAACGCACCGCCATTCACCGCGATGCGGACGGCGTCATCCGCTACGATGCGGACGGCGATGCACCCGCCGGTGAGATTGCGCCCGGCACACCGGTGTCGCTCAATCTCTGGGGATTCACCCCTTCCTTCCTGCCCTCGCTTGATGACGGCCTTCGTGAGTTTTTCGCAGGCAAGCTGCCGGACAATCCGATGAAGGCGGAGTATTATCTGCCGTTCGCGGTGGACGCGCTCATCAAGGACGGAAAGGCGACCGCAAAGGTACTCACCACGGATTCCCGCTGGTACGGCGTCACCTACCGCGAGGACAAGCCGACTATCTGCGCTGCCGTTGCAGCTATGACGGAAAACGGCGATTATCCCGCCGATCTGTAAAAAAGCGAGGCTGTTTATGGACTTTTCTACTGAATTTGTTGCCTTGCGCGACAAGCTGCTGAACGGGCAGGATCCGCATTTCCGCTCCCAGCAGAACGTGCAGGTTTCCGGCCGAATGGCGGCGCTGCTGAGCGTTTTCAACTCCCGCACGCCCCGCAAAATCCTCGGTCTGATGCCGACCGGCGGCACGAGCCACGCACACGAATACCGTCTGCTGTTCGCCGTGCCCTCGCTCGATGAGCAAACGCTTGATGACTGGTGGAAGTACGCGCAGCAGGTCAGCGCCGAGCTGGTAAAGCCGGACGAAAACCACGATTTTTCGCTGCTTTCGGTCATTCTTGCCGCCGGCGAGACTGACAAATCCGTGCTCAAAAAGCTGAAAAAGCTGTCCGACGAGCGCAAATACCAGAGCGGCAAGCACGGCTGGTCGTCCATCCGTCTGGCGGTCGTGGATCTTGATACGCACAAGGTGCACACCAACCGCATGGGCGATTCGCTGAAAAACATTCTCCAGCCGCTTGTCTGAGACAAATTCCCGGATGAAAATACGGAAAACCTCTTGAAAAAGTACATTTAATATGATATAGTATCATGTACGCATATTGCGCGCATAGTCTCGTTATGCGCGATAAGAAAAATGAAAAGCAGTGGAGGAAATTACCTATGACTACCGCACAAATCGCTCTCTCGGTCATCATGATCGTTGCAAGCCTGTTCCTGATCGTTGTTGTTCTGCTCCAGCATGGTGCACAGCAGGGTCTGGGCGCTGTATCCGGCTCCGCAGACACCTTCTACGGCTCCGGCAAGGCAAGCGCATCCGACCGTATCTTTGCTCGTCTGACCTCGATTGTCGGCGTTGTTTTCGTCATCATTGCAATCGTCCTGAACCTCATCCACTAAGATGCAGACGGTTCAGCGACTGCTCCTGTTGCTGTTTGCCGCGTTTGCCGCGCTGACAGTCCTGCAGCAGATCCGCTACGGCATGATCTGCGGACGCAGTGAGCAGGAGGACAAGCAGGATGATCCCAAGGCAAAGGCGTGCCGTCAGCAAAGCACGATCTACGCGATCGCAGCCGCGATCAGTCTGATCGTCAATATCATCATTGGCGCACTCAGCAAGTAAAGCAGAAGCTGTCCTTTCGGACAGCTTTTTGTTTTGAAAAATGTCAAGTAAATGTAAAAATCCGCTGCTTTACAGCGGATTTCGGGTTCTATATTGATGAATGTCGATATTATAGGGCAGCCGCCTCCCATTGTCAAGTGGGAGGCGGCTGTTCTTTTCAGTCAAAAAGTGCTTCGATACGCGGTTTCGCGCCCTGCCACTCCTCAGTGTGCAGACAGCAAAGGGATTCGTTCGGCATCTCCATCGTGCGTCCGTCCGGTGTCAGACCGGTGAGTGATGCGCCCTGCTCCTGTGCGGCGGCAAAGTCCGCCAGCGGCACGAACAGCATCTCCGCGACCTCCGGGCCGGGCCGGAACGGCGGAATGCCGTCGATACGCGCCAGAAATGTATACGCCAGCTCATCATCAAAGCCGACTTCGCCGCGCGAGTAGCGCTGACGATAACTGCCGCCGTCGATCAAGTCGGCTGCTGTCAGCTGCAGTCCGCTCTCCTCCCGTGCTTCGCGCAGCACGCCTGTCAGCGGCGTTTCACCCGGGTCAATATGTCCGGTCGAGGTCAGATCAAAGCCGCCCGGAAATAAAGGCCGGTCAAACTGCCGCTGCTGCAGCCACAGACCGCACACGCCATTCCGCTCGCCGACCACCCACAGGTGGCACACATGGTGGGACAGCCCCTGCGCATGCACGACGGCCCGCGGGCGTTCTCCGCTGGCGCGTCCGTCTGCATCGTAAACAGTGAGCAGTTCTCCGCCGTTCTGACTGTCAATCAGCGCCTGCTTCTGCGGCCGCGTGAGCTTTTTAATTGCCGCTTCGCGCTGCATGGCCTCGCTCTGCGTGTCGAACATTTCGCTGTACACCAGCGTCACCGGGCCGCGTCCGCGCGTGTATTTCGCACCTTTTCCGCTGTTGTGCGCTGCCAGCCGAGCCGTCAGATCGTTCGTCCAGCCGCAGTACAGCGTATCATCCGCACAGCGGAGCACATAGGTATATCCTTTCATCGCATATCCTTTCCGCTCATCGGCTGGCCCGGATGTCACGCTGCGCCGTGAGCGTACAGCCGCGTTTTTTGATCTGCAGGCGCACCTTCGCCCTGCTCTTTTCACTGTTTCCGCTGCCGGAAACCAGTATTACTTCGACCTCCGTACCGGGCGGCAGCAGTTCCACCGCGCTGTTGAACGGCGGCGCGGGATAGCCCGCCCAGACCGGCGCCATCAGCACCACTCTGTCATAGCCGACAAACAGCGGCATGCCGTCCAGCGCGACCGCCTTCTGCTTGACAGCCTCCAAACAGCCGCGCACAAACGCGGTGAATCGGTTGTACGGCGTTTTCGGCGTAAGCTCGATCAAATCAGCGTTCCGCGCCTTGGCTTCCGCGCGGGCGTACGACCGCGTTGTGCCGCCGAGCGAGTAATATGCTACTGCGGTTTTCATCAAAACCAACTCCTTAGATGCGTTTTCCGTTGAATTTCTGCGCGGCAGCGGCACAGTCCTCCGCGATGATGCAGGCAGCCGCGTTCACCGCGTCCTCGCACGCCTTGTCGATAGCCTTCTGATCCTCCGCCGGGAACTTGCCGAGCACCCACGCTGCAAGGTCGTAATCCGGACGCGGCTTTTTGCCGACGCCGATCTTCACGCGCGGGAAGTCCTCGCTGTTCAGATGATAGATAATGTTTTTCAGGCCGTTCTGTCCGCCTGCCGAGCCTTTTGCGCGCACGCGCAGCGTTCCCACGTCGAGCGATACATCGTCCGACAGCACGATAACGTGCTCCGGCGGGATCTTGTAGAATGAGGCCGCGTCACGAACTGCCTCGCCGGACAGGTTCATAAAAGTCTGCGGCTTGAGAAACAGCACGCGCTTGCCGCCGAGCATTCCCTCGCCTGCCAGCGCCTTGAACTTCATGCGGTCGATCTTCTGTCCGCTGCGGGCGCAGTAACCCTCAAGCGCACGGAAACCCGCATTGTGACGGGTGTTGTCGTACTTCGCGCCCGGATTGCCCAGTCCGACCACGATCCACTCGATCGGCTGGGATGCCTTTTCGGCTTTTTCTTCATCCAACTTCTTAAAAATATCGAATATTGACATATTTTTCTCTCTCCGATGTCTGTTTAGTATGCCATGCTGCTGCCGAGCGTGTCGTCATTCTCCACCCAGTCGTGCACGTTCACAGTGTCGTATGTATCCACATCACGGCGGATAACCACCTTCTCAATGCCCGCGTTGATGATGAGGCGCTTGCACATTGTGCAGGAGTTTGCGTCCGACATGATCTTTCCGGTAGACATATCGCGGCCGACCAGGTACAGCGTCGCGCCGATCATCTGGTCACGCGGAGCGGCAATAATGGCATTCATCTCCGCATGCACCGAGCGGCAGAATTCGTATCTTTCGCCGCGCGGAATGCCCATCTTCTGACGAATGCAGGTGCCGATGTCAATACAGTTGGCACGACCTCTCGGCGCACCGTTGTAGCCGGTGGATACGATGACGTCGTTCTTGACGATAACCGCGCCAAAGTTGCGGCGCAGACAGGTGCCGCGCTCGAGTGCAACCTGCGCCATGTCGAGGTAGTAGTTTGTTTTGTCCCGACGGTCCATTTTTGTTTCCTCCTTCTATATAGGAAAACCTGTTAGGTTTGATTGCGTTATTCTCACACACCGGCTTTGCGAGGTACACGATCCGCGCAAGCGGTACGGTCTTTCCGGGCGAAGAGTTTGCCGTCTGCGGACGGCAGGAGATTCGACGTACCCACGGCGGTGGGGGCAAGAGGGTAGACACCTACGGTTTTTACCCTCTTAACTCCCGTTTCCCTTTGGGATAGCACGGCGAAATTTGCAGAGCTGAGACTATACGGGAACGGCAGGAGTTCAAAGAGGAAGGGCACTCATTTAATCCGCGCACGGCGCGGGAACAATGTTTAGCAGCCTACGGGCAAACCGCAGGTGGCCCTTCCTTTTTGCCCCAGCCGCGGGCGCGGCAATCTCCCGCGCTCCGCAGCGCGCAACTCCCCGCTGAATCTCAGTGAAAAACCTGCCGCCCGTCAGGGACGTATTGCTGACGCAACTCGTGTACCCCGGTCGCCCGGTGCAGAAAGAAGATGCCGCCCAGACAGGGTGAACCGCCTGTGCGGTTCAAGTGCCCCGGTTATCCGGTACCGGATAATCTCACCCGAAAAGGCATCCGTTTTCAAGATGCATCCGCCTTGCGGCGCACTGCGCTGCCCGCTCATCGTGTGTGATGAGCACCAGCGTATGCCCCGACCGATGCAATCGGTCAAACAGCTCCAGCACGCTGTCCGCCGCAGCAGGATCCAGTCCTGCGGTCGGCTCATCCGCCAGAATCACGCACGGTTCTGTCACGACCGCCCGTGCGATTGCCACCCGCTGCTGCTGTCCGCCGGAAAGCTGGTGCGGCCGGTGATTCGCCCGATTGGACAGGCCAACGCGCTCCAGAACCGCCAGTGCGCGTTCGCTCCGCTCATGCCGCGGAACGCCCTGCAGCGCCAACGGCAGCGCGACATTTTCCAGTGCTGTCATGCCCGTCAGCAGCCGGAACTGCTGAAACACAAAGCCGATCTTCTCACTGCGCAGACGCGCCCGCTGTTTTGCCGGCAAATGTGCGACTGCTGCTCCGTCGAGCAGATATTCGCCGTCGGTCAGGCTGTCCAGCAGACCCAGAATGTGCATGAGTGTGCTTTTGCCCGAGCCGGATGCGCCGGTCACCGAAATGTAGTCACCGTCCTGCACGGTCAGATCGACCGCATTGAGCGCACAAATGCCGTTCTTAGCATATATTTTACTCGCATGAATCAGTTTTAGCAATGCCGATTCACTCCTTCCCACCCTATCTTTGGCGGGAAGCATACTTATCATACCATGAATATGCGCTTTCCGCAAATTTGTATTGACATTGATCGGCATTGACTTTACTATTATATAGTAATCCGGTAGGAATACGCCACACGAAAGAAGGTTCCACTATGAAAAATCCGCTGCGCTACCAGCTTTCCGAATATGACTGCGGTCCAACCTCCATGCTCAACGCGCTCGCATTCCTGTTTGAGCGCGAGGATATCCCGCCGGAGGCTGTCCGCAACATCATGCTGTACTGTCTGGACTGCTACGGCTCGGACGGCGTAAGCGGCAAAAGCGGCACCTCCTGTGCAGCGATGATGTTTCTCAGCAACTGGCTGAACGGCTTCGGCAAGATCGGCCGCCTTCACATCTCCACGCAGTATCTGTCCGGTCCGGCGGTGAATTTCGGGCAGAACAGCCGTCTGCGCGATGCACTCCGCTGCGGCGGCGCTGCCGTGGTGCGCCTGCACTTCGACGGAGAGCACTATGTGACGCTCACCGGCATTGATGAGAACGACATGGTGCGCGTATTCGACCCGTATTATCTTGATCAGCCGCTCGATACGGACGGCGTGCAGATGGTGTACGACCACCCGTGCGAATACAACCGGCTTGTGCCGCGCCCCTGCTTCGAGCGTGAGACCCACGAGGTTTACGCGCTTGGCGAGATTGACACCCGCGAAGCCATTCTCCTGTTTAATGACCGGACGCGCCTAACGGCAGAGAATACCATCGAATATATGATTTAACGCCAAACGGCGGAACGATTTGTATCGTTCCGCCGTTTTAGTCTGTAAAAAGTTATATCCCTGCTATTTCAAATAATCCGCGCGACAGCCTCCGCCGTTTGTTATTTGTGCTGCTCCTCGCAGTATTTCTCCGTGTAGGCCGTTGCTTTGGGATCGCCTTTCGGCTCGCGTGTCTGCTCCCATGGCGGCAGCTCGGCCACTGCTGCCGAGTCAATATGCGCCGCATCGTCGTACTGCGGGAAGGCCTTTGGCTCACGCTCTTTGTGATCGTGCCTGTGCATATAGAAAACGCTCCTTTCACACTGCAATGCGTTTGGATAAAAACTGCGCCGCCGACTGACACAGCTTGAGCAGCACCTCATCCGCCTTTTCGTCCTCTTTTTCGCTGACAAACGCGACACAGCCGCTGACATCGCCGTCTGTAATGATCGGCGCCTCCGCAACCACCGCGCAGCCGTCCTGCGAGGAGATAAGCACCTCCGGCTGCTCGTCCGCACCGCGTTCATAACATTCGCGGCGTTCCATCAGCTGCTCCAGCTCGGATGAGATACTCCGCTCCAGAATATCCTTTTTCACACCGCCTGCTGCCGCAATCACCGCATCCCTGTCGCAGATAGCACAGCTCATGCCCGCTGTACGCGCCAAAGCCTCCGCCAGTTCGGCGGATACCGCGCCCATCTCTCCCATCGGGGAGTATTTCTTGAAAATCACTTCGCCGTCGCGGTCGGTGTAGATTTCCAAGGGGTCACCGCCGCTGATAACATTGACATCGAAAACCTTGTCCTTCTGGTTGCGCGAACGCTGGACAATACGGCATTTTTCGCTGTTTTCGATGCCTGAATTAAAATTTACGACGTTCTCCTCTCTCGTGCTCTGCAGCAGCGCGTCAATGTCACTTTGCAGATGTACTTCCAGATGATCCTCGTAAACCGTGATCTTGTCTATCATGAGTTCCAGATCATTGCGCTCCATCTTGGGTTTGTGCAGCAGATCATCGAATACTTCAAGCGCGGTCTTGGCCGTGCGGTTGACCTCGATGATCGTGTTGCGCTTGTTGGACAGCAGTTCGATCTGGTGATTCAGACCGTTGATCTTGCTTTGCAGCTCAGCTTCCATTTCGTCATAAAGATCGCCCAGCGTTTCCTCGTTCTCCGGGTGCTTCATAATGTCGCGGATACGCTGCCGCTTGGTAGCCTTGAGTTCTGCCGTCAGGTCGTCCAGCACCTCGGCCAGATTGTCCGCCGACTGCTCGGTTTCCACGACCTGATTGTCCTCGCGGGCCAGTTCCGCGTTCAGCCTGTCGAGCATCTCCGCAGAGCCGTCCATCACACGGCGGATGTACAGACGCATAAGCTCGTCCAGCTTGTCCACGCGGATATGGTGGCTGGTGCAGCCCGCTCGTCCGCGGCGATGGTAGGTGCCGCAGGTATACGCCGGAGCGATGTCCGAACGGCTCATCGAGAACATCGGTGCGCCGCAGTCGCCGCACTCAAGGAAGCCTGAGTAGACGTTATCGTACTTCTTAATTCCCCGGTAGTTCGAGCGCGTGCGCTTCTCCCGCAGAGCACGGGTGATCGCAAACGTGCGGTAGTCGATGATCGGCTGATGGTGGTTCTCGATGACGATCTGCTCGTCCTCGTCTCGCCGCACATCCTTGCCGTTGATCTTTGCCCGTGTAAACTTGCCCTGGCGCAGTGTGCCGATATAGAAATCGTTGTCGAGGATTCCCTGCACAGTCACAAGCGCCCATGCAGCCTTAACTTCCCGCTTGGTTGTCTTGCCCTCGGCCTGCTTGCGCATCTGCTCGGACATACGCGGTGTGGGCACACCCTGCTCGGTCAGGTAGTTAGCAATCTTCTTGTAGCCCCAGCCATCATTGTTGTAGTAATCGTAAATCCGGCGCACAATGTCCGCCTCGGTCGGTACGACCTCAAACTGCTGCTGATTGTTGATGATGTAGCCGTACGGTGCGGCGCACAGCCATTTGCCGTCTGCCTGCCGCCGTTTGATAACATTACGCACCTTGCGCGAGGTATCCGTGACCGGCATTTCGTTGACGAGGAACTGAAACTGGATTTTCAGCCAGTCATCGTCGTTCGGAAAGTCAATGCCGTCGCCGATGGAGATGATGCGGACACCTGCATCACGCAAGTCTTCGAGTTCCACTAATCCGCGGCTGTTGCGGCGGGAGAATCGGGAAAAGTCCTTGATGATGAGGATATCGTACTTGTGGCTCATCAAGCCGCGGCGCATCTCCTGATATCCCTCGCGCTGCTCAAATGTGTAGCCTGAGCGGTCGCGGTCCTCGAAAAAAGTCAGGCTGCTGTCCGGGAACTGCGTCTTTACGAAGTCCGCGATAATGGCTTTCTGGTTCTCGATGGAGACGTTGTCACGGTCGAGCTCGTCATCGACGGAAATACGGGTGTAGCCCGCTATGTTGAAGGTTTCGGTCATGGTTATTCCCCCTTGAGGTATCGCTCGGTCTGACGGTCAAACTCGGAAATGTAGGCGGCATCCTGCTTCTTGCGAAACTCCTCATAAATGCCGCTGACCTTTTTCACTGCTGCGTCACGCGAAATATGGCCCTTGTTATCCAGCACCTTGCGGCGGTTGTTCGCCAGAAAACGGTCGGTTTCGTCCAGCCAGTCCTGCATGGACATCAGCTGTTCGTCCTCAGCCATCAGCTCTGCATAGTCGATAAACATGGTAACGAGCCGATTCAGGCGCGACAATTCCTTCTGGTTCAGATAATTTTTTGCCACTAATGTATCGCTTTTGAGGATTTTGCCGTCCGGTGCGCCTTTCCATGTGGTCAATCCCATCGTAGGACTGTCGAGTGTTGCCCGCTCGGATAACAGCTCAGCGGCCGTCTTTCCGGTGACGGCATAGTGCAGCTTGTTCTGTACGAAAGCGTAAAAAGCCTTCGTGGTTTCGCTGTTTTTGTCGTAGTCGTAGCTGCACTGCTCGAATACGTCCGCGATTTTCTGATATGCACGGCGCTCACTGGCGCGAATCTCACGGATACGTTCCAGTAGCTCGTCAAAGTAATCTTTGCCAAACGGATGGCCGTTTTTCATCATCTCATCATTAAGTACAAAGCCTTTCTGAATGTACTCCTTGAGCGTTTTGGTCGCCCACTGGCGGAATCGAGTCGCTTTCTTGGAATTGACCCGGTAGCCGACTGCGATAATGGCATCAAGGTTGTAGTAATCCACCTTGCGCTTGACCTGCCGTTCGCCTTCCTGCCGAACCGTTTCCATTTTGGAAACAGTTGCGTCGTGCTCCAGTTCACCCTCGTTGTAAATATTCTGTAAATGCTTGGAAATCGCCGGAACATTTACGTCAAACAGTTCAGACATGGCTTTCTGCGTCAACCAGAATGTCTCATCTTTGAATATAACATTGACAAATTCTCTGCCGTTTTCATCGCTGTACAGCAGAATTTCACCGCGATTTGCGATGTTGTTACTCATTCTTATCTCCCTCCTTATTCCGTCCGGGCAAAACCGCCGCATCGGCTACAATGACCGTGACCAGCTCCAGATCACTCATATTGTTGCAAAGGTTGTCCTTTTTCAAGCCCTTGAGGTTCTTATACTGTCTGGTGCTCATCCCCGTCCATGCGTGCATGATCTCGTCCGTGAGAATTGCGTACTCTCTGCCCTTTTGCACGCCGTGTTTCTGCCATTCGGCCGTCAATTCATTACGGATGCGGATAGCAAGCAGCCGCTGATGTACCCACTCCTCGGTGTAACCCTTTTTCAGATATGTTTCGAGCGCTCGGTGTTGGCAACATCAGTAAGACGTCTTTTCCCGTCAGCCGCCCGCATTTTCAAACTGTGACAAATTGTCACAGTTTCATTCCCTCTGCTTTGAGCCGCTGCTTCAGCTTGCGCCAGTATGCTGCTGGGTCAGCGCTGTCTGTCAAAACAGCAAAGCTGAATCGAGTCATTTTCGATATCTTTCATTTATTTTCTTCCCATAACCATACCGGTCATACCATGTCCATCACCACATATATCTGCATCCAAATACATCTTTATAGATAATATTGTACATCAGTTCATTCATCATTGCAAGCGGCAAAAAATTTGGCAGAGGAGGAAGCGGAACCTCCTCTGCCTGACCGCACTCACCGCCCTGCCGCCTTGCGTGCTTGCACTGCCCGCTCGGCAGCACGGCGGCGATTGAACAGCAGCAGGTCGCGCGTATCCTCATACAGATCCCGCTTACCGGACAGGAACACCGCAACGGTGTATTTGGTGTCCTTGTACTGTGCGTACAGCTCCTTGAGCTGCTTCTTGACCTCTTCGTCTGCCTGCTCGGCGTGGGTGAGCATGACTTCAACGATTTGGGTCGGTTCGTGGATTTTGGTTTGCATAATTACCCCTCCTACAGGTGCATTGTTCCAAATTCAATACAGGTTTATACTGCTTCATTGCTATAATATATAGCCGCTCATTCAACGTTTTCAGAACGCTTGATTTTGCAGTTTTTGCCCGAACCATCGGTTTCGATATGCTTGAACGCTTCCTTGACAGCCGCGTTCTTCCGAGCTTCTTTCCATTGCCCCGGCTTCATACCGAGCTGTCGCCGAACCTCAGCAATCAAGATTGGGGAACCATCCCAATTCTTCAGCCATTTAAGCAGCTTTGAGGCGTGGGTTGGTTTTCCTTGGAAGGTTCGGCCGGTTGCCAGTTCGAACAGACATTCGAACGGCAGTTCGGCAATCTCGTCATATTGACAGTCTACGAAAGTATTCCGAACATGCATGACAACCTCTTCGGGCGGCTGAATCAGCCACAGCGAAACCGGTTCTGTACCGTTATGATTGCGCAGCGTACTGCGGAACACAAGCTGAACCAGATCGCGTGCCATCGTTTTATTTCGCATTTGCTGTACGCACGCCAGTTTGTCCTTGTTCTGGAAACTCGGATCGAGACAGGCCTGCTCGAATTCGTCCCACGCACTGCCGTTAAAATCGAATGCCAGTGCCCGATTGAAATATTCTTCCGAGTCAAAACGGCCCAAACCCGCACAAATCACGCAGTCCGCTTCATTGTATCGATTCGATCCGTTCATACCGCCAAAATACGGAAGACTGGCCTTAGGACCGCTGCCGTCATCCGCTTGAAGCGGAATCAGGCGATCGTGGAACTCGCTCAAGTTCTCCCAAAGCTCTTTCGCGTAGCCCTTGTGGGTAACCACAAGAACCTTGTGACCTGCCATGTCGGACAGCTTGTTCTTCAGCCAGACCGTTAGTACATTTCGAGTCGTTTTATTCGTCATCGCGGTCTTGCTGACGCTGAACTGCGTGTCGGAACGCTGCACATGAATGGTAAGCCGCTGATACGATTCCTGCACAGATGCCGGAAGGATATCGATTTCGGGATTATCAAATAGCTCGGGAGAAAGGAACGCCGAACCGCTCAGGATGAACGTGTGCAAGTCCTCTCGTGTGTCGAACGGGCGGCAGTGCGGAACCGTTAATTCGTGTTCCTGACCGATTTGATAGGCAGCGGGCTGCTTTGACAGGACGCGAATCGTCTCAATGATGTCGTCGGAACGCGGACCGGCATAGCGTTCCAGCTGATCGCAGAATAGATACAGCTTGCTCCAGTCAAATACTTCCTCCCCGAGATCATTCGGCGTTGCCACTGCAATGCGGTTTCCATTCGCCTTATACTGCCGAAGCAGCTTTTGAAACGGGATACGGAGCGAAAAGTTCAAGTCGCTCAGCAGCGTCCGCTTTTGCTTGTCCAAGCTCGGATTATAGCTGGGTTCGTGCGTCGAAATCATTCCTTCACAGGCAGCGATGACGCCGGTTGAAAGCGTTGACACTTTCATCAGATTCGGTGCTTCGTCTACAATCAGCAGCTTGCGGGTGTAGATTGTTTCCTCGCCGGAACTCCACTCGCGCAGAGCAGATAGATTCTCGATGTAGTATCGATCGTAACGAGCGTGCATGAGAATGAGAAACGGCGTCTGATTGACCTTATCAGCGGCATGCAGCAATCTGCACTCTGCCGCTTGAGGACAATCTTTGCCGGGACATTCTGCATATGACTGCACATCGCTGCGCTGACAGCCGCCGTGCGCAATGTTAAAGTCGTTCGGGCTTTCAAGCACACAAACGAGGTCACGGTCGTGTGCATGCTTCTGTATCAGATCGCGCAGCTCGTATGCCTCGGCAGTTTTCTCAACGACGAGGATAACGCCGCCGAGCGACTTGGCGTAATCACTCATGCAAACGAACTCGCGCGTCAGCACCTTGACAAGCGCACGCACCAGCGTAGACTTGCCCATCCCCGGCAGGAGCGGAATGGTTGTAACCGGCGATTCCGCCTCGCCAAGCATCAGGCGGACGGTCTGTCTGAGCAGCTCGCGCTGCCCAGATAGATATGTTAACCCACGTGTAGAAAAGTACTCGTCCAGCTCGTCCATCACTTGTTCCGTCAAGTCGGAAATGCAGTACGGAGAAATCGTGCTCCACTCCAAGGCCCGAAGCTCTTTGTTTTCACCGAAGTTCGAATCAGCAGATTTTTTGACGTCTTTCATGCCTGATTTCCCTCCAATTCGTTCGTTTCTGCAACAGAATCAGCTTCGGTTTTGCAGTCATCCGATTCGAGTGAAAGCAGGCTCCCGAGGTCATTCCCGATGCTGATTTCGTACTGTTCAAACAGTGAAAGCAGGTCTTTGAGAGCGATACCCATACAGGGCACCATCTTATCATCAAGCTTATACTTCCACGTCGTATCGCGTCCGCCGTCGCGGAACGGGATACCTGCCTTTGTCAAAGCCGTCTGCACCGCTGCTTCGGCAGAAATATCGAGTTCTGCACCCTTGGCTTGCAGCCAGTCCTGATATGCGGTGAGCAAGCCGGTACGACCGCAAATCAGCAAGAGCGTTGTCTGATTCTTGAGCGTTCGCAGCCATGCCACCGACTGCGAATCCCACGTTTCCCCTGCCTTTCGGATACCTGCAATGTGATCATGCAGATACTCACGGAAAAAGAGCAGGAATGTATGCGCACTTTCCGGATTGAGTTTTGCAGCGGTATCCTCAGGCGGTTTGGGCGCCGTTTCGGGGAGAATTGCGCCCCAAACTGTGCGAAAGAACACATCAGCATCCTGCCTGGTACAGTAATTCTGTTCGATACTCCAAAGTATGAATACTTGCAGTACCGCCAATAGAATGGCTTTAATCCTCGTTTCGGCATCGACCGTTTCGCAGATATACCTTCCGTTCTGTTCGCGCGGAACAAAGTACGAGACAATCTTTGTAATATTATTGACAAACCGTTCGACATCTCGATTGCAGTACTTCGCAAAGTCTCGCAGAACACGCGGAATACTGGAGCTGTACTCGGCAAATTCCTGTAGCACTGCAGGATCGTATGCCTGCAGTTCACTGCCGTCCAACGTAAAAGTCATGCGTTCACTACCCGACACTTTACGTCCCAATACCACCGGAATAGAGAACGGATAATTCTTGTTTACCGCGTTAACGACAGACTGTGGAATGCCGTTCTCTAATGCAACCAGACGGTTGACAACCGGTGCCGGGAGCGTCATACTTTTCTTGTGGATAGTAATTTCCAGCCCTGCATAATCTACAAGGTCATTGCTCGGCTGAAGCGCACCAAGTTTACAGTGCGGCTGCCAGATGTGCGGTACACTAGCCACCCAATGCTTGCCCTCGTATTCGTCCGGACCGCCGCAAGCCCACAGGAGTTCCTGCAGAACCTGGGGCGCAGTCTGAAGTCCTGTAAGTACAGCGGCAATGCTGCCGCCGAACAGCGGGTACAGAATAGAGAGCAGCGGTGCGGCAATGCACAGGACGAACAGCAGCAGCAGCGTGGCGTTCTTCTGGCACAGCTCCGACAGCTGGAACAGTGCCCGGAATGCGTCCGAGCCCTTGGCGTTCCAGCAGTACTGCGGCAGCAGCGCTACGTCCGAGTCAAACGAAACATTGATGTACTTGATGTCTGCGTGCTTTTGCCGCTTGTCGAACTCCTTCTTGGAGATCTCGACAAGGCGCTTGTCGCAGCGTGCAGCATACGCGAGCGTTAAATCGCCTTGAGTGATGACATAGAGGTGATCGTAATTGTTGGGCGCACCGAAGTTTGCGATGTCGCCACCGTTCTTTTCATAAATATCTATTATCTTACTAGTTGAGTTGTGCATGAGTAAATACCTCCTAAAAGTGATTCAGGCGCCTGTTTTTTTAAGCTCATGAATACTATACACCATTTGAAGTTGCTGGGCTAACCGGCAAAACCACGGATAAATCGTTACGAAAGGATGCAAAAACCGTATGGAATTATCTGTAATTAACTTTCATCAACACATCATTGACATTGAGAATCTATTCGTCCAATATATCTCCAATGGGAAGCCTCCAGCTATTTTTTCTGAATATATGAGAAAAATATACCGTTTGGAAGACCAAACAAAGAACGCTAACTGGATTGATTCAGAATTATCTAAACCCGGTTCATTGATGGATTGTATCGGCCTTATAATTTCATTATCTGCAATACTTTCAGAAAGCAGCTTACAGCATTTATCTACAAGCAAAATATTTTGGTTAATCAAATTTCAAGCAGAATCTATTCTGAAAATTGGGAAGCAAACAGACAGCAACGTGAGCGAACAATTAATGAAAGAACATCTTCACCGAAATGTATACTGCAAACAAGTTAAGCAGAAGTGGCAAGATTTCCGAGTAAACTATGTTCCCTCAGAAGAAGAACCAAATCACAGCCGTAAAGAATATCGCATGGCTTTGATGAGGAAGTCTATTTTGAAAAAAGGGATAACACAGCTAGATGAATTAGCAGACAAATTTTGTGATTTTTATCAAATCAGCGATAAAGTTAAAAACGATAATGTTCATGAAAATGTAAAGATGATGGTTGATGGCATTGTAATGTGCCCGTGGTATTTGACTGCTTTACCATTGTATTTCTTCTACATGTTTGTCAAGCGAAATAATTATTTAACTGAGCAACATATAGACGAATATCCTAAAAAGCATGATTTATTCCCTGTGCTATCTTTTACTGAAAAAGATGTTAAGCAATATTCGAATGATCGATATTTTAAGTTATTTAATCAAATATCTGCAATCCTGTTTGAGAGCGATCCAAGTACCTCTCAAAATAAAACCGAGCAAAATATCTGGAAACAAATATATGGATATCTGGATATCGACCAAGATGCACTCGCTCATCTATATGTGTATTATTCATTTCTACCTATGCCCTTCGCTGATTCAATCGATGAAGAATATAATCCTAAACATTCTTTATTTAATGATAATTATTCTCCAGAGGAACTGTGGGATCTCAAATATGAGAAATTGCAAAGAGATCGACGTAAGGAACTAATGCAAAAAAGAGAGCAGACTGATCTCAATGA
>OLSJ01000709.1_pt1 | contig 24172 bp, 15 predicted proteins | sample 1672151 | NCBI WGS metagenome assembly OLSJ01 (sample SAMEA3136653, study PRJEB25190) | human gut metagenome | biome: human gut; feature: human-associated habitat; material: faeces | place: Austria | collected 2013 | reverse complement strand
CCGCAAAGCCGCGGCCCCTCTGCACACCCCTCGGGCTTTTTTTAGAGTGCTTGACTGTGGCGGGCGGAAGGGTATTGACTTGTGCCTGTATGCTGCGATTGTTCCGGGTTGAACGTTGTGCCGATGGGGCGCCGTGGGCGCTTTGGATGTGTGACGTTGTTGGCAGGGGCTGGCGCGTTTGTGAACGCCGCGCTTGGTTTGCCGGGATGGTTGTGGTGTGTTACGTTTGCGTGGAATACGTGGGCGCGTTTGTGGACACTGTGCCTGGTTTGCCGGGATGATCGTGGTGTGTGTTACGTTTGCGTAATGAGTGGTTGTGCCTGGTTTGTCGGGATGATCGTGGTGTGTGTTACGTTTGTGTGAAATGCGTAGTTGCGCCTGGTTTGAACGGGATGATCGTGGTGTGGAATGCGTAGCAGGTCGAGGATTGTAAAATTGGTCTGATATGGGTTGGGTTATTTATCAGGAGTTTCTGGGAGGTTGAGCTGGATGGAGGTTTATACCGGGTATGGTGATAAGGGGATGACGGATCTTTCCCATACGAAGAATGTTTCAAAGTCGGATGATCGGATTTGTCTGATGGGGTCAGTTGAGGAGCTGATGAGTCATATTGGGCTTGTGCGGGTTCTGGTTGATGATGTGGATGTTGTCCGGATGCTGGAGAAGATCTCGGAGACTTTGAAGAAGATCATAGATGGGGTTTCTGATCCTTATAATCGGGAATTTAAGGTCAGCGAAGACAGGACGGAGCTTTTGGAGGAAGAGATTGGCCGGATGAAAGAAATTTTTTCCGGGGAGAAACTTCCAATCCTGCCGGGGGACTCCAGAGTTGCGGCTGAGGTTGATGTGACAAGAGCTGTGGCGCGGAGAGCTGAGAGAGAGCTTGCGCTTGTCAGCGTGAAGTTCGGATCGGATACCGGAGCCAAGAAATATATGAACCGGCTGTCAGATTATTTTTATGTGCTGGCAAGGTATGTGGATGTTGCGAAGATCAAAGAGAAGAAGGCAGAAGCTGCTGAAAGTGTTCAAGGTGCTGTGAGATCAGAAAATGCCGGGACAGAAATAGTTGAAAATACTGCAAATGTTGCGACGAATGCATCAGTGGCGAATGCAGGGGGACAGGATCCACAGCTGGCGCAGAAAAATGATGTACAGGCTTTTAATGTGCAAGATAAGACTGTGACAACAACAGCAGGAGGAAATACAGCGATGGCACAGAATGATAGTATGGCAGCAAATACAGCGATGATCCAGGAAGTGCTGAAGCGTATGGGAATCCAGGGACGTATCACACTGGATTCTGCCAAACGTCTCATCGAGAAGATTGAGCAGGAAGCCCTCAGAAGAAACAAGCCTTCCGTAATTGCGGTATGCACCCCGGACGGAAATCCGGTTGCGGTTCATGTGATGGACGGATCTTTTCTTGTAAGTTTCGATATGGCCGTAAAAAAGGCCTATACATCTGTTGCTGTGAAGATGTCCACCATGGAGCTTTCCAGACTGACACAGCCGGGTCAGACATTTTATGGCCTTGGAAAAATGAGCGATAATATCGTGATATTCGGAGGCGGTGTACCGCTGAAAGTCGGCGATACCATTATCGGCGGTCTTGGTATCAGCGGTGGTACCGGAGAAGAGGATAACAGCCTTGCAGAATATGGACTGCAGGTACTGAAAGAAGTGCTGTGAGATACAGAAAAGAAAAATCTATATACTTATAAATCGTAAAAAATCTGTAAAGACAGAGAGTCTTTGCAGATTTTTTTATGCCAGGTCAGGCGGATATTCGGGTCAAGCGGATATTCGCAATCCGCTTCGCTACTTGCTCTACACCAAATAACGGGTGATATTCTGGTAAATGGGAAGAGGACTGGCCTATTTCCAGCTGAGTTTCAGGCACTTGACGGAAATATCACTTTTTTCCGGAGCCTGGACCATATTCTGGATAAAATAGGTTTTCGTCATGGATTTTCCGGGCTTCAGATTCAGAGTCAGATTTCTGGTCCAGTACATCTGATCGTAGATACCGAAGCCTGTGGTAATTCGGATTTTTGCTGTTGTGATTGTTTTCGCGGAAGTATTGGTAAACTTCAGGGTGTAATAGGTTTTCATGTTATTCGGGCCATATTTGATACCGACAACACTGGTTTTCAGATTTTTGACAGTAGGTTTGGCAGCCAGTTTAGATACAGTAATGGTGATCCTGCGGCTGACGCCGTTTAATTTTGCGGTGACAACGGCAGTTCCTGCTTTTTTTGGGACCAGATAGCTTCCGGAAACTGCCAGAACAGATGGTCTGCTGGATTTTGCGCTTTTGATACTCAGGCTGGTGCCGCCCTTCAGAGTGATAAGGGAACGCATGGTAACTTTGTGACCGACCCACAGAGTGGTTTTGGAAGAACGGAAAGTTGCAGTTGCTTTTTTCGCAGCGGATGCTTTTGCGGCAGAGCTGTAAGATACTGCTTTCGAACAGAGTGCAGGTTTTGTGGTCATGGTTTCAACCTGGGCATGTACATCGCTGGGAATCTGAAACATGACGGCTGCAAAGAGCAGCAGGGAAAGAAGTACTTTCACAGTTTTTATTTTTCTTTTACACATGGCAAAACCTCCTTTTTCATATTCCGGACAGAGCCGGAGTGCCAGACTTTTTCTCTTATATCATTATAACAGGAGGTGCAGGAAAGGTTACTTTGTGATTTTTTTGTATCAATTGGTAATTTATCCGGAAATATGTTAAAATAAAACATTCGGAAAACAGCAGTTATCTGGTGTAAAGTTACACAGTGAATGCGGATACTTTTGTCCGCTTTGTGAAGAAAGGATCATGTCGATCTATGACGAAACAGGAAATTTTAAAGACCCACTTCGGGTATGATACTTTCAGAGAAGGGCAGGAGGCGGTGATCGATGCGCTTCTTGCAGAAAAAGATGTCCTGGCGGTAATGCCTACCGGGGCAGGAAAATCGATCTGTTATCAGGTACCGGCCCTGATGATGAAGGGAATCACCCTGGTGATCTCGCCGCTGATCTCACTTATGAAAGATCAGGTGCGGAGCCTGAACCAGGCAGGAATTTCAGCGGCATACCTAAACAGCTCCCTGACACAGGGACAGTATTTTACAGCTTTGCGTTACGCAAAAGCAGGACGTTACCCTATTATCTATGTGGCACCTGAGCGGCTTACCACCGATGCATTTCTGGATTTTGCTCAGAGTGCGGATATTTCCATGATCGCAGTGGATGAGGCACACTGTGTTTCCCAGTGGGGACAGGACTTCAGACCAAGTTATCTGAAGATCGCGGAGTTTGTGGCACAGCTTCCAAAGCGTCCGGTGATCAGCGCCTTTACAGCTACGGCAACCAAAGAGGTAAGAGAAGATATCGCGAGGCTTCTGGGGCTTCGGGATCCTTTTTGCACCACGACAGGATTCGACAGGGAGAATCTGTACTTTGCGGTAAAAACGCCGAAAGATAAATACAAGGAAGTACACGACTACATACTGGAGCATCCGGATGACAGCGGGATCATCTACTGTCTGACCAGAAAAATGGTGGAGGAGGTCTGCGGAAAACTGATCCGGGACGGTATCACTGCCACCAGATATCATGCAGGGCTCTCTGATGAGGAACGCCGGAACAACCAGGATGATTTTATCTATGACCGCTGTCATGTGATGGTAGCTACCAATGCATTTGGAATGGGAATCGACAAGTCTGATGTTCGGTACGTCATTCATTATAATATGCCAAAGAACATGGAGGGCTATTATCAGGAAGCTGGACGTGCAGGCCGTGACGGAGATCCTGCAGAATGTATTCTTCTCTACAGTGGGAAAGATGTGGTCACCAACCAGTATCTCATTGAGAGAGGGCAGGATAACCAGGAGCTGGATGCGGCAACCTGGCGTCTGGTGCGGGAACGGGATCAGGAGAGGCTGAAGCAGATGACTTTTTACTGTTTTACCCATGACTGCCTGCGTGAGTATATCCTGAAATATTTTGGCGAATACGGAAAAAGTTACTGTGGAAACTGTTTGAACTGCCAGACTGAGTTTGAGGAGCAGGATGTGACCCGGGAAGCCAGGGCCATGGTCCGGTGCGTGGAAAGCAGCGGGCAGAGATACGGTGTGAATGTGATACTGGATACTCTGCGTGGCGCATCCACGGCCAAGATCCGGCAGTACGATATGGATGGAAATCCGGAGTATGGAGCCTGTGCAAAGATCCCGGCGCACCGGCTGCGTCAGATCCTTAATTATCTGGTACTGCGGGAATATCTGCATCTGACCGATGACGGATATACCATTGTGAAACTCACCGCTTCTTCGAAATCGCTTCTGGAGGAGGATCATACCCTCACAATGAAAATGCCGAAAGAGCAGGAAACGAAGAAAAAAGAGAAACGGAGCAGGCTTCCCAAATCTGCGGTTGGTGAACTGTCTGAAGAGGATGAGCCACTTTTCCAGAAACTCCGCACGCTTCGTCTGGAGATCGCCAGAGAGGAAAAAATTCCTCCGTATATGGTCTTTTCCGACAAAACCCTCATCCATATGTGCATTCTGAAACCTGGAAGCGAGGAGGAAATGCTGAATGTGACAGGAGTCGGCAGGCACAAGTACGAAAAATACGGAAAAAGGTTTATCGATGCGGTGCAAAATCTGTAAGAAAGAGACATTTGCCGTCGTAAAATGAAGAGCGAAATGTTCTGAAATTTCTTGCATTTTAAAGAGGCATTTGTTAGAATAAGACAAGCAGGAAACGTCCGGCGGCCGTGGAGCAGCCGGATTGTTTTTTCCTGAGACATTTTTTCTGCTGCACGTTCAGGTGCGGTGTACAGGCATTTCGCAAGCAGAGTTCTATGCAGCCGTGGAATCCCTTCGAGTAGATGGACCGACCGTATGAGATATCCGTTGGTCAGAAGCAAGCAGTGAGGTGGATGATCGTATCCGCTTTTCATGAAGACATAATCTGGTGCTGGTCATGGAGTGAACAGTGATCAGGATCTTACACGATCTGCGTCGGCTTTTTTCATGCAGAAAATCTGCCCTGCCGGCTTTTTCTCATACAGAAGAGGAGCGTGTATTCAGAAAAGACATGAACATAGCCCGTCTGTGAAACGGGAATCCGTTCCGGCATGACAGTTCTTTGCCAGGCCGAAAAAGCTGTGTTTACATACAGACAGCAGATGCAAAGGAGAAATCACAGAAATAATAAAACAGCTTAATTTCTGAAAAAGCAGGATATCCACCATATGTGTGAGATCCTGCTTTTTGTCATAATTTCAGCGTCGCTTATATTTACCGGGGGTGATCCCCTTGTACTTTTTGAATGTGCGGATAAAATAGCTCAGGTCATTGAACCCGTTCCGGTATGCGATCTCTGTGATGGAGTCATCGGTGGTGGCCAGCTGGCAGCAGGCCTGTTCGATCCGCTGGCGGTTGAGATAATCCATAGGGGTCTGGTGGGTCATCTCGGAAAAGAACCGGCAGAAATACTTGGGAGACATGGAGACCGAAGCGGAAAGCTCCTGCAGGGTAATAGGGTTTGCATAGTTCTTTTCGATAAATTCCACCACCTGCTTCAGCTGGACGATACGTTTGTAATCACGTCTGGTTTTCCGCAGACTTTCCAGGTAGTAATGATTACCAAAAACCAATCCGAAAAAGTGGTAAAATTGTCCAAATACAACCAGCTCGTATCCTGGTTTCTTCTGCCAGAAAGAATCAAAAAGAGAGTTTACCGATCTCTGGATGTCCGGATGTTTTTCAGTAAAATGATGATAGATCAGAAGTTCCTGGTGGCTGATCTTCTGCATATATTCAGTACAGACGGAATTAAATTTCAGAAACATGTTCATGTCAAAAACAATGCACTGATAGATACAATCATGAGGAATTCCGGAATGCAGAACTCCGCTGTTGACAAAAATCACATCTCCGGCTTTGGCTGTAAAACTTTTTTCGTCTAAAGTGACGGTAAGTGTGCCCTGGAGTATCCGCATGATTTCACATTCCACATGCCAGTGGTAGGACATGACATAGCGGGGATGCGTACTGTCAATATGGTGAAACTCAAAAGGAAATTCGTAGGTTCCCCGAAGCCTGTCTTCATTTCTTCCAAGATCGTGCAAAATAAAACCCTTCTTTCATAAATTTTATAGATTTTTTAGGAACTTATATAAAAAAGTGAATATTGTACTGCTTTTTGCTATTATAACACAAGTAATTTACAAGATGCAATCGTATAATAAAAACATAGTTCGGACAGGAGTTGTCAGAACCTGAAAAAATGTAAGTTATAATAGTGAATATAAATCTAGGAGGTAATTGTTACTATGGCAAAGAGCAGATTAGTAGGCAGCTATCCGGTTATCGGTATCAGACCAACCATCGACGGACGTAGAGGAGCTCTTGATGTAAGAGGATCTCTGGAAGACCAGACCATGAACATGGCGAAATCCGCAGCAAAACTTTTCGAGGAGAACCTGAAATATTCAAACGGTGAGCCTGTAAAAGTTGTTATCGCTGATACAACTATCGGACGTGTTGGTGAGAGCGCTGCATGTGCTGATAAATTCCGTAAAGAGGGTGTAGATATCACTCTTACTGTTACACCATGCTGGTGCTACGGAGCTGAGACAATGGATATGGATCCACAGACAATCAAGGCTGTATGGGGATTCAACGGAACAGAGAGACCTGGTGCTGTATATCTGGCATCCGTTCTTGCTACACATGCACAGAAGGGCCTTCCGGCATTCGGTATCTACGGACATGACGTTCAGGAAGCTGACGACACATCCATTCCGGAAGACGTTAAAGAGAAACTGTTAAGATTCGGCCGTGCAGCAGTTGCAGCTGCATCCATGAGAGGTAAATCCTACCTGCAGATCGGTTCTGTAACAATGGGTATCGGCGGATCTATCATCGATTCTGATTTCATCGAGTCCTATCTCGGAATGAGAGTTGAGTCTGTTGATGAGGTAGAGATCATCCGTCGTATGACCGAGGGTATCTACGATCACGAAGAGTTTGAGAAAGCTCTCAAATGGGCAAAAGAAACCTGCAAGATCGGCTGGGACAAGAACCCGGAAGAGCTTCAGTTCTCACCAGAGAAGAAAGAAGAGCAGTTCGAGTTTGTTGTTAAGATGGCAGTTATCATCAAAGAGCTGATGAACGGCTGTGATAATCTTGCTCCGGAATTCTCCGAGGAAGCAATCGGACACAATGCTCTTGCAGCTGGATTCCAGGGCCAGAGACAGTGGACAGACTTCTATCCGAACGGTGACTTCGCAGAGGCTATGCTGAACACATCCTTCGACTGGAATGGCGCTCGTGAGCCGTACATCCTTGCTACAGAGAACGATGTTCTCAACGGACTTGGAATGCTGTTCATGAAACTTCTTACAGGACGTGCTCAGATCTTCGCTGATGTTCGTACATACTGGAGCCCGGAGGCAGTTAAGAAAGCTACAGGATATGACCTTGAGGGTGTTGCCAAAGAAGCTGGCGGATTCCTTCATCTGATCAACTCCGGTGCTGCTTGCCTGGATGCTAACGGACAGGCTAAAGAGGCTGACGGAACACCAGTTATGAAACAGTGGTGGGATGTTACAGAGGCAGACCAGAAAGCAATCATGGACAATACAGAGTGGTGTATGGCCGACAACGGATACTTCCGTGGAGGCGGATACTCCAGCCGTTATGAAACACGTGCTCAGATGCCTGCAACTATGATCCGTCTGAACCTTGTAAAAGGACTTGGACCGGTTCTTCAGATCGCAGAGGGATGGACAGTAGCCCTTCCGGAAGAAGTATCTGACAAGCTCTGGAAACGTACAGACTACACATGGCCATGTACATGGTTCGCTCCAAGATGCGATGGCAAAGAGGGACCGTTCAAAACAGCTTACGATGTAATGAACAACTGGGGTGCTAACCACGGTGCGATCTCCTACGGACACATCGGTGCAGACCTTATCACAATGTGCTCCATGCTGAGAATCCCGGTATCCATGCACAACGTTCCTGAGAAAGACATTTATCGTCCGGCAGCTTGGAATGCATTTGGTATGGACAAAGAGGGTGCAGATTTCCGTGCTTGCAAGAACTACGGACCACTCTACAAATAAATCATACGGTTAAGATAACAGATATCATATCCTCCGGCATATATATGCCGGGGGGTTTTTTATGTTATAATGTCCATAGATGCGGGAAACATACTGTTCGGACACAGGGAAAAAGTTATAATAGAAACAGATATAACGAATATGGGAGGTTACTGAAATGAAATATATACAGCTGAATGATACAGATCTGAATGTCAGCCGCATCTGCCTCGGAACAGCAGGATTTGGAGATAAAACAGATCAGGAAAAAAGTTTCGAAATCCTGGATGATTTTGTACGGGCAGGTGGAAATTTTATTGATACAGCCAATGTATACTGCAAGTGGCTGGAAGGACACGGAAACTGCAGTGAGCAGATCATAGGCAGATGGCTGAAAGCGCGGGGAGCCAGGGGGAAAGTGATCGTAGCTACCAAGGGCGCACATTATTCTTTTGAAAATCCGGGCCGTAGCAGAGTGAACCGGGAGGATATCCGTGCAGATCTGGATGAGAGCTTAAGGACTCTGGGAACAGAGGTGATCGATTTTTACTGGCTTCACAGAGATGATCCGGAAAAACCGGTGGAAGAGATCGTGGATATCCTGGAAGAAATGCAGAAAGAAGGCAGAATCCGATATTTCGGATTTTCCAATTACAGAACAGACAGACTGAAAGCGTTGGAACAGTGCCTGAAAGAACGGAAAAAAAGCGGCGTTACGGCAGTATCCAATCAGTGGAGCCTGGCAGGAATCAATCCGGGTGGAAATACCAATCCGGACCCTACACTTGTGGAGTTTTCCCGGGAGGAATACAGGTGGCACTGTGAGACAGGTGCGGCTTCCATTCCGTTTTCATCCACGGCAATGGGATTTTTCTCAAAACTTCAGAAAATGGGAGTTCCATATACGGATGAAGAGGTGGATGCATCCTGGATGCAGGAGAAAGAGTCACAGATTGCAGATCTTTCAGAAAGCATGAAGAAATCCTACTGGAATGAAACGAATCTTCGAACCTATCAGAAATTGTTAAAACTTCAGAAAGAAACAGGGGACAGCCTGCAGTCTTTGTCCCTGGCATATTTTTTCCATCAGCCGTTCCAGACAGTGCCGGTAACCGGTGTCAGCAGTCCGATACAGCTGAAAGATGTTCTTGCTGCCTGCGATATTGATCTTGAACCGGAGTTGTTTGGAGGCTGGGTGACAGCTGGAGGTGGTCTATGAAACTGATCCATTTATCGGATCTTCATCTTGGAAAGCGGGTAAATGAGTTTTCCATGGTGGAAGATCAGAAATATATCTTAAATGAAATCCTGAAGATCATTGATCAGGAATCACCGGATGGGATCCTTCTTGCAGGGGACCTTTATGACAGACCCGTTCCATCTGCGGAGGCAGTGCAGCTTTTTGATAGTTTTCTTACCAGACTTGCGCAGCGAAAGATTCCCGTTTTTGCTATCAGTGGAAATCATGACAGTGCAGAGAGAATCGCTTTTGGATCTCATATTATGAGTGACAGTGGAATATGTATGTCACCGGTATACGATGGAAAAACAGCAAAGTACTGTTTAAAGGACAGTTATGGAGAAGTGTGGATTCATCTTCTGCCATTTATCCGTCCTGCAACGGTCCGACATGCACTGGACGGGGAAGAAGACGTGGAAGATATCCGCACCTATCAGGAGGCGGTGCTGGCAGCGGTTAAGCATATGGAAATTGACAGAAGTCAGAGAAATGTACTGCTTGCCCATCAGTTTGTGGTTGGTGCAATGCAATGTGATTCTGAGGAAATTTCTGTGGGAGGAATCGACCAGATCGAGGCAGAAGTATTTCGGGATTTTGACTATGTAGCACTGGGACATATCCACAGTCCGCAGAATGTGGGAAGTCCGAAGATCCGATACTGCGGGACACCGCTGAAATATTCGTTTTCCGAGGCAGGCCAGCAGAAATCCGTGACGGTTGTGGAACTTGGAGAAAAAGGAAGCCCTGATGTACGTGAGATCCCTCTGACGCCGCTGCGTGATATGCGAAAACTGAAAGGTACTTATATGGAGCTGACTTCACAGTCCAATTATAAGGACACAAATACGGATGATTATGTGCAGATCACATTGACAGATGAGGAAGATATCGTGGACGGAATGCAGAAACTTCGTACCATTTATCCAAACCTTATGCGTCTGGATTATGATAACCGCCGTACACGTGAGAACCAGGAAATTGCCGGCACAGAGAGAACCACACAGAAATCAGAGATGGAATATTTCGAGGAATTTTTTGAGCTGCAGAACAATCAGCCGATGAATGAAGAGCAGCGGAAGTTTTCCGAAGAACTGATACGGAAGCTTCAGGAGGTGTAAAATGAGACCGGAAAAACTGACTATCAGCGCCTTCGGGCCCTATGCAGATAAAACAGAAATTGATTTTTCAAAACTTGGAGAAGGCGGACTTTATCTGATCACCGGGGACACCGGGGCAGGAAAAACCACGATCTTTGATGCGATCACCTTTGCACTGTACGGAAGAGCCAGTGGAGAAGTACGGGAATCTGCCATGTTCCGCAGCAAGTATGCAAAAGATTCCGCAGAAACATTTGTGGAACTTGTTTTTTCCTACCAGGGAAAAACTTATCAGGTGCGTCGGAGTCCGGAATATATGGCTCCGAAAAAAAGAGGCACAGGACTGACTTTACGAAAAGCAGAAGCACAGCTTATTTATCCGGATGAACGTCAGCCAGTGACAAAAGCAAAAGATGTGACTGCGGCGGTGGAGCAGCTTCTGGGACTGAGTTACGACCAGTTCACACAGATAGCGATGATCGCTCAGGGGGATTTTCAGAAATTATTGCTGGCAGGAACGGTACAGCGTGGCGAGATCTTCCGGCAGATTTTTCACACGGGGCTTTACCAGCAGATCCAGATGAGACTCCGGGATGCGGCTATTTCCCGATATAAAGATTACGATGAAATGCGCCGGAGTATCGCACAGTATCTGGATGGAGTGAGGTTTCAGACGGATGCAGGAACAGAAGCGGAGGAATTTTTAAGGCTCAGGAAATCGAAATTTGAAGGAAAGCTGGAACGGAGTCTTGAGCTCCTGAAGCTGTTTATTGACAGAGGAGAACGCCGGGAAAATGAACTTCGGAAACAGGAAGAGGAAGTGGACCGGGAAATCCTGACAATGGAAAAAATGCTGAATCTTTCCGCACAGAAACGAGGCCTGGAACAAAAAAGAAAGCTTGCCCGAGAACAGCTTGAGAAACTTCTTCCGGAACTTAAGAAAGCATCGGAAGAGGCGGAAAAATATAAAGATGCAGATCAGAGATGTGAGAAACTGGGACTTCTGATCCGGGAAAAACAGGAAAAGCTGAAGAAATACCAGGAGCTGGAGCAGCTGCAGAAAGAACGAATAGAGATTGAACGGCAGCTGGAAAACTGTAAGGTACAGCAGAAAAAGATCATCCGGCAGGAAGAACAGCAGCAGAAAGAAATGGAACAGCTGAAAACGGAACGGGAACAGCTGGGAAATTCTGAGCTGGATTTGCAGAAAGCGCTCACAGAAAAAGAAAAACAGACGCGGAGAAAGAAAGAACTGAACGGACTTATCGCTGAGATCCGGAGATTTCAAGGCCTTTATGATAAAACCAAAGAGCAGCAGAAAAAGTATCAGTCTGCTTGCAGAGATGCACAGCAGCAGAGAGAATATTATCAGCAGATATTCCATATTTTTCTGGATGCGCAGGCAGGCCTTCTGGCCCGGGAGCTTAAGGATGAAGTGCCCTGTCCTGTGTGTGGGTCCCTGAGTCATCCAAATCCCAGAATGCTTTCCAGAGAACAGACAGTTGATCAGAAAACACTGGATAACGAGAAACGTAAGCTGGACAAAATGGAAAAGGATTCTGTAGATCAAAGCCTGAAAGCAGGAAGTTTAAAGGAACAGAGCAATGCATCCTGGAGGCAGATCGTAGCCAGTGCAGAAGAGCTTCTGGAAGAGTTTCAGGAATTTCATAAGAAAAATAAAAGCGGGAACGGACAGACAGAGGATTTTATGACTGTGTGGAAACAGCTGACTTCTATGGTAAAAAGGGCACAGGAACAGTGCGAGGATCTTCTGGCGGAAAGTGAAAAAGAAATCCGGAAAGCCCAGGAAAATACAAAAAGAAAGAAAACAGTGGAAAAGTCCCTGGAGCGTCTTGAAAAGGAAAAAGAGGAGCTGCTTGAAAAAAAGAATTTCTTTGACAGAGAGCAGGCCGGCCTGAGGATGAAAGCATCCGAGAATCAGAAACAGCAGCAAAATATGGCAGACGAGATACGTCTTGTTGTGGAAGAACAGTCCGGTAAAACGGACAGTATAACCCAGGACACCTGGGAAGCCGGTAAAGAAAATCTGGAAAAAGAGATCAGGGAAAGACAGCAGGAGTACAGAAGCCTGAAGGAAAACAGCAGAAAGGCGCAAGAAACACTGCAGGGATTTCAGGCAGAAAAAGAAAGGATAGCTTCCTCCATAGAGACTTTTGAAGTGCAGCAAAAAGAGATCGGAGAAATTCCGGAAGCGGAGATCAGAGAACAGCGCGCACAGGCTTCTGAGCGGAAAAAAGATCTCGCAGAAGAAAGAAAAGAGCTCTTTTCCATTCAGAAAGGAAACCAGGATGTTTTTCAGAAAGTGCAGAAGCGCCGGGAGGAAATGACAACAGCGGAAAAGGAATATGCATGGATCAGGAATCTTTCTGATACAGCCAACGGAAAACTGAACGGAAAGGCAAAGATCGAGCTGGAGACTTATATCCAGATGGCATATTTTGACCGGATCCTGCGCAGAGCCAACCTCCGTCTTATGACGATGAGCAGCGGGCAGTATGAGCTGAAACGCCAGGAACAGAGTAAAAACCAGAAAGAAAAAGCAGGTCTTGACCTGAATGTTATCGACCATTATAACGGAACAGAACGAAGTGTAAAGACATTGTCCGGTGGAGAATCTTTCCAGGCTTCTCTGTCCCTTGCACTGGGGCTTTCTGATGAGATCCAGGCATCAGCAGGGGGAATCCGGCTGGACTCCATGTTTGTGGATGAGGGATTCGGTTCTCTGGATGAAGAATCACTGGAACAGGCGCTGAAAGCGTTGGCAGGACTTGCAGACGGAAAACGTCTGGTGGGAATTATTTCCCATGTTTCCGAACTGAAAGAACGCATTGATAATAAGATCATTGTCACAAAACAGTGTAACGGAGAAAATATGGGAAGCAGTATCCGAATACAGTAACTGCAGAAACAAGATAAGAAAGAAGATAAAAAAAGCTCTGACCGGGATAATGTGTATCGTCCCGGTCGGAGCTTTTGACGTATATCTGGTCAGATCGATGATATCCAAAGATCAGTCTTTCTGATATTTTTTCTTCTGTTCAGCCTTGGCTTCGCAGGTAAGCTCAATGCCAAGTTTACGGAAGCTGATCACATCCACATCAGAGAGCATTACGGAAGTATGGGCCTGGCAGCCACGGAGATTCGGGATCTGCTCCAGGGCAAGGCGTGCGGCATCACTGGTTGCGGCACTCATGGACAGGGCGATCAGGATCTCATCAATGTGAAGACGTGGGTTTTTGCTTCCGAGATATTTGGTCTTCAGCTGCTGGATCGGATGGATGGCATCAGGAGAGATCACATGCTGCTCATGGTCAACTCCAGCCAGTTCTTTCAGGGCATTCAGAAGGAGAGCTGCAGATGCACCGAGAAGATCGGAAGTTTTTCCACATACGATTCTGCCGTCCGGAAGTTCCATTGCTGCAGCAGGGCCATTGGTTTCTTTCTCTTTTTCGAGGGCAGCAGGTACAACCTTTCGGTCTGTGATCTCTGCGTGAGCCTGCTGAAGGAGCAGTTCGATCTTGCGTACTTCATTCTCTGTACCGGAACCGGAAACTAGAGCGTCCATGCTCTTGTAATAGCGGCGGATGATCTCCTGACGGGAAGCTTCCTGGCATACTTCATCATCAATGATACAGTTGCCTGCCATGTTAACACCCATATCTGTCGGAGATTTGTACGGGCAGCTGCCCATGATCTTCTCAAACATAGCCTGTACAACAGGGAAAACCTCTACATCACGGTTATAGTTAACAGTAGTCTTGCCGTAAGCTTCCAGATGGAACGGATCGATCATGTTGACATCATTCAGATCTGCAGTAGCAGCTTCATAAGCAAGGTTTACCGGATGTTTCAGCGGGAGGTTCCAGATCGGGAAGGTCTCGAATTTTGCATAGCCGGCTTTTACGCCACGTTTATATTCATGATAGAGCTGAGAAAGGCAGGTTGCCATCTTTCCGCTTCCAGGTCCTGGTGCTGTGATGACAACGAGAGGTCTGGTAGTTTCGATATAATCATTCTTTCCGTAGCCTTCATCACTTACAATAAAGGAGGTGTTGCTTGGATATCCCGGGATCAGGTAAAGCTTGTAAACACGGATTCCCAGCTTCTCCAGACGTTTCTTGAAGAGATCGGCACTTTCCTGGCCGGAGTACTGCGTGATGCATACACTTCCTACATACAGGCCACGGCTTGTAAACTCATCCATAAGACGGAGCACGTCTTCGTCATAGGTAATGCCAAGGTCGCCGCGCACTTTATTCTTGTCAATGTCATTGGCACTGATAACAATAACGATCTCCGCCTGATCAGAAAGCTGCATCAGCATGCGGAGTTTGCTGTCCGGTTCAAAACCCGGAAGAACACGGGATGCATGGTAGTCGTCAAACAGTTTGCCGCCGAATTCAAGATAAAGTTTGTTGCCGAACTGACCGATCCTTTCACGGATATGTTCTGACTGCATTTTCAGATATTTGTCATTATCAAAACCTATTTTCATTTGTCTGATTTCCTCTCCTCTTTAATTTTCCAAATCACTGGGAACAGTATACTACAATTTAATGTTCACTGGCAATATCCCATGAGGTGTTTTTTACAGGTATTTTTACAATCTCACGGTTGATTTATACGGTTTTTCTCTTTATAATAAAGAAATGACAAGAGGAGGAAAAAAATGAATAATCAACTGAATAATGATCAGGACGGGAAGCGACCTGATAACAAAGATCCCAGGCAGGGGTCAGGTAAGAATCATCAGTCGATTCTGGCTTTTCTGATATGCCTCCTGGTCACACTGGTGTGTTTTGCGTTGTTTACCAACATGCTGAAGGATAACAGCAGTGAGATCTCCTATGATAAATTTATCGATATGGTGGATAAGGACCAGGTTAAGGAAGTAACGATCCAGTCCAATACATTGACGATCGTACCCAAGAAGCAGAATTCCAAGTACGAGGATATGAGCTATTACACGACGAAGACTGAGGACAGCACAGCGCTGACTAAGCGGCTGGAAGGCAGGGGAATCAAGTTTGAGACAGATCCGCCGGATGCGTTTGGCGAGTTCATTGCGATGATCTTAAGCGTGGTTCTTCCGACACTGCTTCTTTTTGGTCTTCTGATGTTCTCCATGCGGCGCATGAATAAAGGCGGCGGGATCATGGGTATGGGCGTTGGCAAGAGTAAAGCCAAGGCTTATGTGCAGAAAGAGACGGGAGTTACCTTTAAGGATGTGGCCGGTCAGGATGAAGCCAAGGAATCTCTGCAGGAAGTTGTGGATTTCCTTCATAACCCCGGAAAATACACAGCCATCGGAGCCAAACTGCCGAAAGGTGCCCTTCTTGTAGGCCCTCCAGGAACCGGTAAGACACTGCTTGCAAAGGCAGTTGCCGGTGAGGCACAGGTGCCGTTCTTCTCCCTTTCCGGATCGGAGTTTGTGGAGATGTTTGTAGGTGTGGGGGCATCCCGTGTCCGTGACCTTTTTGAGGAAGCCAAGAAGAATGCACCGTGTATCGTATTTATTGATGAGATCGATGCCATCGGTAAGAGCCGTGATTCCCGCTATGGCGGCGGAAATGACGAGCGTGAGCAGACACTGAACCAGCTCCTTGCGGAGATGGACGGTTTTGACACTTCCAAGGGTCTTCTGATCCTTGCTGCTACCAACAGACCGGAAGTTCTTGATCCGGCGCTTCTCCGCCCGGGACGTTTTGACAGACGTGTGATCGTTGACAGGCCGGATCTTAAGGGGCGTGTGGATATCCTGAAGGTACATGCCAAGAATGTGCTTCTGGATGAGACAGTTGACTTTGAGGCAATTGCCCTTGCAACTTCCGGTGCGGTAGGTTCGGATCTTGCCAATATGATCAATGAAGCTGCGATCCTTGCGGTCAAGAAGGGACGTAAGGCAGTCTGCCAGAAAGATCTGGAGGAGTCCGTAGAGGTAGTTCTTGTTGGTAAAGAGAAGAAAGACCGTATCTTAAGCAAGCAGGAACGCAGGATCGTATCTTATCACGAGGTCGGCCATGCGCTGGTAAATGCTCTTCAGAAAGATGCGGAGCCTGTACAGAAGATCACCATTGTACCCCGCACCATGGGAGCACTTGGTTACGTTATGCAGGTACCTGAGGAAGAAAAATATCTCAATACCAAGAAAGAGCTGGAAGCTATGCTGGTAGGCTATCTTGGCGGACGTGCCGCAGAGGAGATCGTATTTGATACAGTTACCACGGGTGCTGCCAATGATATTGAGCAGGCTACCAAGGTGGCCAGAGCCATGATCACACAGTACGGTATGTCTGAGAAATTCGGACTGATGGGACTGGCAACACAGGAAGATCAGTACTTAAGCGGAAGAGCAGTCTTAAACTGTGGCGATGATACCGCAACAGAGATCGACCATGAAGTTATGAAACTTCTCCATCATTCTTATGAGGAGGCCAAGAGGATTCTTGGAAGCCACAGAAAAGAGATGGATAAGATCGCGGAATATCTCATTCGTAAGGAAACCATCACCGGCAAGGAATTTATGAAGATCCTCCGTGCGGTGCAGCAGGGAATGGACATCCCGGAGAATCTGGATGATCTGGTCCTTTCCGAAGATGAAAAAGAAGTGTCCAATAAACAGGACACTGTGAAAAATGCGGAAGATGTCACAACAGTGGAAACAGAAGCAGCCAAGCTCAGACCTGAGATGTCAGGGCAGAACCTGATAGAGGTTCCACAGACACCGGAGAAAACAGAAGAAACTGTTCAGGCGACAGATACCGATCATACAGAAACAGAAGAAAAGCCGGGATCACAGGCATAAAACAGATCATCGGAAAACCGGGAGAAATCCCGGTTTTCTTATTACCGTAATGGTAAAACAGGAGAATAATTATGTTCATAATCGAGGAAGAATTAAAAAAACTTCCGGCAAAACCGGGAGTTTACATCATGCATGGTGAGAAAGATGAGATCATCTATGTGGGAAAAGCCATCAGCCTGAAAAACCGTGTGCGCCAGTATTTCCAGAGCAGCCGTAACAAAGGGGCGAAGATTGAAAGAATGGTTATGCACATAACCAGGTTTGAGTACATTATTACGGACTCTGAGCTGGAAGCTCTTGTGCTGGAGTGTAATCTGATCAAAGAGCACCGTCCCAAATATAATACTATGCTCAAGGATGATAAGAGTTATCCATTTATCAAGGTGACTGTCAATGAACCATACCCGAGAGTACTTTTTGCCAGAAGAATGAAAAAAGATAAGGCCAGATATTTTGGACCTTATACCAGCGGCGGGGCGGTAAAAGATGTGATCGAGCTGGTGCGGAAACTGTATCAGGTACGTTCCTGCAATCGTAATCTTCCAAGAGATACGGGAAAGGACCGCCCCTGCCTGTACTATCATATGAAGCAGTGCAAGGCACCCTGTCAGGGCTATATCAGTCAGGAAGAATACAGGAAAAACATCAATAAAGTGATCAAATTTCTGAACGGAGATTTTCAGGATACGATCAGTGAACTGATGGAAAAAATGCAGAAAGCTTCAGAGGAAATGCGCTATGAGGATGCCATGGAATACCGTGACCTGATCCGCAGTATCGAAAAGATCGGGGAACGCCAGAAGATCACGGGCTACGGACAGGAGGACCGTGACATCATTGCAGTGGCCATGGATGAGAGCGAAGACCTCCGTGACCAGGATGCCGTTGTGCAGGTGTTTTTTATCCGGGATGGCAAGCTGATCGGCAGGGATCATTTTTATCTCCGGGTGGCAAAAGGTGATACAAAATCTCAGGTTCTTTCCAGTTTCCTGAAACAGTTTTACGCAGGTACTCCGTTTATCCCCTCTGAGATCATGCTTCAGAGTGAGATCGAGGATGCGGAAATTATCGAAGAGTGGCTGACAACAAGGCGGAAGCAGAAAGTGCATATCCGTGTTCCAAAGAAAGGTACCAAGGAAAAACTGGTGGAGCTTGCGCTGGAAAATGCCCGTATGGTTCTCTCAAAGGACAGAGAGAGGATTAAAAGAGAAGAAGGCCGTACGATCGGTGCTGTTCACGAAGTGGAGGAATGGCTGGGCCTGAAAAATGTGGTGCGGATGGAAGCTTACGATATTTCCAACATCAGTGGTTTTGAGTCAGTAGGTTCCATGGTCGTTTACGAAAAAGGCCGTCCGAAGCGCAGTGATTACCGCAAGTTCAAGATCAAATGGGTGCAGGGACCGAACGATTATGCCAGTATGGAAGAGGTATTAACCCGAAGATTTACCCATGAGAGTAACGGAGAATTTGACAGTTTTGCAAGACTGCCGGATCTGATATTGATGGATGGTGGAAGAGGTCAGGTGAATATTGCATTGAAAGTGCTGAATGATCTGGGAATCCGTATTCCGGTCTGCGGTATGGTGAAGGATGATCATCACAGGACCAGAGGTCTGTATTTTAATAATGTGGAAATTCCCATTGATACATCCAGTGAAGGTTTCCGTCTGATCACCAGGATACAGGATGAAGCACACCGCTTTGCCATTGAGTACCATCGTTCTCTCAGAAGTAAGGAACAGGTCCATTCCATTCTGGATGATATTCCCGGAATCGGTGACACCAGGAGGAAAGCACTTCTCCGTAAATTCAAATCTGTGGAAAACATCCGTGATGCTTCGGAAGAAGAACTTGCACAGACAGAGAGCATGAACGCGGGAAGCGCCCGTCAGGTCTATGAATTTTTTCATAAATCCTGATGCTGCATTGCAGTTTCAACCGTGATTGTGTATAATTAAGGATAAGATGTCTCACGCTCTGGTACAGCGGATATCAAGTAACCGCCATGTACTGATAAAACGGCGGTGAGAATGCAAACTTTCAGCGAAAAGGAGAAAAAAGTATGAAGGGTGTACAGTTGACAAAGATGGTACAGGAACTGGAGCTTAACAATCTGACTCCGGAAATCGACCTGTCAGGCATCGTGATCAAGACTGCGGAGATCAACAGACCTGCGCTTCAGCTTACCGGATATCTGGAGCATTTTGCGAATGAGCGTGTACAGATCATTGGATATGTAGAGTATACGTATCTGATGCAGCTCAATGAAGAAGAGAGACGTTTTAAATATGAGCGTTTTATCTCCAGCAAGATTCCATGTGTTATTTTCAGTACCATGACCCGTCCGTCTCAGGACATGATCGATCTGGCTGTTAAATATAATGTTCCGACATTCGTGACAGAAAGAACAACTTCCAGCTTCATGGCAGAGATCATCCGCTGGCTTGGTGTACAGCTTGCACCGTGTATTTCCATTCATGGTGTACTGGTGGATGTTTATGGCGAGGGAATTCTGATCACAGGTGAGAGCGGTATCGGTAAGAGCGAGGCTGCTCTGGAGCTGATCAAGCGAGGCCATCGTCTTGTCAGTGATGATGTTGTCGAGATCCGTAAGGTCAGTGATGTGACACTGGTAGGTTCTGCACCGGATATCACACGTCATTTTATCGAACTTCGAGGCATCGGTATCATCGATGTAAAAACACTGTTCGGTGTCGAGAGTGTTAAGGATACCCAGTCGATCGATCTTGTTATCAAGCTTGAGGAGTGGGACAGAGATAAGGAATACGACCGTCTGGGACTTCATGAGGAATATACAGAGTATCTTGGAAACAAGGTTGTATGCCATTCTCTTCCGATCCGTCCGGGACGTAACCTGGCGATCATCGTTGAGGCTGCCGCTGTCAACCACAGACAGAAGAAGATGGGATACAATGCGGCAGAGGCACTGTACAAGCGTGTTCAGGCGAACCTTGCAAAGAAGAGAGAGAATCCAGACGACGAAGAGTAAGAGAGGATAGGAAATGGGAACATATTGTTTTGGAATTGATGTAGGTGGAACAACTGTAAAATGCGGACTTTTCCGCACAGACGGAACTCTTGTTGAGAAATGGGAGATTCCGACCCGCAAGGAGAATAACGGAGATCAGATCCTTCCGGATGTGGCAGCAGCCGTAAATGCCAAGATCGAAGAGAAAGGCATTTCCAAAGACGACGTAGAAGGTGTTGGAATCGGCGTTCCTGGACCGGTAAACTCCAAAGGTGAGGTAGATCGGGCGGTAAACCTTTACTGGGGTTACAAGAATGTTGCAGGAGAAATGGAGGAACTGACAGGACTTCATGCAAAAGCTGGCAATGATGCCAATGTGGCTGCTCTTGGCGAAGCGTGGAAAGGTGCGGCAGCAGGTTCCTCCGATGTGATCATGGTTACACTGGGAACGGGTGTTGGCGGTGGAATCATTGTTGATGGTAAGATCGTAACAGGCCATCACGGCGCTGGCGGAGAGATCGGACATGCCAATGTGGATCATCACGAGACAGAATCCTGCAACTGTGGAAACAGGGGCTGTCTGGAGCAGTTTGCCTCCGCAACCGGAATTGTACGTATGGCAAAAAAAGAGCTTGCGGCTTCCGAAGAGAAAAGTGTGCTCAGAGATATGGAGAATATTTCCGCAAAAGCAGTTCTGGATGCATTCAAGGAGAATGATCCGGTAGCAGTTGCAACCATGGAAAAAGTTGGAGAGCAGCTTGGCGGTGCCCTTGCGATCATTTCCTGTGTGACAGATCCGGAAACCATCGTTATCGGCGGTGGCGTTTCCAAAGCGGGCCAGCCGCTTGTTGACTGTATTCAGAAATATTACAGAAAGTATGCATTTGCATCCTGTAAAGATACACAGATCGTGATCGCAACCTTGGGAAATGATGCCGGAATTTACGGCGCAGCCAAGATGGTGCTCTGATCAGAAAAATAAGATAAAAAAAGTGGATTCCCATATTCGGGAGTCCACTTTTTTACGTTATAATGATTGATCAATAGTATTCTACAGGATCGCCATCGCTGCCAGTATCATCTCCGGTGTCTCCACCGTCATCATCGCCGGTGTTATCGCCGCTGCCGTCATCACCGCCTGTGTTGTCACCACCGGAATTATCACCGGTGTTATCGGTGTTGTCACCACCGGAATTATCACCGGTATTATCGGTATTGTCGCCACCGGAATTATCACCGGTATTATCGGTACTGTCACCGCCGGCAGTACTGTCAGTTCCGTCCGGTGCAGCAGTCGGAATAGCGGCAGCGGCGGAATCTGTGTCTGCATCAGTGTCTTCACTGTAACTGTAATCATTTTCACTGTAATCACTGCTTCCGTAGAAGTGCTTGTCACAGTATTCTGTTGGAAGACTGGAAATATCAAAATATTCTGTTATGGTCGGACAACCGGCACGAGGGAGAAGTCCTGTCTCTGAGCAGACGCTGGCTTTTTCCACACTGGAAGGCATATCGAAATCTTTGTCATCCAGGCCTTCATGGATACGGTTCATAACTTTTTTCCAGAGATTCTTGTGGAAATTACGGGCATCCTCAGGGATTTTCTCGTTGTTGTCATAACCGGACCATACAGCACATGTGTAGTATGGTGTGTAACCAACGAACCAGAGGTCATTATAATCTTCGGTAGTACCTGTTTTTCCTGCAACAGTCATATTATCAAGCTGGCAGGCAGTACCGGTACCCTTCTTTACAACATCCTCCATAGCGCTGGTAAGCAGGTAAGCGGTGCTGTCTTTGATCACAGATCTGGAAACAGAAGTGTTTTCGATCAGGACATTTCCGTCATGGTCAAGGATCTGTGTATAGTAAATTGGTTTAATATAATTTCCGCCATTGGCGATCGCTGCATATGCGGCACAGAGTTCAACATTTTTGACACCATTGGTAATTCCGCCAAGTGCTGTTGCCAGATTGGCATCACTCCATATATTTCCGTTGGCATCTTTATCTGCCTCAGTTCCATGTGCCAGAGTTGTAAATCCGAAATCATCCAGATATTTAAGACCAAGAGCAGGAGTAACCTGTTCCAGGCATTTGACTGCAACAACATTGATGGAATTCTGGATTGCCTTACGGATCGTGGTCTCGCCGCCATAGCTTCGTGTGGCATTGTTAACCGGAGAGCCGTCCGGATATTCATATGGTTCATCCATAAATGTGGTAGCCAGTGTATCACCTTTTTCGTTCAGAGCCGGAGCATAGGTGGATACAATCTTAAAGGTAGAACCAGGCTGTCTGGTTGTATCTGTGGCACGGTTCAGTGTCAGGCTGGCTGTTTTTTCACCACGGCCACCGATCAGGGCTTTTACATAACCGGTATGCTGATCGATGACAGACATGGAAGACTGCGGTTGTGGTGCAAAGTTTACGCGCTCGGAAACCACGGTACTTCCGTCAGCCAGGATGCTGGCCTTGTACTGATCAACATACTGCTGGCCTTCTTCCGGAGAATCGAAGAGAAGATCGAATTCCGGATCCTGATCACGGAAATAGAGCTGCAGCATTTCCTTGCTGTAATTTTTCTGGTTTCCGTCTGCATCCTGAACGGTCAGTGCGTAGTCCAGCTCATACTGTACATCAGCCGGATAATTATCCGGATCCGCGTACTCTTCATTCAGGATCTTCTGAATACTGGAATCCAGGGTTGTCATGATCTTCAGACCGCCACTGTAGAGAAGATTGGTTGCCTGAGTTTTGGTGTAACCTTTGATATTCATAAGGTCGCTGATGACCTGATTGGTAACCTCGTCTTCAAAGTATGTGTAAACGGTGCTTTCTTCTTCTGTATTTTCCATCTGTGCAGCCTGAATACGGGTATAAACATCATCGTTCAGTGCTTCGTTATATTCATCCTGTGAGATATAGTTCTGATCTAGCATGTGATCCAGAACTTCCTTACGTCTCTTGGAATTTGCTTTCGGGTTGGTGATCGGATTGAATTTGGTAGGATTCTGAGTGATACCTGCAAGGGTTGCACATTCAGAAAGATTCAGATCCCATACATCTTTATTGAAATATTTCTTGGAAGCTGCCTGTACGCCGTAGGAACCTGCACCAAGGTTGATGGTATTCAGGTAATTTTCGAGAATTACAGATTTATCGTATTTCTTTTCAACCTGTACAGCCAGGTACTGCTCCTGAAACTTACGTGTGAAACGTTCCATCTGTGTGGACTCGTTGGTCCAGTCTGTGAAAACATTATTCTTCAGAAGCTGCTGTGTGATGGTACTGGCACCCTCGGAAAAATTACCGGTGGTGATCGCCTTCATTCCGGCACGTGCGATACCCCGGACATCAATACCGTTATGTTCATAAAAACGTTCATCCTCAATGGCTACCACTGCATGCTGCAGACTGACCGGGATCTGGTCCAGAGAGACCGGAAGACGGTTGGATGTAGGTGCTGAAAGCTGTCGGATCTGTGTTCCCTGGTCATCATACAGGAAGGTTGCATATCCGAGAGGTGAAATATCCACATCGTTGACATCAGGTGCACCGGCGATCACGCCCCGGAAGGAGCCGATACCAAGGCAGATAACCATGACGCAGACCGCAATCAGAGCTGTAAATAAAACCCGGATAAACGAAACATGTGCTCTTTTTTCCAGCATGGAAGTACGGGAGATCAGAGCGTTCCGCTTCTTGGAAGTGGATCTTTTTCCGTAGTTCATGTTATTCCTCCTTTATAATCCGTTTCATTATAGCAAATATAGAATGTTAAATAAACCCTTAAAAAAAATTTCACAATTCATGATATCTTATACATTGTGCAATGGAGATAATTATTATACAATACTATAAATGAGCAAGTTCGTGATTTTGCATAAAAGAAAGACACCTCGATTCC
>OLSJ01000706.1_pt1 | contig 24208 bp, 20 predicted proteins | sample 1672151 | NCBI WGS metagenome assembly OLSJ01 (sample SAMEA3136653, study PRJEB25190) | human gut metagenome | biome: human gut; feature: human-associated habitat; material: faeces | place: Austria | collected 2013 | reverse complement strand
TTATATTCCCCCCCCCGAAATCGACTATTTCGAGGTTATGCTAATGTTCCGGTATTCATATACAGAATCATTGAGATATGCGTAAATAGAATCCAAAGAAAAGCGATGGTGGGATAATTTTGCATATTCTTCAACGATGGATTGACCACTCCATGTTTTTAATTGCGGCGGCTCTATCTTTAGAATCGGCGCAGTGGTTTTGGAAAAATAAAGATCCGCTATATCATCAGGCCCGTTATGTTCACGCAATACGATGATTTGACGACCCGTATCTATTTGAGAATTGCGCGAAAGTCGGTTGAGCGGTACATAATTCTGTTCGACAAGGGTGTTATCTCGGATTTTATATACCGTATGGTAATTGTTGGGGAGATAGTTTTCCCACTCGGAAACGAGCAGTTCGTCTTTGCCGTCAAAATCCACGTCGAGAAATTGAAAAGGCGGAGGAGTATATCCCAGTAAATATAGGCTGTCCCGCCACACCCACTCCTCTGGGGACGGGTACTCGAAATAGTAAACATCGCCATCGTAATATCCCCTGAAATTGTCGGCGTGAGCAACTTCATCCGTATTGAAATTGGCGTATTCATCGGAACTTACATGAAATGATGCGCCGGAATTTGTATTCCGGAAATTCATGACGATATATCCATCCCAACTGTGGGCATTGGAAAGCATCCAGCGAGCGGTCACCTCATAGCCTTTTATCGGTTGCTTGTATTTGAAATAAACGTTGATCAGACTGTCTTGGTCAATAGTTGGAGGTAGTGGAATCCGGTTAAGTGCACCAATCCATACCGAATCGGCAGGATCGGTGCTTTTGACAAACGTAGTATCGGCAGACTGTTCTTTGACCTCTTGCACGACCTCGTCACGCTGCAATACAGATGTAGAGTGGAGTGTTCTACTTATTTCCTGCCGATGACCGCAGGAAACGAACAAAAACAGCCATGACGCAAAAATTAGCCTGTGATCCATTTTATTTAATATTCCGACAAATTAGGATATACGCAGAAAAGCGGAACTATTTTTTCTCCATCTTTGAGACAAACAGGATCGTTGAAAATTATTTGGCTCTCAGTAAATTTCGCTATAAAGGTCAAATGCCTATCCCATAAATGCCATGTATCGCCGATTTTCAGATATAAACCGTGTCGATAGATTTTATATTCTTCAAACTGCAATTCGATAGCCGGTTTATTATACACATCGATAATACGGTATTTTTCCTCGCTGTCACGATAATTGTTGTGGCGGACGATAAAAACGAACGTCCATTCTTTCTGCTGTCCGATTTGAAACGGAGTCATTCCCCCATATTCAAACGGAATGAGGATTTTCTCCGATTTATCGATAAGGCCGTATTTGTCTGCCAATCTGACTTTGAACAAATCGTAACCACAGCGTTCGATCTCCTCATACATGGGAGAAATTACAATCTCATTTTGGAGATTGATATAACCCAATCCAAATTTACTTTCGGAGGTTTCATATGTACGAATCAAGCCGTCTTTACATACGGTCGGGGTGGTATATGGTTTTCTGCTACCCAATAGAGCATTCCGGGTAAACAATTCTTTCCCATATTGATTCAATACGGTTGTACCACCTTGACCATATGCGAACATATAGCCATTCGACACCGCTGAAATCGAGTTGTAAACGAGCGGAACCTGTATCGTTCCGGCTTTGTCTATCAACCCCACCGCTCCGGACGGAGATACTCCTCCATTCGATTCTCTCCGTTGCTTCATGGCGACAACAGCATAACCGTCAGATCGAAAATTCGAAACATATTCATAGGGCAACTCTTTGCGCCATCCGGTTTGTATGTCGATAAGAAAATAGCGGTTAATTTCATCTTTTTGAATCATCCGATGATCGGGATTGTAGGGCGAACTCTGCATCGGTAAAATTTTGCTGATTATAGTTCTATTATTCCAATCAACTCTAATCAAATCATCGAATTCCGGTTTTATTAAAGAGTATTCAACCGATAGCGTATCGTTTTCACCGTGGAATTCAAACAAGTACTCACCCTCTTCCAATTGAATTTTTATGACTTGTCCTGTCTGCAATTCCATGGATTTCCCCGAGTCAATAGAAAGAGAACAATCTGCATTGCTTAAAAATTTGATATTACAATTCATCTTCAGTCATATATTTATTTTTATTAAATCCATTTATTTCAATATCTTTAGCCATATCTGGACCATAGCTTGTAGTATAATAGCATCCGATTTCTTTATAGTTTAAGATAGATTTAATTTCTACATCTGTATGTGGTAGGTTAAAATATGATACGAATTGTTCTACTTTGTTTTTTACTGTCGAGAGAGGAGGCCTACCAACTTGAGCCATTTTTAACATCATTATCAGTAATGCATATTTCTTATCTTGCCCCATGTGCATTAATTCATTGCATATTGAAATAGGCAGCGATGTAGAGGCAATCTTTTGGATCATAACCACATCTTCTCTTATTATTCCTAATTTTTGCCCAATTAATATATCCAAATATTGCTGCTGGGGGAAGCTATTCTCATTATTACCATCTTTTATTATTTGTAATAATAAAAATACAATACCAATTCGTTCTACTTGGTTGAAACAGAGAGGATGCCAATTGTTCATATCGCATAGAATTAGATTTCGCCCGTACCCCGGCTGGTTAGTAGTCAAAAAGAAAAGCGTGGTACCGTCAGCTTATCCTATCTAACGGGCTCTGGTAAACCTTGCAGTAAAATAAGCAACAGCCCACGCCTGAAATACCATAGGCGTGAAACGGGGTTTGCCTATTCTCCTGCTTGAAATTTACCAGACTTCGTTAGAAAGAATCAGTCAAACGCTTTCCTCGTGGAAAGATATGTCAGCGATCCGTCGCAGATCACCACAGCAAATATACTAATTTTTCCATTCATTCCAACATAGGTCGTTTTCGGGCTATTGCTCGGACAAAGGTAATGGAGAAATAAACCGCATTTTTATCTTTGCAAGGCTTGCAAAGGTGAAAATATCTCGGAATAATTTCGTATTTTGCAGAAAAGAATGGATTATGCAGCGTCGTACCCTCACCTTTTCAGGCAGATGTCCGCAATTCTTGGCATCGGGAAACATCTATTATCTGGAACCCGAATATTGCGAGCCGTATCATGTCTATATTCGGGCGCATTTTCATGAATTATCGGAAATGCTCCGGGTTAAAAACAGGTCTTTTATCTACTATGGCCAAAAACCGGCAACCGAAATATTGAGCTATAATTATCCCGGGGAATATCGAACGACTAAGACGGGAGAATGCTTTACAGCCGATTTAACCCACAGATTATTCAACCGGCTGAAAGTGCCGTGCCCGGATAAACCGATGTTGTTGACTGATGCGTACGACCTTAAAAGAGGACAGGGAAAGATTATCTGTGTCTTTCCGGATAAACCGGACGATATTGCACGGCTTCTGCAAAATGCAAAGAACCATGAGGTTCTCAATAGTTTACAGATCGTCCCCGATGAGCTTCCGGATGAGTATCCGGGTGAAGATGCGGATCGAGACTTCTCCGAAATCGCCTATCGGCTGACGATGGAGGTTAAAAAGAATATCGAAATACTGCAAAGATATGGTTATGATACGCTGCTGCGAGAAATTCTGGATATGCACCAACCGCAGTTAAGCTGTATGGAGATAACGGCGGACTATCGTATTTTTCTGCCGGATTATGGAAATATGGAGATCAAGATGACGCCGTTGGTCAAGGCTGTTTATTTTCTCTTTCTGGATTATCCGCGAGGAATTATGTTCCGGGATTTAAGCAAACCGGAATATATGCGAAAACTCAATTTCATCTATAAAACATTGTCGAACCAGAGCGATTATACGAAAATACAAGACAGCATTTTAAAAATTTCCAATCACCGGAACAATTCGGTCAATGAGAAATGTTCTCGTATCAGAGAGGCATTCGTTTCCAAGTTTACCGATAATCTTGCCTCAGCATATTACATCACCGGTTTCAGGAATACTCCCAAACGAATCGAATTGGATCGGAAGTTGATAACATGGCAGGGTTATCCGTATGATCTGGAGCTGTGGAACAAACGAATGCGATACGGAAAAGATCACGATGAAATGATTGCTTTCGAGCGCCGAGAAGCAGAATTGAACCGAGAAATTTTGGAATCATTGAGAGATTTATCAAATATTTTCGGTACAAAATGAATTTACATACGCTTCTTAAAACTTTCGGTTCGCTCGATGTCTATTCCTATTTTCTCGTAAAACTCTTTTCGTTGTTGTTTGAACCACACGTCATCGTCTTTCCCGTTTATGGTGAACCGAAACCCGCTCGGCCCGTCCTTGTCGGGTTTGAATTGGAGAATGACATCGTTTGTCCGAAACGTATGATTATACCTTATCGAATGCAGTTCTCCCGTGTATCGGTAGGGCTGCATCGTAAATAACGCTCTTGTCACCTCCTTGTCCAACCCGATGGTTTTACAATAGTTCTCCCATTTCAACAATCCTTTTACATACGGACACAGATCATCGACACGCATCAAGGCTTTCACGACTTGCTGTGTTTCCTGTTTCAGGTCGGCGATCTCTTTTCCGTGCCCAGCCTGTATGGTCTTGATCTCTTGTTGCAGTTGCCCAATGCACTTGTCCTTGTCGGCAATTACCCCTTGCAAATCTGCAATCTGCTTTTCATACCTCGCAGGCTTGGGGTCGTGGAACAATGCTCCGATCCGTTCGACGGCTTTCGTCGTGGCGTCTACCGCCACACCTTTCAGCTTGTCGGTCTTGATCTCGCGCCGCGTCTGCGCCAGTTCCGTTTCGGCTTTCGCCAGCTCCTCCTGCTTCTTCCGCCGCTGCTCGTCGATGGCGTTATAGTCGGTCTGTGCGGCTTCCCGCTGTGCCTGCAAAGCGGCAATATCTATCGTCAGCGTTTCCTGCTGCCCTTTGAGGTGCTTGATCTGCTCGACAATTTCATTTTTTCGGACGAATACCTCGCGGTAATACTGCTGGGTGGAGATATGTTTTGCTTCCGAACCGTCGATACCGCGTTGCAGGCCGTATTTGGTCATCGCTTCGGCATAGGTGGTCTGGTAGGCTTTGAGTTTATCCCTCGCCATCACATCGTCGGCACACAGGCGGGGACGGTCTTTCTTGGTGCGGTAGGTTTTCTTTCCGCTCGCCGCGTTCTTCGCCCGCTCTAATTTGGCCTTCCGCCGTTCTCCCCGGACAATGGGCACGACGGTCGCGTGGATATGGGGCGTCTTCTCGTCCATGTGCAGGACTGCCGACACGACGTTTTCTTTTCCGAAGGTCTTTTGCAGCCAGCCGCAGGAATCCTTGGCCCAAGCATCCAGTTGTCCGGCCTGCCGGATGCGCTTCATATCTTCGGGGCTTCCGGACATTACGATACGTAACGCCCTTACTTGGTTCTTTCCGATCTTGCGCTCCAGTCCGGCATTGTCCAGTCGGTGCTGAATCGCTTCGGTGCGGTTGGTAACGCCTTTGGGAAATTCTACTAATTCTTCATTGAGGTAGGTAAGTGTCGTTACAACGTTAGCTGGTGTTATTCTCCGCTCGACGTGTCCCGACATGGCGGCGTCTGTTCCAGCCGCCTTTTCGATATGCAATACGACATAGCCCATAGGGGGATAGTTTTAGGTGATTTGGATAATCTGTTCTCGGCGGCATCGGAGCGAAGCGGACGAGGATTCGGAGTTGTCCTGGCCTTCGGGCCGGGGAACGAGCATCCGCTGTCCGGGTCACGGAGCTGCCGCCGCAAGGGGTGTCCAGAGGGGTGGAGCCCCTTTGGCCTATTGGGGCATTTTCAGCGTTGCGAAGCAATGCGGAAAAAAATGCCCTAATAGGCTATGCCTTTTGTAAAAAGGCGCGGGCGCGAAGCGGCCGATGGGTGGGCGACGGTGCCGCCGTCGTATCCGTCAGCAGGGGAGCCGATGAAAGAGAAATGACGGCCCGCAAGCCCGTGCCCCTGTGCACCCTTCGGGATCCTCCATAAATCCCGAAGGGCGCTCAAGGGCCGACGGGCTTTACAGCGCCATGTTCTTGGCGACCGCCTGCATGTCGCGCAAGATCGACGAGTCGAGAATCCGCGCATAGTGGCGTGTCATCTTCGTATCGGAGTGTCCGAGCATTTTGGCAACGTTTTCAATGGTCGCCCCGCTTGCAAGGGTCAGCGTGGCGAACGTGTGCCGGGCGGTGTGAGTGGAGAGGTGTTTGTTAATGCCGCAGATGTCAGCCAACTCCTTCAAATAAGAATTCATCTTTTGATTGCTGCACACAGGCAACAATACGCCATGCGTTTGGCAATAGGCATTGTCGCTGTATCGGGATAGAATTTCCTGCGCCGCATCCATTATAGGGATGTTGCACATGTTCCCGGTTTTCTGCCGTGTTTTCCGAATCCATTGCAAGCCGTTTATGTCCGTAACGATATGTTCGGGCCGCAGTTGCTTTACATCGGAAAATGCCAATCCGGTTAGACAGCAAAATGCGAAGATGTCCCGAACTTGCGCCATACGCGGGATGTCGATCCGCTTGTCGAGCAGTGTTTTTAATTCGGATTTTTCGAGAAAGTCACGCTCCACATTTTCCAGATGAAAATGGATGTCGGCGAATGGATCGTTTTTCATCCACCCTTTGGAGATTGCAATGCGCGTGATTTTCTTGAAATTTTTGAGGTACTTGGTCGTCGTGTTGTGACAACATTTTCGGATGGTCTTCAGGTAAAATTCGTAGTCCTCTACGAATTGATGCGAAAGCTCGTCTAAATAGAGGTCGTCTTTTTTGTAGGTGTTGCGGATAAATTCTTCGGTCAGCCGCAGGCAGGTTTCGTAACGCTCGACGGTTGCTGCGGCGATGTCGATGCCCGTTAATTTCCGGCACTTTTCGTTGTGTGCGCGGAACACCTCTAACAGGGTATGCCGCTCCGGACGGTCTTTACCCAAATAGCGATTGAATACGGAGTGTGCGGAAACCGGCGCACCCTCCAACTCCATTTCTCGCTGGATGCGGAGTACATTGGCCGATATTGCGTTGAGGTACAGATTTAATTCCCGACACCCGCGACCGTTTTCAATGGCCTTTCCTTTGGTCGTGTTCCACAACCGGGGTGCAATATAACGCCGGGTAGATGCGTCTGCACGCTGTCCGTTTATGGTTACGCGCATGAAAATCGGGGCTTCGCCCGCTTTGTTGAGTTTTGTCCTGCGGATATAAAAAAGCAGGCTGAATGTTGTCCTTTCCATAGACACTTTTTTAAGGGGTACAAAGATACTATCCCAAGTGCCGCTTGTCAAGGTGTAAAACGATGCAATAGAACGAATTACATATAATTCGGTGTGCTTTTTCAATCGCAAATCAGGTACACCGAATAGGCCACCATCGACCTGCGTTACATTGCTTTTTAATGCCTGTGGACTAAATACACAAAACCCCGCAAATGTCTAATTTGCAGGGTTTTGCTGTTTTATTCGTCGTGCTTTGGCGGAGAGAGAGGGATTCGAACCCCCGGTACAGTTGCCCGTACACCGCATTTCGAGTGCGGCCCGATCGACCACTCCGGCATCTCTCCCGGTCCATCACCAACCCTTCGGCCGGTAATTCGGAGTGCAAATATAGCTATTTTTCGCAAAAAAAGCATTTTCGGAACAAAAAAAGATTCGAATTTCTATTTTCACCCGCTCAATGTATTTCCCGATTTTATTGCTACTTTTGTGAGATAATGACTCATCGGCAATAAAACCGGTACGGTTTTCGTTGAAAATATAACCACACAGTAACTCCGAAACACGATGAAAAACCGAAATTTCAAAATAGGTGCTCTGCTCGTGTCGCTCTTCGCGGCAAGCTGTTCGCCGGCACTCTACCAATCCGGCGCCTACAACATCGACGACATGTACGCGGAACACGATGTCACCCGCATCGCCCAGGAAAAACAGGCGATAGCCGAAGCTCGCAAGGCCGAAGCGGAAGCCCGTCGCGCCGAAATAGAGGCCCGGCAGGCGGAAGCCGCATACTACGCATCGGACGACTCCTACCAGGGCGTGTTGGCCGACACGTACGAAAGCGCCTATGCCCGTCGTTTGCGGGGATTCAGCTCCCCGACCTATCAGATGCCGACGAGCTATTTCAACCTTCGTTACAACGGCACCTACCAATTCGTTTCGGCCTACGACCCGGCCGTTTACAACATCATCGTCATGGGCGACGAAGTGTGGGTCGAACCCAAATACATTACTTCGATGTTCGGCACATGGGGTTCTCCCAGCATAGTGAGCTTCGGATGGAGCGCAGGTCTTTATAACGACTGGTATTTCAGTTGGGGTTACAATCCCTATCCCTGGGCATACCCCGGTTTCGGCTGGCCTTATTACAGCTACAACCCCTATTGGGGTTATCCTTACTGGGGAGGCTATTACCCTTACTGGGGTTATTATCCCGGCTGGGGAGGCGGCCATCACCACCACCCGTACCCGCCGCACCATCGGCCCAACGTCGTACACCGCTCTACCTACCGGTACGGATCGGGAGCGGGATCGAACATCGGATCGACCAGTTTCGGAGGGCGCGGCCAGGGTAGTTTGAACAACGGCTACAGAAACGGCACTACGGTCGGCAGCGGCAGCTTCCGGGGCGGCAGGACCAACAGCAATTCCAGCTCCAGCTTCCGAGGCGGCTCATCGTCAGTCAATCGAGGCAGCTCGACCTACCGCAATCCTTCGTTCGGAGGCAGCAGCAGCTCCTACCGGGGAAGCAGTTCGACAACGAACAGAGGGACTTACACCCCGGCCCCCTCGCAACCGAACAGAGGTTCGAGCGGCAGCTTCGTGGGCGGAGGCGGAGGGGTCCGCGGCGGAAACAGCAGCGGACGTAACTCTTACGGCCGTTAAACGATCACCCCGGCAAATTTCGACGGACGGCGCACAGGATGCACACGCAGGCGGCAAACGAATATGAACGCAACGACCGGTTTCGACCGGCAGCGGCGATCGTTTCCGCCCCTGCTGTCCCGAACGCCGGAAACGAAAAAACAACTCAACGATTTTTGTTATGAAACATCTCGGAATTTTGGCGCTGCTTTCAGCGGCCTTGTTCGCAACCGCCCCGGCGTCGGCTCAAAGCTCCGGAGGTTTATTGATGGACCGTGACATCGTCACCCCGTCCGACCTCTTCGAACTCTCGCAAACGACCTTCAGCCTCGGAACGGCGCGGTCGATGGCCATGGCAGGCGCCTTCACCTCCCTCGGAGCGGATCTTACGTCCATGGCGATCAACCCGGCGGGCCTGGGCATGTACCGGCACAACGAAATTTCGATCACGTCTCTGATGAGTTTCGCACGGGCGGAAAACAACGCTCCGGCATTCAACTCCAACAGTAAAAACCGGTTTTCGATCGGCAACTTCGGCTTTACGGCCAATGTTTACGAAGGATCGGGACCGCTCGTGAGCGTCAATATCGGGTTCGGCTACAACCGCCTGCAGGACCTCAACTACCAATACTCCTATTATACACAGGGCAATGTCAGCTCGATCGCCGACGTTTTCTCCGACATGCTGCAATACAGCGGTATCAACAGGGATCAGATCACCGGCGGCTTCAACTGGAGCAACTTCAACCCCCGGCTCTGGGGTTCGATCCTCGGCTACAAGGCCGGATTCACGGATCAAATCGGCAGCAGGTGGCAGCCGACCTGGATCGGCAACAACGTCGATATCGGCAACTACACGACCGTCGTAAGCAATGGCTCGATAGGCGAATACGACATTTCGGCAGGATTCAACCTGAACAACAAGTTCTATATCGGGGCCACGTTCGGCATTCAGTCCCTGTATCAACGCAAAACCTACTATTACGGAGAAGATTACGTCTATCCCGGCAACGGCACCGATCCGAACCTGGACTACCAACTGCTCTATTCGAACTTCAACCAGGAAGTCATCCTGGACGGCGCAGGGGTCAACTTCAAGCTCGGCATGATCTACCGGCCCATTCAGAATCTGCGAATCGGCTTCGCTTTCCACACCCCGACCTATTACTGGATCGACCGTACCTATCAGGCCTACACCGATTCCGGGGTGCATGTCAATAACCCGAACGACCCCGACGGTCTCAAACCAGGTCCGGACGGCAACCAATATACGGACGCCCTCTCTCCCGTACTGGAAGATACGGGCGGTTACAACTGGGAGTTCACCACGCCGGCCCGCCTGATGTTCGGCATCTCCTACGCCTTCGGCAACCGGGGTCTGATCTCCGTGGATTACGAGCGCGACTGGTACAACGGGATGCGGATGAAAAACAATCCTGCGGGCGGCGATAACGAAATCTATAACGACACGTTCCGCTCCTGGTACAAAGGCGCCAATATCGTCCGCATAGGCGCGGAGTTCAAACCGCTGCCGTTCCTGGCGATCCGGGGCGGTTTCGGCTACATGGGGTCCATGCTGCAGGACGAAGAGCAAGTTTCAGCAGCCCCCATGACCAAGCAGATGCTCTACTATTCGGCCGGTTTGGGATTTTTACTCTCTCCGGGCGTTGCACTGGACCTGGCCTACAACTATTCCTCGACCGAGCAGACGGACTACAACCTCTACTATTTCGAATCTCCGAGCGGCATAAACGGCAGCGGCATCTACAATACCAAACTCAAGCGCCACTTCACGGCCCTGAGCCTCAGCTTCCGCTTTTAGATCCGCACGACATATCGCAACGACAGGACCTCCGGCACGGGAGGTCCTGTCGTTTTTTATCCGGGAAGAACCGGATTTCGGGCCAGCGCAGAAAACGCACCGACTTCAGAAACGCAAAACGAGCCATCGCATCTTCGGCCGACGGATCAAAGCGACCCGCCCCTCGCAACGGGCAAATTCAAGATTTATCGGAGCGCAGTTGCGAATTTCTGCATAAATCGTTAATTTTGCCGACTAACCGACATACGCCGGCTCCGAAGTCGGCGACACGATTTCCGGAAGTTAAAAAATAAATACGATATGGCAAAGGAACTTAAAGACGTAACCAAAGCCGAGGACAACTACTCGCAATGGTACAACGACCTGGTGGTCAAGGCTGGTCTAGCCGAAAATTCGGCCGTACGCGGCTGCATGGTAATCAAGCCTTACGGCTATGCCATCTGGGAGAAAATGCAGGCGGCCCTGGACAAGATGTTTAAGGACACGGGACACCAGAATGCCTACTTTCCGCTCTTCATCCCCAAGTCGTTCTTCTCGAAAGAGGCCGACCACGTGGAAGGCTTTGCCAAGGAGTGCGCCGTGGTCACCCACTACCGCCTGAAAAACGATCCCGAGGGCAAGGGCGTCGTGGTCGATCCCGATGCCAAACTCGAAGAGGAGCTGATCGTCCGTCCCACCTCGGAAACGATCATCTGGAACACTTACAAGGGCTGGATCCAGTCCTACCGCGACCTGCCGATCCTCTGCAACCAGTGGGCGAACGTCGTACGCTGGGAAATGCGCACCCGCCTGTTCCTGCGCACGGCGGAATTTCTCTGGCAGGAGGGGCACACGGCCCATGCCACGAAGGAGGAGGCCATCGAGGAGGCTACCCGGATGATCCACGTTTATCAGAAATTCGTCGAGGAGTGGATGGGCGTACCGGTAATCGTCGGTCACAAATCGCCGAACGAACGGTTCGCCGGTGCGGTCGATACCCTCACGATCGAAGCGCTGATGCAGGACGGCAAGGCCCTCCAGAGCGGCACGTCGCACTCCCTGGGCCAGAACTTCGCCAAGGCATTCGACGTACAATACATCAACAAGGAGGGCAAACTCGAATACGTATGGGCCACTTCCTGGGGTGTTTCGACCCGCCTGATGGGAGCGCTCATCATGGCTCACTCGGATAACAACGGTCTGGTGCTGCCTCCGAAACTCGCCCCGATTCAGGTTGTCCTGATACCTATCTATAAAGGAGAGGAGCAGATGCGACAGATCGTAGAACGTCTTCGCACCATCGCCGAAGAGCTCAAGTCGAAGGGACTCTCCGTGAAGATCGACGACCGCGACAACGTCCGCTCGGGCTTCAAGTTCGCCGAATACGAGCTCAAGGGCGTCCCCGTACGTCTGGCTCTCGGCCCCCGCGACTTGGAGAACGGCACGATCGAACTGGTCCGGCGCGATACGCTCGAAAAGGAAACCGTTTCCCAGGAGGGACTCACCGACCGGGTGGCGGCCCTGATGGACGAAATCCAGCAGAATATCTTCCGCAAGGCGCTCGACTACCGCAATTCGATGATTACCAAAGTGGACACGTGGGACGAATTCGTCGATGTGCTGGAAAACAAGGGCGGCTTCATCTCGGCCCACTGGGACGGGACGGTCGAAACCGAAGTGGCGATCAAGGACGCTACGAAAGCCACGATCCGCTGCATCCCGATGGATGCGGTCGAGGAGGAGGGCAAATGCGTATTCAGCGGCAAACCGTCGCATCGCCGCGTACTTTTCGCCCGCAGCTACTAAACGCTGTCGATACCGAATTATCACAACGAAGACGGATGCCATTCAGAGAAGTGTCCGTCTTCGTTTTTGCAGGAAACAGGTCATGAACTATCAAAACGATTCAGTCCGTCGGCAGGACCGCTTGCTCGACCAACCGGAGGCGACGGAGCTGTTGCGGCGGGGCGAATACGGCATACTCTGCATGCAGCGTCCTGAAGGCGGCGGCTACGGAGTGCCCCTCAACTATGTCTGGGACGAAGCCGACGCGATCTACATCCACTGTGCCCCGGAAGGACGCAAGTTGCACTGCCTCCGGGAATGCGACCGCGTCACTTTCTGCATCGTCGGCAAAACGCAGGTGCTGCCCGCACGGTTTACGACCTTCTACGAAAGCATCCTGCTCGACTGCCGGGCCCGCACGGGGCTCACAGCGGAGGAGCGTCGGAGGGCCCTGAACCATTTGATCGGCAAATATTCCCCGGAGTACAAGACAATCGGCAGGCAATATGTCGAAAAGTCTTTCCACCGGACAGAGATTATCCGGCTCGACATCCTGTCGTGGAGCGGAAAATGCAAGGATAACCTACATCCGGGTACGACACCACCCGGAGCAAACAGCAACCGGACATGAATCAACCCACGGAACGCACCCGAAAAATTTACCGGGCAACCTGGATCGGAATGGTCGTCAATATCGCCCTCTCCCTCCTGAAACTCGCGGCCGGCATCCTCGGCCGAAGCGGAGCCATGATCGCCGATGCCGTGCACTCGATATCGGATCTGGCGACCGATGTCATCGTGCTGATCTTCGCCCGGATCTCCTCCAAACCCGAAGACGCCGGCCACAACTACGGACACGGCAAGTACGAAACCCTCGCCTCCATCCTCATCAGCCTGACCCTGATCGCCGTCGGCGGAGGCATCCTGGCCGACAGCATCCGCAACATCCGTCTGGTATTGACCGGAGAAATAATCGGACGACCGGGCGCGATCGCCCTGATCGCCGCCGCAATTTCGATCGTCGCCAAAGAGGTCCTGTATCGCTATACCGTTCGTGTGGGACGTCAGACGGACAGTCCGAGCGTCGTAGCCAACGCCTGGCACCACCGCAGCGACGCACTTTCGTCGATCGGCACCCTGACAGGTATCGGGCTCGCCTATTTTCTGGGCGACAAGTGGCGCATCGCCGATCCGCTGGCGGCCCTCGTCGTTTCGGTCTTCATCTTCAAGATCGCGTTCGACCTGCTGCGAAGCGGCCTCGGAGAACTGCTCGAACATGCCCTTCCCGCCGCAACCGAGCAGGAGATACTGAACATCCTGACTCACTCGAAGGAGGTGACCGAACCGCACCATCTGCGCACACGCCGTATCGGAGCCACCGTCGCCATCGAAGCCCATATCCGCGTCGATCCTCGGATGAGCGTGCTCCGCTCCCATCAACTGACCGTCGATATCGAACGCCAGCTCAAAGAGCGATTCGGCCCCAATACGCTCATTTCCATTCATGTAGAACCGATCGAAACTGAAAAACTTTCATCTTCGGACTCGGAGAAAGATAAAAATATCTGATAGATTTTATTTTTGGCATAGTTATTGTTAATTCATCGATACCCTGCCGGAAAAATAGAAATCTAAAAAGTTTGTTTTTTGGGATAATTATTTCTACCTTTCCGACACAAAAGATGTCGAAACGGGTATCCGGCGCATCAAAAAACAGAAACTTAACAACTTAAAAGATTGCCTATCGAAACATTCTACTCTTAATAACTAATTCAGGAGAAAAGAGTATGAACATTCAAGTATTAAGCGACCAGCACTTGCTTAATAATTATCGTTCGGGTGATCAGAGTGCCATTTCCAAATTGATCGAGCGCCACAAGCGTCGGGTTCGGGACTATATTTACATGATGGTCAAGGACAACGACGTAGCGGACGACATCTTCCAGGAAACATTCATCAAAGTCATACGCGTCATCGACGAAGGCCGCTACACCGACAACGGCAAGTTCCTTTCGTGGGTTCTGCGTATCGCGCACAACCAGGTGATCGACCACTTCCGCGCCTGCAAGCAGAACAAGCAGGTCAATGAAAGCGAAAGCGGCTACAACGTACTGGGATCGCTGCGTTTCGCGGAAAAGACGATCGAAGATGAATTGATCTCCTCGCAAATCGAAAGCGACGTGCGCAACCTGATCGAACTGCTTCCGGAGGAGCAGCGCGAGGTGGTGATGATGCGCTACTACTCCGGTATGAGTTTCAAGGAGATCGCCGAGCAAACCGGCGTAAGCATCAACACAGCGCTGGGACGCATGCGCTATGCACTTATCAACCTGCGGCGCATGATTAGGGAAAAAGAACTTATTTTATCTTAATCCGTATGCAATAAAGCCCGGAGGCCATCCGTTTCTTTAATGTAATGAACTAAAAAAGAAATACTAAAAGGCCTCCTATGACTGAAAACGACAAAACGGATACATCAAGGTCTATCTCCGACGAAGAACTGATGAAGAACGAAGTGATCGGCGACGATGCAGATCTGTATTATCTCGATTGCTATCTTTCGGACATTCTTGGAAAGGGATAATTTTAGGGTTAATTTTTGATGGGAGGAGGCGACAAGATATCTTGTCGCCTCCATTTTTTATACCGGTTTCATCCGACGACTACCGCCGGAGAGCCGCACGCCCACATCCTGTCACAACCCCTGCATCTCCTCGCGCGTGATATGCACCTCGACACCGCCCAGGGCATAGCATCCGATGTCGTAAGGATTATAGTAAAACGTAATGCCGTCCTCGGTCACTTCGAAATTCTCGGTCGTGGAAATGTATTCGGGAAAAAATCCCTGCGCCACCAGACCTTCGTCCCCCGTGACACCGAACTGTTCGTAAAGCTTGTTGCGGATCAACCCGATCAAAGCCTCCTGTCGTGCCGCATCGAACAAGTCGGACAAAGCCAGCTCATAACCGCCCGCAATGGAATAATTATGGCAATTGATGCTGTACATACCGTGCGCACCGCCCGTATAGTTCGAACTCGAAATCGTATAGACCAGCAACGTATCCACCACACGGGCCTCGGACTCGACCGCCATCTCCATTTCGGTTTCCCACTGGGGTACCGACTCATCCAGGGTACCGATATACTCGTCCATGAACTGCCCGATAGACCAATCGACAGCCTCCTGCACCCCGCCCTGGAAATGCTCCAGTCCGAAGAAATAGAGCATATTGGATTCCTGGATCGCCTGCAATGCCGGAGCTTCGTCGGCATTGGCGATCGAGGTAAAGGCATATTGGAAGCGACAGGGTATCCCGCCGCGTACCGCCACGGTATCCGTCACCACGATATCGAATTGCGGCATCACGGTCTGCCGACGGCACGATCCGAAAGTCAATCCGGCAAAAACAAGAAAAAGGAGAATCACACGTTTCATACGAATCCGAAATATTTTGAACAAGATATAACGAATGTCCCGTCCAGACCCGCATATAATCGGGTTATGCCCAAGTACATCCTATCTTCTACAAATGTACATAAAAAGCCGGATGAACAAGCAGCCCGAGAAAAAAACAACAGTTTTCACGAAAAAAATTTGTAAATTCAAAACATCGTATTACCTTTGCAACACCAAATTCCAACGGTGGATTCATCTAAGGGTTAGGATACGTGCCTCTCACGCACGACATAGGGGTTCGAATCCCCTATCCACTACCAAGAGCGACTGTAACAGTCGCTCTTTTTATTACTGCCTCTCCAGAGTAACGGGACAGGGGAAGTTCGGACAAACGGAGCAGCGAGGCCCGGACGAACTCCGTTCGAGCCGCCGAGTCGTGACGTTTGAAGACAAGCGAAGTCAATCCGCTATCCAAAGCGACCGACAAAGAGATCTCTTTTTATTTTGCACTCCAAGGCTCCGGCACAAAAGCCGGAATCCGATTCGAGCCGGATGCGCAACGGAGCAATGCGAAAATCGTTTATCTCGACGCAAGACAACGGCTCCCGACAAAGGAAAAAACGATCCTTCCCGTCCTCCGCCCGCACTCCCTGTCGAAAATTCATCGGAACCAAAAACAGCCCGGAATCCGAACAGCGAAAATCATAAATTCAAAATTACCGGCCTGCACAGGCAATATTTCAGTTCGAACCGCTATCTTTGCAGGCGGATTAGAGATAATACATTTTTCGTATGCCCACCGTTTCGGTCATTGTCCCAAACTACTGTCATGCACCCTATCTCGAACAGCGTATAGAAAGTATTCTGCAACAGACGTTTCAGGATTTCGAACTGATTCTGCTCGACGATTGTTCGACAGACGGCAGCCGTGAAATTCTCGAACGATACCGCAATCACCCCAAAGTTTCCGGCATTTTCTATAATGAACGGAACAGCGGATCACCTTTCAAACAGTGGAAAAAGGGGTTGTCGAAAGCCACGGGCGATTACGTGTGGATCGCCGAAAGCGACGACTTTTCCTCTCCCTGTTTTCTGGAACGGTGCGTCCGGATTCTCGACACCCGTCCGGATTGCAGCATAGTTTTCACCAGCAGCTATATCGTCGATTCCCACTCCCGGACCATACGGGAGGAGGCGCCCGTCAAATATCCCAAACACAAACAGATCCGATTCGGCAGCCGTTTCTTCCTCTACCGTTTTCTCTGCCCGAGGAACACCATCTACAACGCAGGAATGGCACTGGTGCGGCGCAGTGCGCTCCCTGCGGACGACAATTACACCCAATACCGTTATTGCGGCGACTGGCTGTTCTGGATACAGATCGTATCGGGGGGGGGAAATGTCGTCTATCTTGCCGAACCCCTCAACTACTACCGGGTACATGACAGCAACACCACCGCAGAATCGATCGTCACGGGACGCAAGCACATCGAAACGCTCCGCATCCTCGAAGAAACCTTCCGACTCATAGACCCGCCCCTGATCTGCCGCCTCTCGATCGCGGGCAAACACCTGCTGCGGATCCGCAAAGCCGCCGGCAGCCACTGGAACGAGGAGCCCTATCTCTCGGTCCGCCTCGCCTGGCGGGAGCGCTACCGTCATCCCCGGATGATAATGTTCTGGCACAAGGTATTCAAAGATCTTCCCCGCAGTTTCTCCCGCTAAATTCGCCGGGAATCGATCCGGCAACGACCGGACAGCCCTCTAAAAATACCGCATTGGAGCGATACTTCCCATTTCCGGATGCAAATTGCACCGGAAATGGGAAAAAAGAGTTATTTTTGTAAGGTTTAACCTTTACCCCGACACAAATGCTCATCACCGTCATCGTTCCGATTTACAACATGGAAGCCTACTTGTGCACCAGCCTGGACCGCCTGTTGCAGCAAAGTTTCCAGGATTACGAAATCCTGCTCATCGACGACGGCAGCAAGGACTCCTCGGGCGAAATCTGCGACCGCTATGCCAGGGAACACTCCCGGATCCGGGTCGTCCACAAACCCAACGGAGGATTGAGCACGGCCCGCAACGCGGGTATCGAACACGCCCGGGGCGAATACCTGACCTTCTGCGATCCCGACGACTGGGTCGATGCAGACTACCTGCAACAATTCGTCGAAGCAGGCATGGACGAACATACGCTGCCCGTGACAGGCATCCTGCAACACCGGGAAGGCAAATCGGACCGGCGGCTGACAGCGCCTGCCATGGACGTACAGGGCCAAGCCTGCACGGAAGCCATCGTCGCCCTGCGGCGGCACGACATGCTGGGATTCACCGTCAATAAATTGCTGGTCAAACGGATCATCGACGAGAACGGGCTCCGCTTCATCGAGGGGCTCTCGCACCGGGAAGACGAAATCTTCCTCCTGCAATACATTCCCCACGTTTCGCGCATCGTCATCAACGAAAAAACGCCCTACCACTACCGAGTCCTCGGCAGCGGCCTCTCCAAAAAACGCAAGCCGACGGAGCTGATTCTCCGTGTTTCCCGCCAGCTACACGACCTTTTCCTACAGGCCGCACCTACCCCGGAAGGGCGTTATGTCGCAGCCCGCATCCGGTTACAACAATGCTGCGAAGCGGTCGCGGCGTCGAAAACGAACGAGGAGCTGCATATTGCCGCGAAAGCGGCCCGCAATGCCCGCAAAGAGTATCTTTCGACCTTCGACCCCGCGTTTCTCACCGACCGCCGGGATCGGAAAGTCGCAGCCCGCAGCCGGTGGGTCTTCGCCCTCGGAGCTCTCTCCGGCAGGCTGCTTCGACGCCTCACCCGATTGATTCACATATAAACCCGCTGCATCATGTCGAAATACGATTACCTGATCGTCGGAGCCGGACTTTTCGGCGCAGTCGCAGCTTACCGGGCCGCACGGTCCGGTAAGAAAGCGCTGGTCATCGACCGACGGCCCCACACGGGCGGAAACGCTTACTGCGAGGAGCGCGAAGGCATCCGCGTCCACAAATACGGCGCCCACATCTTCCACACCTCCAACCGCGAAGTGTGGGAGTTCGTGAACCGCTTCGTCGAATTCAACAACTACATCAACTCCCCGGTGGCCAACTACAAGGGCAAGCTCTACAACCTGCCTTTCAACATGAACACTTTTTACGCCATGTGGGGCGTTACCACGCCCGCCCAGGCAGCGGAGATGATCGACCGTCAGCGTCACGAAGCAGGCATTTCGGAGCCCCGGAACCTCGAAGAACAGGCCATCTCGCTGGTCGGCATCGACATCTACGAACGGCTCGTGAAAGGTTACACCGAAAAACAGTGGGGACGCGACGCCACCCAACTGCCGGCATTCATCATCAAACGCCTGCCGGTGCGCTTCACCTTCGACAACAACTACTTCAACGACCGCTGGCAGGGTATCCCCATCGGCGGCTACAACAAACTCGTGGACGGATTGCTCGCAGGCGTCGAGGTGCGCTGCGACACCGATTTCTTCGCCGACCGCACGCACTGGGAAAGCCTCTGCGACCGCATCGTTTTCACGGGCCGCATCGACGAATACTACGATTTTAGACTCGGAGAGCTGGAGTACCGCTCGCTGCGCTTCGAACACGAAACGCTCGACACCCCCAACTATCAGGGCGTCGCCGTAATGAATTTCACCGAGCGCGAAATTCCCTACACCCGGATCATCGAACACAAGCATTTCGAACCGGGCGGCGATCAGCCCCGCACGATCATTACCCGGGAATACCCGGCCCCGTACGAACATGGAGCCGAGCCCTACTACCCCGTCAATGACCAGCGCAACACGAAACTTTACGAAAGCTACAAGGCGTTGGCCGACCGGGACCGGAAAGTCATCTTCGGCGGCCGACTCGGAGAATACCGCTACTACGACATGGACAAAGTGATCGAAAGCGCTCTCAAACTTACCCTTTAGAAAAATGAGCAAAACCGTCATCCTGGTCTGCGCCCACAAGCAGGACGCATGCCTCAAAACCCCGCCCTACCAGCCCGTTCAGGTCGGACGGGCCATTTCGCAAACGGAACTTCCGTTCGCCGTCGGCGACGACACGGGCGACAACATCAGCGACCGCAACCGCCACTACTGCGAACTCACGGCCCACTACTGGGCCTGGAAAAACCTGCACGACGCAGACTACATCGGGTTGAACCACTATCGCCGCTATTTCGACTTCGAGGGCGGTTCGGCCTGCTCGCTGCGGACGGTTCGCTCGGAAGCCTTCTTCTCGGCATCGCATCCGGTCCCCGACTTCGACCGCCTTTTCAGCCGCTGCGATATCGTCATGGCCCGGCCGAAGATCTATCCCTACAACCTCTACACGGATTATTGCAAGTGCCACATCGAAAGCGACCTGCTGACCGCACGGCAGGTGATCGCAGAAAAATATCCGGCCTACCTGCCGGATTTCGACCGGGTGTTCTTCCGCAACAACCGCCTCTCGCATTTCAACATGTTCGTCCTGCCGCGCGAGCGGTTCGAGGCTTACTCGGCATGGCTGTTCGATATTCTGTTCGAGGTGGAGCGGCGGATCGAGATTCAGGACGACCCCGTGCAGGGACGCGTGATGGGGTATTTGAGCGAACGGTTGCTCTCGGTATGGGTCCGGCACAACCGGCTGAAGATTTGCTACAAAACCGTTCTGATGGTCAATGACCAGAAGCGAAAAGGGCTGGGCAAGCACCTTTTCCATACGACGGTCAATACTCTGGCGTACTGGATCACTTATCCGCTGCGGCGCCGCTCGCCGCGTCGGGCAGCGGAATAATCTGCTGCCAGAAGCGCCACATCCGGGGCTTCGACCAGCTATGGCACCCCATCGGCAGGCGACTGCCGCACAAACGGTAGCAATAGCGGGGATTGGTGTCGAACGCGAACCGCAGCGCCTCCTCCTGCGAAGGATAACGAAACCCTTCGGGAACGACGGCCCAGAAAACATCCTCGTTGCCCAGGTGGTTGCCCATCGAACAAAACCGCTCGATCTCGTCGCCGTATTTTTCGCACGCGGCCCGAAAACTCTCCACGCGGCGAAGCGAAAGACCTCCGTTTCCGATCTTCCCGTAGAGCGACTGCCGGATCATCCGGCCCGCCCGCTCTGCACGGCGAAGCCTCCACCGCAGGTATTGCTTCAGAATCGGCAGATCATACACTTTGCGGCGGACCCAGGGAGCGGCCACACAGTCGTATCCCCTACGGCACCAGTCGGCGAGTTCGTCCCGGAAAATCCAGGCGTCGGTATGGCAGATCAGGAGATATTCGTAATCGCGGAACAACTCGTAGAATCCGGCCGAAAGCATCATCCGGTTGTATCCCGCAATCCCGTTCTTGCGGCCCAGCCATTCGTCCGACACCTCCCGAACCGGCAGTCCGGAGAACTCACGCCGGATCGCCGAGCAATCCATACCGCAGGGAACCAAGAGTTCGACCGGATAATTTTCCTGTAACACCCCAACAGTCTGCCTCAACGACGCCCGTTCCCAGACGGTCAATTCCGGCCGGTAAACAGGAACGACGACCACCACTTCCTTCTTATCCATACGCTATTTTTTCAAGTAATTTACAACGGCATCGGCGATACGCTCGCCGTCGAGCGCCGCAGAAATGATTCCGCCGGCATACCCGGCCCCTTCGCCCGCAGGGAAAAGCCCGGCGACCTCGGGGTGCATCAGCGTCTGCGCATCACGCGGAATGCGCACGGGGGTCGAGGTGCGGGACTCGACGCCCACGACCAACGCTTCATTGGTCAGGAATCCCCGCATCCGCCGCCCGAAAGTGGCGATACCCGCCCGCAGGGAAGAGGCGATAAATCCGGGCATCCACTTATCCAGCCGGGAAGGCACAACGCCCGGTATATACGAGGTCCGGGGCAGCGAACCGCTCGCACGTCCCGCCACGAAATCGGCGACACGCTGGGCCGGAGCGATCTGATGCTCGCCGCCGTATTGCCGGGCCAGCCGCTCGAACTGCTGCTGGAATTTCAGCCCGGCCAGCTCGCCCCACTCTGCCCGCAGATGCTCGAAATCCGCAAGCCGCACCTCGGTCACCAAACCGGAATTGGCGAAAACGGAGTTCCGGCCGCTGGGCGACATACCGTTCACCACCGATTCGGCCGCATCGGTCATCGCCGGAACGATGAATCCCCCAGGGCACATACAGAACGAATAGACGCCCCGCCCCCGCTCCTGGCTCACCAACGAATAGGAGGCCGCAGGCAGATACTCTCCCCGCGACTCGCAGTGGTACTGTATCGAGTCGATAAGCGCCTGCGGATGTTCGATCCGCACGCCCATCGCAAAAGGCTTGGCTTCCAGGCGCACGCCCCGCCGGTGCAGCAACTCGTAAATATCCCGGGCCGAATGTCCCGTAGCAAGAACCACAGCCGCTCCTTCATAAAGGGTATCTCCGACCCACACCCCTTTTACGCGATCGTCGTGCAATTCGACATCGGTAACCCGCGCATCGAAAACGAACGATCCGCCGGCTTCGAGAATCGTCCGCCGGATATTGGAGATCACCCTCGGCAGTTTATCCGTTCCGATATGGGGATGGGATTCGTAAAGAATTTCGGGCGTGGCGCCGTGAAAAACCAGCGTTTGCAGCGCCTTGTTGTAGTCGCCCCGCTTCTTGCTGCGGGTGAAAAGTTTGCCGTCAGAGAATGTTCCGGCTCCGCCCTCGCCGAAGGCATAGTTCGAATCGGGATCGACCGCACCGTTGCGGTTGATCCGCGCGATGTCCCGCTTGCGGGCCGACACATCGCGCCCCCGCTCCAGAATCACCGGGCGATACCCCCGTTCGATCAGCCGCAGAGCCGTGAACAACCCCGCAGGGCCCGAACCGACGACCACGACCTCTGTACGCCCCGCAACCGACGGATAATCGAAATGCACGGGTGCGGGCTGCGGTTCGCAATCGGCATAAACTTCGAGCGTAAGATTCACTTTGGGCTGTCGCTGCCGGGCATCGATCGACCGTCCGACGACCCGGATCAAAGCTACATCCTGCTCCGCGACACCCGCACGGCGAGCCGCCTGTTCAGTATAGTATTTTACGTCGGCAGCCTGCTTCGGAGTAAGAACCAGTGTCAGTTTATACGGCATAATCGATTGAAATAGTTTGCAAAAGTAACCAAAAATCGGCAAAATCGCCGGGCATCCATTCGAGAAAAAGGTTTTTTAGTTATCTTTGCCAACAGATAAGAGGCGGCTCGGGCAAGCTCGAATTTGTTTGGCTTGTCGCTTGCTTTCCTTATCCTTGCAAAGGACAGGAACCGATCCGGTAATCTTTGCGGACAATCCCGCACGATTGCGCCCGTCTTCCGGTAGCTTTGCAAAGGACAGGACGCATTTCACGCACCGCCTAAATCCGGTTTTACTCCCGGCTTTTGCAGTTCCTGTTCGGATATTTGCGGATATGGTGTAATTGGTAGCCACGTCAGACTTAGGATCTGATGCCTCAGGGCGTGGGGGTTCGAGTCCCTTTATCCGCACAAAGGAGCCTTTTTCCGGGGCTCCTTTTTTGTTGCCCGTTCGGTGCAAAAAGAAGAAAATCGACTGTATATCATCGTTTTGCAAAGGCTTCGAACGATTCCCCGAGCCGGAAGCGGAAAGCAACCCGGAGAAAACCGCCGGGTGGCAAAAAGGTGGGCAGAGGCGATTTCGGCCTTCCGAAAACGGAATTGCCACCCCTTCAACTCGCAATGCTCTGTTTTGCTGCGTTTTACACCGCAATAAAGTTTCCTTGCAGGCGTTTTGTCAATCCTTAAAATGTCACGAGTTATGAGACAGGAAACTTTTACCATCCTTTTCCTGATGCGAAAAGGAAGACCGAAAAAGAACGGCTTGGCTTCGGTTTACGCCCGCATCACTACGGGCAGTCTGCGACAGGAGTTCTACTTCCATTGCGAAGGCAAACCCGAATTGTGGAATCAGAAAAAGGAGCGCATGATGGGCACGAGCCGCCTCGCGCAGAAAGTCAATGAAATGCTCGACGAATTCCGCGTGCAGATTTTGGACATCCGCTCCAAACTGCTGGCCGAAGGCTATGCGGCCAATGCGGCGCAGATCAAGCAGCGTTACCTGAACCCTACCTGCAACACGATGATGCTCATCGCGGGCCTTACCGACTATGCGAAGCGGCGGCAGGGCGAGGTGGGCGTACGCATCACGCAACGTACGGCCGACAAGTACGAACGGCTGCTGCGCTACCTCAAACAGTACCTCGCCCACCGCGGCAAAGCCGAGGACATTCCCGTCGAGCGGATGAACTACGAGTTTCTGGACGGCTTCAACC
>OLSJ01000700.1_pt1 | contig 24369 bp, 38 predicted proteins | sample 1672151 | NCBI WGS metagenome assembly OLSJ01 (sample SAMEA3136653, study PRJEB25190) | human gut metagenome | biome: human gut; feature: human-associated habitat; material: faeces | place: Austria | collected 2013 | reverse complement strand
ATGGCTGTTATAGTCTTATTTCAAATTCTTTTCTGCAGTTTGGATTTTTGCACTTAAAAAAGAGCCCTCTGCAACTGGCTCCCGTCTTGTAAAATATGTTCTGTTTATGTCCGCAATGTGGACACTCTACCTTTTTTATTTTCTTTCCGTCTGCTATCATCTCTTTGCCATTCCCTCCAATGTATGGAACAATAGATCTAATCCAGACTGTCCTCCTCCGCCTTGCACCGGAAGAGCATAATAAGATTTCATCTCATTAATTTCCTGTATCTCTTTTGAATTCTTGCCATTGTATTCCGGAACCGGCATCTGCCTAATCCGCATAATCTGTTTGATTTTTGTATCCGCCGGCAATCCATTGAACAGATACAAGAACTTTTTCCAGGGTAATTTCCCCTGCTCGTCAATCAGATCGATCTGGTACGCCTGCATGAACGAAGCGTAGATGTAATCTCCATCCCGTTCGAAATCTAATACCGGAACTGGACTCTTCTTAATCTGTGGGCGCTTTTCCACTTCAATATATCTGCTTGTGATATCCTGCATGAGCTTCAACTGTTCTGCCGGGTTCAATAACCTGAGATTCCACCTGTTTCGAACCAACATGCTCAACGCCTGTTGAATCTTTTCGTAATCCGTCAGCGATTCCTCTTTGTACAGCCTCTGTACCTCAAGGATAATATCAAAAGCCGGGTTGATGTCAAATCTCCCTTTGTCTGTGCAAATACGATAGGACGGAAGCTCTGTCAAGACTCCCATTACCAGAATCTCCGTCTCTTTTTCGCGCGATTATACTGACTCACCAATGCTTTCTTATTCTCCGCCTTGATTTCAGTAAGCCTTGGAATAACAACTCCGGTGATAAATGGGATGACTTCCTTTGCCATCTCGATATAATGGTCTTTGTAGAACTGCTGAATGGTCTCTGTCCCATCTGCTCCAAATACAGCTTCAAACATGTCTATTTCTGCTCTTCCAAGCATCTCGACCGCATCACTTAGTTGTTCGTTGCTGGCTTCTTTTCTTTTGATTGCCTGCACATCTGAAAGCGCTCTGACCAGTGCCGTGTATTTCCGATTGATCTTTGCGACCATATCATCTGCATCCAAGGATACTTTCAATGTATGCTGCACAACGCCATTTTCATCTACCAGTTCGAAGTCTTCCTCAAATCTTTTGTTTCGTTTTGCCTGATATGCCATGATCTTTACCTCCTAAAAAAGGGAGAGCTATGCCCTCCCTATGCTGTTGTACCAATTGACGGACGTCCATTACCATGAATGGTCACAGTCAATGAATTGATATTGTTCGCATCTCCATAAGCCGGAGTAATATTTGCCAACGTAATTGGCCAGATAATTACTTTCTTGCCCTTCTGAATCTTCATGTGTGTCTTTCTCTTCTCGCCAAGTCCGTACATCACATCATCACTCAATATATAATCACACGCATCATCACCTGGCTTCACTGAGCCTGTCAGCGTTAATGTAAGCTGTGCACCTGTTACCTCACTGGATCCCCAGCCTTTGTCGGCGTAATAAGTAAGCTGTTGAATGACCTCATTTAAGCTCTGCGCCATATTTGTTGTCAAATTCGCAAGCGACGCCCAAGTAGGCTGTCCTTCTGCCGGAGACGTGTTGATGAATGCCTCTGTCTCATAGTTGATTTCCGGAGTAATCGGATTACTTGGGACATTTGGATCCGCGAATATCTGTAAATCCATGTTCTTCATAATATCACCCTTTCTTAACAATATATTTTACAGTTCAAGATGCAGGAATAATGATACACCCCGTTCTCATCTCGCCCTATCTTACTTGGTTCCTTTGCTACTGTTGTATCCAGCCACGAAAATGTCTTTCCTTGTGGATACTTCTTTAATCCCTGCAGGTATCCGGCAATCTCACACAGTTGTTCCAGACAACGCTTCTGATCTGCATGCCGGCACAAGAATAATACCGGGATTGTCTTGACCTCTTGCTTGTTGTAACTGACAGACTCTGTGAATCCTTCACCAAGTTCAGCATATATGCCTCCATCTTTCGGAAGCTCTTCCAGGGAAATCTCCGTGCCGAGACTGCAGTTCTTCTCTGCGGTATCTGCAATTAGTTCTAATAATTCTGTCAGCATCACTTAAGCCTCCTTTTTAGCGCCGCTTGATACACTTGCTTCCACTGTTCGCCGTATACCTCTCTTGCATATTTCGCCCATTCCTCATGCGCAAGGGCAGATGTAAATGAAATCTTTTGTGGACCATATCGCCTTTCCGTTGGATTTCCGTACATCACATCTCCATTCCAGAGATACTGTGCGTATGGAGTATGCCAGTGCATCATAAATTTACCGCCTGCGGCCTTTTTATCGCTATTGGTTAATCCACTATTTTCAAGTGTTCCCACATCATGCGGCACATGTTTTGACGCATCTTGCAACGCCTGTAACCCCATATCTGTCAGTGCCTCGTTACTCGCTGCCTTTATTAATGCAGCTGCCTGTGGTGTTCGCAATGTAACCCGGGTCTTAATCTTTGCCATATCTCACCATTCCTATCTCATAATGATGCAGTTTGGAATTATCATACAGAGGCTCTACCGTTTTTATCTGGTGCTTCTGACCGTTGAAATCAACTACTTGATCAACTTCAAAAGAAGCATCAGAAGGTCTGCTGTTGCGACAGTCATAGAAAAGAGTAGCAGCCAACTGTACCTCTGCATTATTCTTATCCCGGATAATCTGTTTGGATGGCTCTATCCGGATGTTAGACAGTTCCTGTCCTCCATTCAGTTCGCCCTTCCCCCACTTATCCACATTGACTCGCTGATACAGGGTAGCTGTATGAATCAATAATCTTTTCGGAATCGGTCTCATCAACAGCTCCCTCCTCGATAAGTTAGACCAGTCGGCCACAAGATTCTTTCCGCTCTCGGTGAAAATATAGACTGTTCCGTGGATCCAGTTCCCGAAGAAGTCCCCGAATAAGAAAACTTGCCAAGTGTCGCTCCTGACATTCCATTTCCCATATCCATCTCTGCCCCGCCGTTCGCGTCCAGATATTCAATCTGTGCGCACACCGCATTCTTCACAAGCTTCTGCGTCGTTTCCGGCATCATAGGGAAAACCTCTTCTGTAAGTCTGTATAATGTCAGCTCCTCAACAATCTCTCCGGCTCGTTGACACAATACGGAGAAACCGGCAGATTCTACCGGCTCCCCTTTGAATACATCATTGTAATATGTTTCATCCACATACATTCAGATCAGCTCCTTACGCCTCTGTGCGCTTCACATATACGGTCTGTGGTTTTGAGATCTTCATACCGTAGATCTTACGTCCCTGTACTGCTGATGCGCCAATATACTTACCGGAACCGGAAAGATCCTGTGCATGTACCTGCACTGCCCACTCCTGCACACGATGACACCAGTTCGGATGTCCGGCGATAAATTCCGTTGAAGTTTTCTTAGAAGCCACGATCTTTGTATCTTCAAACATCGTATTTCCGGATTCAAACAGAGCGAATCCTGCAATCGCACCAGTTGCTCCTGCGTTCTTCATCTGCTGAGACAGATCTCCCTGACGAATGAAATGATCGTCCATCATCAATGTTGCCATAAATTCCGGTGAGCAAATCATCCAGCGTCCTTCTGTCGGTACACCTTTTCTTGACAGGTATGTTTTTGCCGCAAGAACTTCTTTGTATGCTGTTTCCTCTGTCGCGGCGGTTTTAGTCGCGCATACATTGACGCCGGAAGTCTTTTCCAGCAATCTGATAGATTTTTCATCCATGTCCAGTGCCAGAGAATAAGCGGCAGAATCCAGACGATCTGCTACCAGATTATCTGGAACAGATGCTGCATCGTAACCGTCAATCAACTCATTGACTGCCATATCCTGATCAATATCCAGATCCATGTAAGTAGTACTTCCGGTTTCCAGATCAACACCTGTCGCCTTATCGTAGGTTTTTACGGTCACTTCCGTATCTCTTACAGGGATCTTTACCTTTCCTGCAGTCGGTGTTCCTTCGTAATTTGTATTAAAAATATAATTATCTCGTGTTACAAGACTCTGTCTTAATTTTGCATCTACTAGAGAAGACCATCTCTCCTGGTGCGCATGCGCAAATAACTGTAAAAACATTAAATATCTCATTTCACATTTTTCCTTTCTTAATCAATCTTCAGCCCTGGATTTCTTTTTAAGAAAGCAGCTTCAACGCCAGATGTCTTTTTCCTACGTCCATTCTGCCTTTGTCCCCAAGACCTGTTTTTTGTTTCCCCTTCATCTTCTTCCTCATCTTTTTCTTTGGAAGATTCTTTAAACTGCGGGTATTTTTTTAATACCTCATCGATAGCATCCTCGATGTCCATATCCTCGTCTTTAGCCATGTGCACTCTGGCCAATGCAAGAACATCATCCACACAAGACTTATCCACATCATGCTCCAGGCATGTCCATTTCATCTCCATCTCATCTGCTTTGGCAGCTTTATCACGGAGTTCCTGTGTTTCGACATCGTCATCCTTGTTGCTATCCTCTCCGGTTTTAACCTTGCCGTTCGGTTTCTTTCCAGCTTTCTTCTGCTGATCTCTCTGCCATTTTCTCTTTTCTCTGGCAAGACGCTTCTTGACGGCATCATCTACGTCCTTCTGAGAGAATTTCTTTTCATTCTCTTCCTGGTCATCATCGTCGCTGTCATCATCATCGTCTCCTGGATCATCGTCATCATCTCCGCTTTCGTCTCCCGGATCATCACCTTCTCCGTCTCCGGCAAAAACCTGCAAATTCATTATCCAGTATCTTTTTTTCATGTTCATGTTCTTCATGACATATCCTCCATTTCTCCGCTTAACGCCCGTCGGCAGCCGTAGCTTGTACGTATTCAGTGCCGTAAGACTGCTGAATGTCGCTTACGGCAATAAAAAAAGAATCCACCAGAAGACAACCTCTTTCTGATAAATCCTTATATTCTATATCAACGTGCCCACCAGCAATGCGATAAGAGATTTCGTCATTTGTAAGCGCTTTGAGCGAATGTACAAGTCCCTGTGTTAATGCTGATACTGCAGCACAAATGATATCATTTCCGATTTCTGCATATCCTGCATGGCCATCTACCGTCAGACCAGTTCTGGTAATATTTATTGCAATCAATAGCATCACCTCCTGAAAATGCGCATAAAAATACCACCAATCATTTTCTGATCAGTGGTATTACCCTTCTACTATTTCAAAGTATTTTGGTGGATATAGATAATCCTCTCCAGAATCGTCGACAATTCGGTACCATCCTTTTTCGACTGACTGAACATCATATACTTTGTTATTTGTCAGAACTAAAAATTCTGTTTTACCAAGATATCTAACTTTCATCCAACCACTCCTTTACTTTGAATTTCACCTTACCTACGTCTTTTGCCTGGAACCAATGAACTTCTGCTTCTAATTCTTCTCCCGTATCAGGATCCAGTAATGTTCCAAAACCTTTCGCGTGTTGCCAATCGGATACTCGCCCACCATACTGCTCCGTCAGTCCTTCTGCAACACCCTCATGCAATGGGTGCCGTGTACCTTTACCGGCAAATACTTCTGAGTCCTGTATCCGGCTACCCGGCACAAATTCATACTCAATTCCAGTCGTTTTATCCACGACCTTATAATTTTTTCCTTTTGCACTCAGCGTCTTGACAATATAGGTATCTTTCAACTTTATTGTATCAGTTTTCATTGCCTTTGTATAGGATTTATTCTTCGCCACGGCTTCTGCCGATAATCTCTTATCAAATCCTACAATCTGTTCTCTGTCAGTCCTACGATGTAATCCCGGTGTATCTTTCACGTAATACTTCAGCTTATTTTCTGCATGTTTAAGCTTTACAGAAGCTTCTTCAAATCCCTCCTGATCTCCGGCAGCTTCCAGCATCATGCATTCTCGCTTCTGCTTTCGGACCTCTCTCTCAAGAGCTCTCTGTACCTGCGTCTGCTTATACAGTTTATCATTTGCATCCATATCTTCTGTAGGAAAATGTCTCTGCACATTTACTCCCGGAACAAATGGCCATTTATGGTGTCTGCAATTTATTCCAAGAATCCCATCCGGTTCACCATAACTGGATGAATTCCAGGGATAATATCGAATCTTCTTTCCGTACAAATCTTCTGTGTAGCCACTCCCGTTATTCAGATCATATATCTTTCCCTGGTCCTTCGCACATTTTGGGCGTGCACCGGAATGACTATCAATCTGGATCAGGTGACACCCGGCATCTCGTATCCTGGCGTCCTGAACTTCCTCGGCTGTACTTCTGGCCGTATTCCTCATAGCCATGTTCACATAGGCTTCTGTGGTCCACTCTCGCCCTCGTTTATCCACGAATGCCGGAATTCCTTTATCATTCAACTGTCTGATGCACCGTCTAACCGCCTGCTGTCTTGACTCAACACCACTCACCACTCCTCCAGCGCCACTGTTCAGAATGTTCCATGCCTCCTGCGCTATATTGCTGACGAGACCTTTGTATTTCTCAGATGCCTTGTACAACATGACTGTGTTGCACATATTCAGCGTATCTTTCGCCTGTTTTCGGAAGCTATGCACTACACGCTTCACGTTCTTGCTCTTGTCAACCTGTACAGCTTTCTCAGCGAGCCCCCGCTTTGCCATGTATCGGAGTCCTGGTTCCATATTGTCGATAGCATCCTGTGCTGCTTCATTCAGCATTCTTTCAGCTGCAGTCTGACTTAATCCAGACATCTTGGCAATCAGCCGGATATTTTCCTGATTAAGCTTTCCAATCTCGGCCAGCTTTTGCATCAGCCACCTGTCAGTATCAATGGGTTGTTCCCACCCCTGCAGATGCCTGGCAATGTTCTGTAATATTTGAGCCTCTAAATCAATATAGATGCCGTCCACAGGTTCTGCAAGCTGTTGGTTCTCCAGTATATTCACAAACTACCACCTACTCCTTATCGCCCGGATCAGGCGTTTTTCCACTCTTAGAATCATCGGGGTCTTGATTCTCCTCACCCTCTTTTTCTTTGGGTGAATCGTCCTCCTCGTCCAGTTCATCATCCTCTCCTTCTGTCCAGTCAATATCCTGTCCGGTAATTTGATTGTCTTGCCTGATCCGCTCTAATTCTTCCTGAGCTTCCTGTTCAGAGCACTTGTTAATCTCCATGATTGCAGTAAGCTTGGAACGAAGACCTGCATTCACAAGTTTAACATTCTTATCAATGAGTGAGTTGCTATCCTCAATGATAGAATCATCAAAATCCACTGTCGCATCAATAGCTCCGCCAGTATCAAGAAACGATACCGCACGGACCATATTAATAATTACATCAGCTATCACAATGCAGTGCTTCTGTCGATTCTGATAGAGATCCGACTTGTCTGAGATAACCTCTGTCGCGGTCTTGACTCCTCCAGAGTCATACTTGTACCTGCCGGCACCCATGCCTACCTTGAGGCTCAGCAGATCTAATGATTTCTGAATACCAAGCTCATGCTCCTGTGCCCGGATTGACATATCGACTTCGGTCAGTTGATTATTGCCATTCTTATCTTCTGGGAGTAAATAGTACACCGTATCGTCTGGGTCGAATGTCGGAGAAGATATTCCATCCGCCTCCATCTGCCTTCTCGCCATGCTGATTGGCACCATGATTCGTTTTCGACCTAAGACGAACTCGTTCATGTAGCTGTCGTAGATAAGGTCACAGCCTTTCACCTCGTCAATTCCGTTCGCATATACGGATACTCCGATCGGGCTGTCCAAATCTATGTTATTACAGATATTCGGCGTTATAATCTGGAATAACGGCTCTGCACTCTTTGTAAATACCAGCTCTTCAATATCCTCCGGGGCTTCAATCTCTTTCCCGCTTTTTGCATCGATGTACACGTTTTCGATGTAATACTGATCTGTTTTTTCTCCGTCATCAACCTTCCCGAATCGATGCATCTGTAAATAGATGACTTCTTTCCCGTTCAACATCTTCGATGTTCCAAACGCACACTCTGTAATATCCCCATTATCCCAAGACAGCGGGTATATCATATCGGCACGAATATAATCAATAATCACCTGACCATCTGCATTTAGATACTCCACGAAAGCTCCTGTACCTAGAGCAAAAGCTTTTTCTATAAGCCGATTCCCTTGTACGCAAAAATTATTGTAGTTTAAAATTTCTGCCAGACGCTTACTGTATTTTCCTGCTTTAATAGCCACCTTCTCATTGAGCAACAAGTTCGCCCAGTCCTCACAGACTGTTTTCGCCATTCCCAGCTTATAGCGCTCCTGGTTCGTCATTACGGCTCCATTGTATAGCTTATAGTGGTGGAACTTCTCAACGTCGTTCTGATACCACTCCAGCCATTCATCAATATGGTCATATGTTTCATCTGGTACTGCGGGATATCCTCTCTGTACCAGATATTCTTTCACTCTCTTATATGTGCTATCTCTCACGTTTTCCACCTCCTATGCTGCAATATACATGATTTCGTCCTGTATACTCTCAGTGCTGTATTCCGTGCTGTCCAGACTGTCAACATTCATCTCACCATCGTCCAGCCGCACGTCCATGTTCTTTTTCTTCTCGTCATATACTGCCTCTTCAAATGCGGCAATGATATGTGTGCAATGCTTCATAATCTTCCATCTGTGCTGAGCTATCAAGCTGTTGTAGAATGCTATCCGGTCATTAATCGGACCCTTGATTGCATTCTTAATATCAATCACTACATGCTCCTGAATACAAGCCATCTCTAACCCGGATATCAACGTCTGCTCTGCACTGTCACAATATGCTTCATACACCTTGTACTTCGATTGCGCCCTCCGGACAAAATCAATGAAATCGTCCTGGAGCTGTTTTGGATTGATACGCTTCTTGCAGTAATACTCATCCAATACGACCACCTGCTTGAACCCTTTTGTGAATCCCGTCAGTGTAAAGGAATGAGCCGACTTCGTGCCTCCGAAATCGACTCCAATCACTGCATACGCAATCTGATTATCCTCAAGCCACTTCCAATCAACGAGATAATCTTTCGTGTGATCAGCAAACTGTTGATAGATAAGCCCATCTGCTGCAACCCATTTTCCAAGAATAAAACGCTTGTAGAATACACTGCCATGCGGCCATGCGTTCTTGTATTCTTCTTTACGCTTCGGAGAAATCGAAAAGTTATCATCCATCGTAAAATGCAAATGATACACTTTTTTCTGCTTCATAGCCTCTCCTGTCAGATACTCCTCGCGGATGAAATGATGCGGCCCCGCCGGGTTGCAGTTCATCCAGAACTTCCAACCATCCACTGAACATCTGGCAATTGCCTGATCTACAAAGCTCTTCGGGAATAATGCTGCTTCATCGAGATACGCGCCGGCGGCAGTTAATCCCTGCAGTGCATCCTGCGCCGCTTCTGTGTTTGCACCATACAGATAATATGTGTTCGTTCCGATCTCCAACCTTGCATCCGTACCCGATCTAATATATTCATAAGACCATCCCCATGCTTCCAACATCTGAAGCATCGGTCTGACCACATTTTTTTTCAACGCACCCATCGTCTTTCCGGCTAAAATAAATGACTCTCCGGAGAACATTTCTTGCGACCAAGTTAGAAAGCCAATAATACAGGCAATCGTCTTTCCTGATCGGATGGATCCATCTGCAATCACGTAATTACTCTCCGAAGTTCTGACCATTGGTCTCCACCAGTGAATCAGTCTCTGCTGTTGCGGAGAGAATGGCTTAAAATTAAACTTCGCCGGTCTCTTCTTCCGCCTCGGCATCTTCCTCTTCCTCCTCTTCATCATCGAACAGATTATCCAGATCTTCCTGTGTTGGTCTCATAGCTTTTAGGAAATCACGGATATTCTCGTCCTGATTGTCCGTGTCACCAATCTCTTGATCTCTGGCTCTCTTGGCTCTATCTGTTCGAATCTTCTGTTCTTCTAAATCAGCCTCAGACATTTCCGTCTGTCCAACAGTCTTCATGATTGCCTGATATGCTTTCACATCTCCCAGTGACGCCTGCTGAATCATAGCCATTGCTATGACTTCCTCGTAAGTGCTCTCACCACCATCTGACCGCAATATATCTGATAAGCCATCAACTTCTACCTGCATAGTTAATAGCCTGTTCATCGTATCCCTGAGAGCTGCTTTCCTGCGTCTGGTCTCACCACTTCTTTTTCCACCCCTTGAACGCATTTCTCTTTCTTCGCTCTCACTTCGATTGCCTTTCCCGTATGGAATTAAGTTTTGTTCATTCGCCACTTCACCACCTTCAATTCTGGTCTATTTTATCGCAACGAAAAAGACACCCCGTCACAGGTGCCTTAATCATGTCTTCTTGAGGAAATTGAAAAATTGGAAATCGTCTTTCCGTTCGTCTTTCGACGATATCATAATATCACATGTACTACTGACATTCACTGACATCTTTTTCTGGAAGCTGGAAATGAGCCAATGCTTTTCCGTGGATCCTGTGAATCTGCCTCTCAGAATAACTCATGGTTTCTGCAATCTCATACCACTCCATACCCTTGATATACCGGTAGAACAATACATCATCCTCATTCCTTGATCTAAGCTTCTTGATTCTCCTTGCAATGTCCTGATACGTCATAATCCTCAGTCCACGTTCTCTCTTGAGTTCATCAATCAATCCCTGGATACGTGCCACCTCTCCGGACAGATCTCCCTGCCCTCCGGACCCATGAGGCATGCCGTCATAATTAATCGCCTTCGTGGACATCATCATTTCACGTAGCTCCTTGATTTCTTCCGAGATCCGGTTGACCCTTCTTACATGATCCTTATAGCTCCGGAGGTATTCCTTCTTCTGTTCGTTCTCTGTTTTCACTTCCTGCTCCACGTCCTATCTCCTCCCCTGTATCGATATTCTTGTGCCTCAGATACATAAGCACTCCATAATACGCCGGTCTCTTCATCCACTTCTTCACATGCTCCAATGGTGGCTTTTCCGCCATCTGGTCACGGTCTGATATGGCATCGAGGCGCTGGCATTTACTGTCGCTCATCAAACCACTCCTTTCATAAAACACGCCCAAAATGTATTTGAACGCTTCCCACTGTGATGTCCGAATAACGGCTTCTGTCCAATTGCTTTCCATACTTTCTGAGCCGGGATATCCGTCTCCGCCCACTTGAAAATCAGTACTCCATCTTCTTTCAGAACTCTCATACATTCCTGGAATCCATCATGTAACATTTCCGGCCAGTGTTCGTCCAGCCTTCCATACTTCTTTGCCAGCCAACCTGTTGCTCCTGCATATTTCAGATGCGGAGGATCGAATACAACCAACGAAAATGTGCCGTCTGCAAATAGCAGGCTTGTAAAATCGCATTGGATATCAGGATCCACGATACATGTTCGTTCTGACTGTCCGGACTCCGACTTCCAGATACCTGTCAGTTCTTCCTTCCGGATATCACAATAGATGGCTGCCGGATTATGCTTATTAAACCAGATTGTCCTTGAACCGCACGTCACATCAAGGATTTTCTTATCGCTCATCGTCCTCAACTCCTTCGTCGTTTTGTGATTCTCCTCTCAAAATATCTGTGACATCTACTAATGCCTGACTATATCCGTTTAATTCCCATGTTTTCTTAAGCTCGTAATCTGCAAGCTCTCGCTTTTGTTTCTCCTCAAACGCTTTTAAATCAGCATCTCTTTTTTCAACCATTGAGCGTTCCAGTTCCACCAAACGCTCTATAAGCTCTGTATTATTCATCATTCTCCCGCCTTATATATTTTTTAATTCCTGTTCTTTTTCATCTACCCATTGTTCAATTACTTCCACAATTCGTTTTTGTAAATCTTTGGGAATCTCAATTTCTTTATCTCTCGCAAAATAAATATCTTTATACAAAAAGAACTGTTTCGCTTTTGTAATGATTCTAAATCTATATTTACTTACGCTTTTGTCCTTATACCTGTCACCACACCAGTTCAAGAACCACTTCACTGGTCGCAACTCTTCCAGGATTTTATCGTATTTTTTATATTGCTCTCTCGTCATCTACTCTTCCTCCTTATTTCTTAGTCAATCTTTCTCCTACCACTGCCTTATCGCACACTTCCACATCACAACCTCGCTCTTTTCCGGTGTGGATGCAATAATCACAACCACCTGCATCACTGTGGCGATACTGGCATGTCCTGCATTTATGACGGTCAGAGTTATCTCCGGACTTAATCATTTCCGCCTTTACCGGATTCTTTAGCTCTTTCCTGATAGGTCCTGATAAACCGTTGACTGTTCCAAGTGGAATTCCTGTGCGCTCAGCAATCTCCTTATTCTTCAAGCCTTTCTTGATCAACGGACGAATGATCTTACTTTTTTCTTCCCTGCTCATCTTCCCCGGAGCTGCTACCATTTCTTTTTCCAGTTTCTTCTCCGGTTGGTCTGGGGGGGGAGCTGTTCGTCCCCTTCAGTATCGTTCTCATTCTGATCAGGCTCAACCATATCCTGTACTGCCTGTTCAAATTCCGGATTTGGTACTGCAGGAACATCTACCAGGAAATCCAAATTCTCTCCAAGCTCTGAAAACGGAAATGTATCGTATCCAGATTTTCCGTTCTTTCCAAGCGAATTTCTATCAAGTACTATAACTTCCTTACCCTTCTTGTAGTAATCTATTGCTTTTTCAAAATTAACTCCTGTAAACATCTACTTCTCTCCCTTCTGGCTTTTGGATATTTCCCTCAGAACACATACCAACAAATCTTCTGCAAATTCTGACTGGTAATGCTCCCGGAGCATATCCACCTCTTGTATCATTTCTTCACATTCCGCATCAGTTACTTTTCTTGCACTATACTTCCTGTACAACATCCAGGCATCTACGAACAATTTATACACTTCCCGGAATGCCATTACTTTTACTACTTTCATCGCAGCTCCTCTATCCGGATATAGATACCAGGCTTCTCCGCCCAGAACTTTTCAGTAATCTCAGATGCCACCAGTGCATCGTCCTTCCAAAAGCCTACCAACGTCATGCAGTCTTTCAACATCTTCTGCAGATTGTCTGTGTCTGGCTTTGTGATCCTGTATTCTCCGTCCTTATGATTTTTCTTCGGAAAACACCACTTTGTAATCAACCTCACGCCTGTTCTGTACGGTTCCATGATACGATACTTGTATAGGTTGCCAATCAATTTCTCCTTAGCAGCTTTCAATTCCGGTGGATCGTAGAACACGGGTCTGCCATTCACGATTGTGACCTTGTGTTCCTGGTGCGTTACTGTTGGCGGTTCCATTGCCATAAAAAACTCTGTCACCAAATTAATCAGCTCCTCTCCAAGTTTGAGTTTTGACATCATAGGCTATCACATGATGATTAGCAGCCATATCAAAAATCTTTTGCATTATGTCTGGCTGAGATGCCAACCACTTCGCAACTTCACTTTGAGTTATATCAAATGGTTTTGACTTCACATGCTGTAGCGGAGGCATCTTTCTTGCACATTCCAAAAAATTATAATCCAGTTTTTTCATTTACTTCGCCTCTTTAAAGTGTTTAATTTTTTCTTTATCCCTGAACCCTGTCTTGTGCTGGGTGGGCTCCAGCCTGTGTGTGGGGGCGTACATCAATCGCCCCACACTTTAAAGGGGGTGCCCGCACATTCCCGTTCCCGATAGGGATATATTTATATATAGGTGCCGGGAGGGAATGTTCCCACCACCTAAAAACTAGAAAATGGGAAGAAAATCGGGAAGATTCCCACTACCTTGATTTTTTAGAAACTGGGAATGTTCCCACCACCTAAAAATTTATGGTAACGGGATAATTCTTTTTGTCTCTTTGTCTGTCGTATAACCATACTTTTTCAATGAGTTCCAAAGTGTTTTTTCTGCCGGATATTTCTCTCCAACCGCTTCCGAACTGCTCTTAATCTGCTCATATAATTCTTTCACGGTCGGGTATGTATCATGATGTTCGAACTTAAAACTTTCGATTGCCATGTCTACTTTTTCCTGCTTATTTTTCCTCTGGGACTCGCCTTGCTTCTTTCGGGCTTCCAGTCCTTTTTTCCAGTTCGGCTTCTCATCTTCCGGCTGAATATCGTCCAGCACACCTGACTGATCTGTATGGTGTATCGGGTAATCGAACCACAAATTGACTGGCTTGAACTTCGGGAATTCACGCAACGTTCCATCGATTCTCCATGCTGTCTTCGTGTTCGCCACCGCCAGATCTGCGTCTATGTGTTCCTGCAGTTCTCTCATCTGCATCGGTGACAGATGCTCCTTACAGTAGTTCATCATCTGTACCTGGCTGCATAAATCATCCTGTGACAAGTCGTCTTCCCATTCAAAATGACTGTCTAAATATCGCTGACATGCGGCGCATACCGTCTTATTCTGCTCCTGTTTGCGCAAATCGTCCGTCACATCCAGCTCAATCAGGTCAAGCATGGCATCAGGATCCCTGGCAAATACACCGGAACCAGATGCACGGTCCATAGAACGTTTTCCGCCCTGGCTTCCTTTGCTGTGATGGTGGCAGTAGATGACTGCACAGCCTAATTCTGTACATACCTTATCGAACTGATTACAGAAATTAGCCATCTGATCAGCACTGTTCTCATCACCAGTAATGACCTTGTAAATAGGATCTATGATAATAGCCATATAATTCTTTTTTGCGGCTCGTCTGATCAGCTTCGGTGCAAGCTTGTCCATCGGTATCGACTTACCTCTCAGATTCCAGATATCGATATTGGAAAGATTTCTCGCTGACCAGCCTAATGCTTCGTATACGTCTTTAAATCTATGTAAACATGACGCTCTGTCCAGCTCCAGATTCACGTATAATACTCGCCCCTGACTGCAGTTCCAACTGAACCATCTGCGCCCCTCTGCAATGGCAATACAAAGCTCTATCAGCGCAAATGACTTACCAGCTTTAGACGGACCGGCAATCAGCATCTTATGTCCCTGTCTCAATACGTTCTCAATAAGTGGCGGTGCAAGCTCCGGCAAATCGTTCCAAACATTCTCAAGAGACTCTGTATCTGGCAGATCATCATTCACGGATTCTATCCACTCATACCACTCCTGCCAGCTGTTTTTTCCAATATTCGTGTCAATAATATACTGCTTTTTTCCTGCACGCATCACTCCCGGAAGTCTTGACAGTCGTGACGGATTCTTATTTTGAGTGTCAATAATCAAACCGTTTTTCTTACAGATATCATACAGATACTCCACACGTTTTTGATATTCTTTATAATCTGCAGCTTCCACACGAACGATAGCATGCAAGCTTTTCTTTCCAGAAAACACCAGGCATGCAACCGGAAGCTCCAGTTCCCGGATAATTGCATTCTGCTGTTCCAGATCCATGGCATCAGACTCTACCAATGCATAACGGAATTCTGTTACATTTTCACCCTTGCAGCCTTTTCCATCCAATGGGTTAAACCGGATCCATGCTCCTGCTTCTTCCTTATAATCACCAAGCACTGCACCAATGTCACCATTGCAGCCATTCAATGCTTCAATCAACTGTCCTGCAGTACGATCCCAACAACCTTTCTGTGGCAAATACTTTGTACCTTTCTCGTCAGTTCTCTCCCAGCTTCCAGTTACATATCCTACATTCTCGCTAGGGTCGAATAATGTTTCCAGATACCTGATGATTTCATTTACTGGATTCCAATTTCTCGGCTCATGGATTTCCTTTCCTTCGACCCATGAACAGTCTACTACAACACCCTCTGCACTGATTTCATCATCCCAGCCAAGCTCATAAGCTGTATATGACGGCTTCCAACCGTGATCCATAGCAAGCTGGACAATCGTTCCAGCCGTGACCGGAGAATTTGAACCATGGAAAGTATTCCATTTTTTCTCACATTCCCCGGCATGATACCGATGGTCATTCTTGCTCCAGGCATCCCATACCTCTACGGAATACCCTTCATGTTTCAATGCCATTCCCACATTGACCCAGTCCTGGTAATCAAGCTCTGATGGATTCAGATATTCAATTATTTCCTGTAAATCTGTATGTTGCTCCATATTTTATCCTCTATATTCTGCCGGATTAATACCATTTGGTACTCTCCAGCCATTACCAGCTATTCGGTCAATCATGTTCTTTGCTGTTTCGAACTGCCAAGTCCCTACATGCTGGAATCCTCTGCTTTCCAGGAAGCGTATCTGCTTTGGTGTTGTAAGCCCTTCTCGTCTACGCTTATCCAATCGATCTAAGATTTTTGACGCTTTTCCTGCATTTTCAATTGCATCAGGAAGGATTCCCAGCTTCTCAAGTGTCTGCTTCTGCTTATCAGAAGGCGGTGCCATTTCCCAGCCAAAAGCCGGCACGTACCCAGAGAGATCTTCCGCTTGAATACTCATTTCGAACTGCAATGGATCCACCAGCTTTTTCTTACGCCGTTTCATTTCTGAGAGCTGTTTTGCAAGCGCTTCTTCTCTCTGAGCGACCACATCCTCTGATGCTGTTCTTTCTGCTTCTTCGATATCCATAATGCAGCCGGCATCTTTTTCCATATTTTCTGTCATTTTCTGCGCTACTTCTGCACTTTCGCAGATTAATGACGCTGGGTGACAAAGTTCATGACGTTCTGTGTGCCATAAGAAATCCAATAATAACAAATGATCCTTATTCGTTTCCGGAGACAATCTGGTTCCGCGTCCCACCATCTGACAATACAAGCTTCTGACTTTTGTAGGTCTTAATATCACAATGCAGTCTACGCTCGGACAATCCCAGCCTTCTGTAAGAAGCATCGAATTACACAGGACATTGTACTGGTCTTTATCGAATGCCTCTAAGATCTCAGAACGATCTTTACTGTCTCCATTTACCTCTGCAGCACGAAACCCATGGTTATTCAAGATATCCCGGAACTTCTGACTGGTCTTTACAAGCGGAAGAAAAACAACTGTCTTCTTATCACTGCAGTATTTCTCCATTTCTTCTGCAATACTCTCCAGATATGGATCTAATGCTGTAGCAATATCACCGCTCTTAAAATCTCCTGCCTGGACTCCTACTGCAGACATATCGATCTTAAGCGGAATCGTTACCGCTTTGATTGGAGACAAATAACCTTCTTTGATAGCTCTTGGCAACGTATACTCGTAAGCTAGGCTTTCAAATACAGTACCAAGGTTCTGCATATCACCACGGTCCGGTGTAGCTGTTACTCCCAGCACCTCGGCATTCGGAAAGTGTCTCAATACTTTCTGATAACTTTCTGAAATACAATGGTGCGCTTCGTCAATAATAATCGTATTAAAATAATTGTTCGGAAACTGATTCAGTCGCTTTTCTCGCATCATACTCTGTACGGACCCTACTACGATCCGGAACCAGCTACCAATACAGGTCTGCTCTGCTTTTTCAGTTGCGCAACCAAGTCCTGTTGATTTACCGATCTTATCTGCCGCCTGGTCAAGCAGCTCGCCTCTGTGTGCCAATATCAAGACACGGCTTCCTCCCTTAACACATTCTTCCGCAACTTTTGCGAAGACAATGGTCTTTCCGCATCCAGTCGGCAGCACAAGCAGAGTTTTTTTAATGCCATTTTCCCACTCAGAAAAAATGGCATCTTTTGCTTGCTGTTGATATGGTCTAAGTTCCATTAGAATGATCCTGCCTTATATTCTTTCTTTGCTTTCGGGAGGAACTTCTTCACATGGTTATACTTCTTGGTAGGATCCTTGCGGTCTGCACGCTGTTCAATAATTGCACGCCCTGTGGCTCTCGGAACAATGTTCCAGTTCATCTTCACTTTGCCATTGACTTCTTCTGCCCCAATGGATAAGAAGAACTCAGCAAGCTTCCACTGCATGCGGTCATACAGCAACAGGCTCTCATTCATGAGACACACTCCCTCCGGTGTCTCCACTTTTACTTTCAACTCTGCTCTTGGACACGCTGGTGCTTTATCACTACCCTCGAAACGTCCACGCTCAAAGCTCTCAATCGTGAAATCATATTCTCCTTCCGGGAGGAGCACATAGTACGCTCCTTTATCAACTTCATCATCCCAGCCTAACTCTCTTCCTTTTACTTCATCACTCATTTACATTTACCTCCTATTTATCGAACGGAACTTCATAACTGCTCCGTATTGTCTTGATTACATCTAATACCTGTGGCCACGCTCCAATCAGGCAGCCTTCCACAAACTCCTGTGGCAGATTCTGAAAAGGCGTCCCTCTTGGGAAAAATCCTCTCTGATACACAGCTTCCATAAGTTCCTCCTCCGAAACCAAATTCGGATACATTAAATCTCTCAATGCTTTTGGAATATAATCCGCGATATGGAACACAGAATCTTCAACTTTAGGTTCTTTCTTGGTTTCTTCAATTTTTTCTCCGGTGTCAAAATCAACCTTTTCATCTGTGTCTTTTGGAATATTCATGAAGTCATTATCTTTAGCTGGCTTCTGAATCTCAATCTGCTGTTTCCCTTCTTTTACCGGTTCAGGCGCTACAGTGTTCGTACCTCCAATGATGTCTGCAATTACAGAGTAATCAAACTCACATTCTTCTGGTAATCCGTACCGGTTCTTAGCATCCCAACATGGGTGATGCTGTGTGTACATGGTACGTTTTCCACCTTGTCCCTTATGCTTCTTACCGTCTTTCCCCACAGCAATAGAAAATGTTTTGTAATTTGCAAAGAGCAGCATATCTGCCCATTCCTTCACCAATGGGGAAGTCTGGGACTGTGTCTTTTTTCCAAGCTTCAGCTCCCAGCGGTCATAAGCTCCAAGTTCATCCGGCTGTTCGAATTTCCGAAGCTGCGCATGTGCTGTCAACACTACATTGATGCCAATCTCAATTAAATCGGACAGCTTATTTAAGAACCGTCCGAACTCTTCTTTGGTGTAGACGTATCCGTTACCATAGCCAAAGTCTTCAATTCCTTTCTTATTGTGAACAGCACAGATATGTTCCACACAAAGCAATTCCGCCCAGTCAACGGTATCGATTACTAATGTTCTACACTCATTTGTATGCGTCTTAATATATTCGATTTCATCAAAGAGCATGTTCCAACTGGTAGGACGTGGCAGTCTTGCCACATCCATATCGTTAGTACTTCCTTCTGTATCAATAAATACTACTCCTGGAAACCTTGCTGCAAACGTAGATTTACCAATTCCTTCTGGACCATAAATCACAACTTTTTTCGCTTTCTGAATCTTTCCTTTTGTTATCTCCATTAAAATACACCTGCTTTCCATGTCGGAGCTGTCTGAGGTTCGGGATCCATATTACCGGCTTCTTCACTTTTGACATATCCGTCCTCAATAATGATACTGCATTCGTCTCCGGTGCTGACTCTCGTAGCAATTGCCTGGAGTCCTTCCTGCTCCAGCCACTGACCAAACTCATGCAGGGTATCAAGATCCATCTGTTCAAGCTTGTCCAGTAATACAAAACCGCATTTCGGATTCAGCTTCCGGACAATCGCTGTGGATACTTTAAGTCTGTCAGAACCGGACATGTTATCCCACTGCTGTCCCTTATACACCAGCTCACCGTCTTTTACAGACAGCTCTGGAAGTGGCAGGTCAGCAGTATTTAAAAGATTCGTTTTTTCATCCCTTACAGATTCAATCTTCTTTGTCAGTTCTGTATACTGATCCTGATACGTTCTGGAATCCTCTTCCGCTTTGTCCTTGTCCAGATTGGCTCTGACTTTGCGATTGATCTCTTCGATATTGGCAATACTTTCTTCCAGTTCTGCTGTTGATTCGTCCTGTAATCCCTCCGCTGATGTTAATGCAATCTGTAAATTATTCTGAGCTTCTTTCAGATCACTTTCTTTTTTCTTAAGCTGTTCTCTCATCGCATCAACTTCTTGTTTGAGAATTAATACAGATTGTTTGAAATGATCTGCACGCTCACGTTTCTTCTGATTTTCTCCGTTTCTTGCTAGAATCTCCTGCTGCTGTTTAATCAGATCAGATGGAGACACCAGATCTTTCGGAGCATCCGGATAATACGGCTGTTCTTTTGCAAACTTTGCTTTCTGATCAGCTGTACGTCCTACATACAATCTTTCATTATAAAGTTCTTTTTCCTGTTGCTCTAAAGCTGTCAGCTTATCACCTACACCGATAATCTTCAACAATGTCTGTGCTTTTTCTTTTCCAGATGATTCCATAAACTTCGGAAGATCCAGCGCCAGCTGTTCCACGAAATCATTAAGCAGCTGCTGTCCGCCTTTGTTTCCGTTCGGATCCGTTACTTTTAAGCTGCTATTTTTTCCTTTGCGCTCTACAACCAATCCATTGCTCATAACAATATGTAAGTTTGGCGGAACTACGGAACCATTCCTGGTCGCCTCAGACGGCTTATACCTGTCTCCGCCAAGCGCCCATGCAATGGAATCCAGTACAGAAGTCTTTCCCTGATTGTTATTTCCACCAACAATGGTAAGTCCATTCTTGGTCGGCTCAATCTTCACAGCCTTGATACGCTTTACATTCTCAATTTCAAGCTTGTTGATTTTAATACTATCTGCCATTATCACTGCCTCCTTCAAATATAATATCAGTCAATGCATCGAACATTCTTGCCCGTCTCATCTTCTTTTCTGGAAGCAACTCCACCCCTGTCAGATGATTCCTAACCTTTCTTACCATTACAGCAGTTATATTAGCGGCTTTCATATTGCCTTCTGGTGACAGTCCTGCTGCCTTCATTGCCTCAGAATGTGCGACCATAACTACATTTTCCAGTTCAGACAACTGGATTTTTACTTCTACGTCTCTAATTGCCATTTGACTTATTTCTCCTATTTTCTTATAATGTAATTGACTTATTTTTCTTGAGTGCTCCAGCCTTGCCGGGCTTTTGTGAGCACTCATTTTTATACAATCTGCTCGATCACGTCTCTGATCAGAGCTGTTCCGGAATCCATTGCAACATTCACAATCTTCTGATTCCAGCTTGCAAACTTCGCATACACCAGCTCTCGGTCTTCCCGGTACTCCAGTCCTACCAGATCAGCCAGATTACGAGTCGCCTGAAGAGCAGGTAACAGCAAATCCAGAATCTTCTGCTTATCTTCCATATCCTCGCCACCTTCCTATACATATCCGTAAGCACGTCTCCATTCTTGGTACTCGTCCTCCAGGTCAGCTTCCTCAATAACCTCATGGAGCATCTTGAACTTTTCATACTCAATTTGATGTCCAATCTGGTCAAATGGAATGGCTTCACACACCTTGCACTGCTCCGCACTATGCCGGAATAAGATTTCTTTTATTGCTGTATCAGCCATGTGATCACCTCCTGCATTTTCAGAATCTTGATGGAGATCATCACGAACATCATCATTGTCGCGATGTCTCCCAGAATTACCAACACGAATAACGTGTCCACAATCCTCTTCATTGTCCACTTTCTTTTCTTCATACCTGATACCCTATGAATAGCCAGTGAAGAAACATAGCCATCGGCAGTCCGTTCATCATCAGTCCTACCACTATCCAATCTCTAACTCTCATGGGCTTGTCCTCCTTTCAATCTTCTGTCCACCTCTTCCGGTGGTATTCCTAAATGCGCTGCCAGCTGATACTTATTGATTTCATAAGAATTTTGTGTGTTGCCAGCTTCCTTGGCTGTAACTACAATCCCAAACGTCCAGATACCCCGCTTAATTCGTTCACGGACCATTTGAGGTCCACAGCCTATGACTCTGGCTGCTTGGCTGGAGTTTAATATATCCTGCATCTACTCACCTCGCATTATTCTTTTAGAAAATACTCAATGCTCACCCCGAAGTAATTCGCGAGCTTCTGTAGCTTATCGACCTTAGGATTGCTTCGTCCTCTTTTCCAATCTGATAAAACAGATTGAGGAATTCCGGTTTCTTTTGATACTGTGTAAGCTGTTTTGTTATTTTTAACTAATAACTCAGCAAATTTTTCGTACAAAATCACACCTCCTTATCTTGCTAGTACTATTGCAGATACTACGGAATTGTGATATACTCAGTTTGTCAGACGAAGTATTAACAATTCCGTAGTATGCAAAGGTTTTTATCGAATTTCCTTTGCATATCCATACTATACTATGCATTTCCGATAATGTCAATGTATATTTTCGGTTTTTCTTAGTATTGTCTGCGGTTTTATGAAAGGTAGACAAATTATGTATGAGATTTTTGAACAATTATTACAAAAATATGGTTTATCAGCTTATAAAGTTTCAAAAGAGACTGGCATTACCCAGTCCACATTAAGCGATTGGAAGCGCGGTCGAAGCACTCCCAAAACCGAGAATATGAAAAAAATTGCTGATTACTTTGGCGTAACTGTAGATTATTTAATGACAGGAAAAGACAACTTGAAGGAAAAAGCGCCAGAGTTGACAGCAAAAGACGAACGCGACATTGCAAAAGACATGGAAAATATCCGCACAAAATTATTAAACGGCTCAGACGGTCCTCTCTCTTATGATGGAGAACCAATCCCAAAAGAAGATGCCGAATTACTTCTCGGACAAATCGAGCTGATGATGCGCCGACTGAAACCTATTAACAAGGAAAAATACAATCCGAATAAAAACAAGAAGTAGGTGTTAGGATTTGAAAGCACATGATGTTAAGCGACTGGTTGCTTACTACGTCAAAAAATACAATACAAGAAATCCTTTCGAACTAGCCAGTTATCTTGGTGTTGAAGTGCAAACAGGACAGCTAGGAGAAAGTTCTGGGTTCTACATGTTCCTTAAGAATCACAAGTGCGTCTTTTTGAATGAAGACTTAGAAGAACACGAGCGCACTCTTGTCATGGCTCACGAACTAGCTCATTCAATCATGCATCGAAAAGAGAACTGTTACTTCATAAGAAATAGAACGCTTATGCTGACTTCTAAGATTGAAATAGAAGCCAATACGTTCGCAGCGGAACTATTGATACCAGACGAAATAATTATGGGGAATCCCGGATTAACCAAAGCTCAGATTGCATGCTTGGCTGGTTACGATGAAAGGATTATGGAATTTAAGAAATAAACGCTTTTGCGTTTATTATATAGCTTACTTAACTTATTCATTCTTACAAATTACAAAAGGAGAAAGAGAGGGATAATTATGAATTGTCCAAAATGTGGAAGTGATAATGTATCTATTGAAATGATACAAACTGGAGGAAAAACAAAGAAACATGGTAATGGCATTGGTGGACACGTAAATAATGCAGCCCGTGGATTTACAGCTGTATGTACGCTTGGAATGTCTAACCTGGTGTGGAAAAAATCAAAAGGAAATGAAAAGACTTCCTTTAAATCCGAAAAGATGTGTTTATGTCAAAACTGTGGTAATTCTTGGAAAATAAAATAACTACTGGCGAATAAAAAAGAAATCGCCACCCCGTTGGCTCAGGGTGGCTCGCATATCCGAAGATATACTATATCTGATTGTTCAAGTCATATTGTATCATCTTCGGGCAGCTATCGCAAGCGGAACTGTTGTTCTGTGCTTGGCTGTTATTTTTATACCCATTTTTGTGCGACGTCGCACCAGAAAGGAGATGCGTATTGTGGGAAGACGAAAGAAATACCCTAAACTACCGAACGGCTACGGCTCTATTAAGCGCCTATCCGGGAAGAATCGGACGAACCCCTATGGAGTATACCCTCCAACCAAAGAATTCGATATAAACGGGAATCCCGTGCCTGTAAAGGCTCTGTGTTACGTAGATGATTGGTATAAGGGGTTTACAGTTCTGACCTGGTATAAGCACGGGGAATATTACCCGGGAAGAGAAAAAGAGCTGACCGAATCCGGAAGTTCCGATGAATTGGGAAGCCAGGTTGCAAAAATTTTGAGTAAATACTCTCAGACTCAGCGTGAGGTTGCTGATCAGAAGACTTTTGAGGACGTATTCAAAGAGTTTTATGCCTGGAAGTTTGGGAAAGAATACAATTTGAAACGTGAAAAACGCTCTGCATCAGAAGCTGGATTTCGCTCCGCCTACAATAATTGTAAATCATTACACGATAAAAGTTTTCGCTCTCTTGTTACAGCCGACCTGCAGAAAGCAGTTGATGACTGTCCATTGAAACATGCGACACTCGAAAAAATAATTGTGCTATTCAACCAGATGTACGCTTATGCAGATGCAAATGATTTGTGTGATAAAAAGTATTCTGATTATGTAAAAATCAAATCAGAAGACGATGACGAAAAAGGGGTTCCGTTCGAAAACGATGAACTTGAAATTTTATGGAAAAATCAAGAAGATCCAGTTGTGGAAATGTTATTAATCATCTGTTACTCAGGATTTAGAATTTCTGAGTATATAGATTTAGAAATAA
>OLSJ01000697.1_pt1 | contig 24391 bp, 18 predicted proteins | sample 1672151 | NCBI WGS metagenome assembly OLSJ01 (sample SAMEA3136653, study PRJEB25190) | human gut metagenome | biome: human gut; feature: human-associated habitat; material: faeces | place: Austria | collected 2013 | reverse complement strand
CTTCGCCGGCCACCTCCTTATAAACAAGGAGGCTTACCCAATCCCTATTCTTACCGTTGGAACTCTTTCCTAAATACTGGTTCGCATTAAATACTTTAAAAAGGAAAATGGAATGCAGCGGGGCTCCTTATCCATAAGGAGCTGGCGCACGCAGTGCGATTGAGGATACTCACTTGTCGTAATGACTCAAACCGTAAAAGAATATTTAGCTTGCAGCTGACAGCTCACAGCTAATGGCTTCTGTCTTCATAATCCCAATTCTTCATTGATAATGACGACTTCCATGTCCATATTCCTCATCTTCTTGTAGTAGATTACAAGAGCGTTGCAGATCCGATCAGGCGCGCTGCAGTCACAGCATTTTTTATAATTGAAGAAGGAACAGCCGTTTTTATAGTGATGCCGCTCTACGTTCTTTGGGGCGGCTACATTTCTTGCCCTGAAAATGGCGTCGTCCAAAGTAGGACAGATTTTATTCACACCGATAACAAAATACACTTTCCTGTGTCCGAAGAGGGAGCCTGAAATCCGGTTTCCCGTACCGTCGATGTTTATCAGTTCGCCTGTTTCCGATGCAGCGTTGGCGGATGTGAGGAAGACATCGGTCATGAGGCATTTCCTTGCCATGGAAAGAAATTGTTCCATCCGTTCTTTCGATGTGTAATCTTTGTTTTCAATATGCTGCACGTCATAAACTTCGTTATTCTCTGAAAGCCGTTCGTACATTTTCATGTTCTCCAGTGTCATGGAGTCGCCCATCCCCACGGTTTTACCGTGTATTTCCTGTGATAAATATGCGGCCGCTTCTTCTGCCGTTTCGAAAATGGTGCAGTCGAATCGGTTTCTTTTAAAAGCCCGGCAAATTTTATCCAGATCCATGGTTCCTCCTATGCATTTCCTGTTTACATTAAATCCTTTTTCACTTCATTATAAGAAATATAAAGATCGAACTCAATATGCGTAAGGGCAGACAAGGGAATGAGTCTGCATCTGCAGGGAATTTTCTGCTTGTACACAGATAAAAAATATTTTATGGATTAAGTAAGACTAAAATATAATTTAGCATACATATAGGGGTATATGTGTTACAGTCAAATAATATGCATTAGAGAGGCTGCGTCTTGCAGGTTCGGCAAACATTTATGGATTTTTATTGCAATGTTAATATATTGTGATATAATGTGTATATTAAAAAGTGTGTAAAGTATCAATGTCGCTTTGGGGAGCAAATCAGGGGTACAGCTTAAAGGAAAATATCAGGGTATTTGAATTACCTTGTTTTGGCATGAATCAATGATTCCCCGATTCGTGCTTTTATTTTGCCAACGTGGAGATGATAGGTGTGACAAACAAACAAATTGCTATGCGTCTTGGGCAGATGGTTCTCGTCCTTTTGGGAATCAGTTTTATTACATTTTGCCTGGTTATGCTGGCACCGGGAGATCCTGTCCGCCAGATGATCGCGGGGAATGAAGATATCGTGGTCAGCCAGGTGGAAATTGATGCGCTTCGCCATGAACTGGGACTGGATCAGCCGTTCCTCATGCAGTATATGAGCTGGCTCGGACGGGTGCTTCACGGAAACTTCGGATTTTCATTTATGATGAAGAAGCCCGTGTTGGATGCGGTTCTGGAAGCTTTGCCTGCTACGGTTATTCTTGCGCTTGCTTCTTCCGTTTTTATGCTTTTGTTTGCCATCCCACTGGGAATATATACGGCAGTTAAGCAGAATACCTGGGCCGATTACATCATCCGTGGCTTTACTTTTGCGGGGGTATCTGTACCTAATTTTTGGATGGGGCTTATGCTTCTGTGGATTTTTGCTTTAAAGCTGAATCTATTTCCTATCGTTGGCGGCGATGTTTCTGTGGAAAATCTGATTCTTCCCATGGTGACGCTCGGCGTAGTCATGGCATCGAAGTATACGAGGCAGGTTCGCGCGACTGTGCTGGAAGAACTGCGGCAGGACTATGTCATGGGCGCGCGGGCAAGAGGATTTTCTGAGTCTCACATCTTATGGAAGGAAGTTCTTCCCAATGCGCTTCTTCCTCTGATAACGCTTTTGGGGCTCGCTTTCGGTTCTCTTCTGGGCGGTGCGGCCGTGGTGGAAATCGTATTTTCCTGGCCGGGGCTTGGCTTCATGGTGGTACAGGCCATTACATACCGTGATTTCCAAACCGTGCAGGCGGTTGTCCTTTGGATTGCTTTCATGTACATGGCCATTAATTTGGTGGTGGATCTGTCCTACAACCACTTGGATCCCAGATTGAGAAAGGCAGGTCAATAGTCCAATGGAAAATCTGATTAAAGGATTTAAAGAAAATAAGGCCTTTCGCGTTACTTCTCTGCTGGTGCTTCTTCTGATACTGATTACGGTGCTGGCCCCGGTGATAGCTCCTTATAATCCGCTGGAAGCGGTCATGCGGGATGCCAACGCGGCTCCATCTGCAGCGCATCTTTTTGGAACGGATAAGCTGGGACGTGACGTACTGTCCCGTATCCTTTACGGAGCCAGCTATTCCCTGACGAGCGTACTTTTCCTGGTATTCCTTATTTTTGTGGTAGGTACATTCCTGGGGGTCATTGCCGGATATTTCGGCGGTATTGTGGATACGGTCATCATGCGGTTTGCGGATATGATGATTTCTTTCCCCGGCGTTATTCTTGCCATCGCTATTGCCGGTATTCTGGGAGGCAGTCTTGTGAATGCCATGATTGCCATGCTTTGTGTGACATGGACGAAGTATGCCCGTCTTTCAAGAAGTATGGTCCTGAAAATCAAGAAACGCGATTTCGTGGATGCCGCTATTGTAAGCGGCGGTTCTTCTGCCCATATTCTCTGGGTTCATATTCTTCCCAATATCCTGCCTCTCATGGTCATCACTGCGGCGGCAGATATCGGTGCTATGATGATGGAATTGGCGGGATTGTCTTTCCTTGGGTTCGGCAGCCAGCCTCCGGCGCCGGAGTGGGGTCTTATGCTGAATGAAGGACGCCAGCAGCTGCAGACCGCTCCATGGCTGATGATTTTCCCGGGGCTTGCTATTTTTATAACCGTTGTCGTTTTCAATCTGTGGGGAGATTCTCTCCGGGATGTCCTGGATCCGCGCCAGGACTGATCAATATGGTTCCTATCAGAAGGGATGGCTTTTGCCGCCGTTCTGCATATGTAACAGGTTTTGCCTAATTTATATTTTGTTTTAAGAAAGGAAGCGTTACATCCATGAAATCTATTTACAAGAAAGGCGCCGCATTGGCAGCAGCAGCTCTTATGACAGTCGCGTTTGCCGGATGCGGCGGCGGAGACAAGTCTGCCTCTAAAGGACCGAAAGACACTTTGACCGTAGGTATTACCAACTTTGCAGACAGCCTGGAACCGACCGACAATTATTTTGGCTGGCAGGTCATGCGTTACGGTGTCGGTGAATGCCTTGTCCATTTTGATTCCAAAATGAATGCGGAACCGTGGATTGCTGAAAGCTGGAAGGTATCTGATGATAAGATGTCCTGGACTTTCAAAATCAAGGATATTAAGTTTTCCAACGGCACACCGGTAACCGGCGAAGCGGTCAAAAAATCCATCGAACGTACCTTTGCCAAGGCTCCCCGTGCAAAGGCCATGTTTGAACTGGATCACATCACTGCTGATGGACAGAATGTTACTATTTATACGAAAAAACCGATTGCTACGCTTCCCGGCATGCTGGGGGATCCGCTTTTTATTATTGTTGATGTCGATTCCGATGGGAAAGTAGATTTTGCTAAACAGGGACCGATCGGTACCGGCCCATACATGGTTAAATCATTCTCCAAGGCAAAATGCGAATTGGATGCAAACCCGAATTACTATGCTGCGGTGCCGTTCAAACACTTAGTCATTAATACCATTGATGATCCGAATACCCGTGCTATGGCACTCCAGAAAGGCGAAATCGATATAGCGGTCAATGTGGCTGCCGGCGACTTGGCATTGTTCCAGGATAAGAATAAATTCAATATCAGTTCCATTTCTTCTATCCGCGATGTTCTTGCCCGTATGAATGTCAAGGAAGGAAAACCGCTGGCGGATAAGAGAGTCCGTCAGGCGCTGCTTCGCTCTTTGGATCGTGAAACCTATGCCAAGGTGCTGCTGAAAGATACCTTTATTGCCGGTGGTCCGATGCTTCCGCCATCCCTGGATTATGACTTCGACGGATTAATGAAGGCATATCCGGATAAATACAATGTGGAAAGCGCCAAGAAGCTGTTGGAAGAAGCAGGATGGAAAGACAGCGACGGAGACGGCTTTGTGGATAAGGACGGCAAGAATCTGGAGCTGGACTTCATTTTCTACTCCGGCCGTGCGGAACTTCCGTTGTATGCGGAAGCTACCCAGTCGGATGCGAAGAAAGTCGGCATCAAGATCAACCTGAAGAATGTAGACTATAACGTACTGGATGGTATCGGCGTCCGCGGGGAGTATGACCTCCTGATTTCCAATATCCTGACCGAACAGGCAGGGGATCCGGAAGTATTCGTCAACCAGTACTGGAAGACTAATGTAGACGGCAGCAATCCGCAGAACGGTTCCGGATACAGCAACCCTGAGTATGATGCGTTGTCTGATCAGCTGGCATCTGAATTTGATCCGGCTAAGCGCAGAGATATCATCATTAAAATGGAAAAAATTGTCCAGGATGACGCTGCTACTTTGATCTTCGGCTATCCGCAGACCAATATGGTCAGCAACAAGTCTGTCCAGAATGCCAATATTTATCCGTGTGACTACTACTGGGTAACTAAGGACATTACTCCGGCTAAGTAATTTCTATAGTGAAATATGCCTTTTCTCCACTGTCATATATCCGGCAGCGGAGAAGCGGCTTTCCTTCCTCTGAAATGGGGATGGAAATTCGGTACAGACCGTTTTTGTCCGGCCGTTGCCATGCTGTATCGAATTTCTGTTTCCATTTCAATTGAATTTATTATGAGGAGATATTCCCATGCTATTACAGGTAAGAGATTTAGGAATCGCCTATGGAAAAGGCGACCCTGTGGTCCGCCATGTATCTTTCGATTTGGATGCGGGGCAGGTTCTGGCTATCGTAGGAGAGTCAGGGTCAGGGAAAACTACGGTTATCCGTGCCATCCAGCATGTTCTTCCCGGCGGAGGGCATATTGCTGAAGGACAGGTCATTCTCAATGGAGAGGATACGCAGAAGCAGACAGCGGAAATGCACAGAAGCCTTTGCGGCACGGATGTGTCTATGATTTTCCAGGACAGCGGCGCCATGATGAATCCCATCCATACGATCGGAAGGCAGTATCGGGACTTTCTGGCGGTTCACGGGCTGACTGATGAAAAAGAAGCCCATGATCGGATGATCTCTATGCTGGAAATGGTCAGGCTTCCCGATCCGGAACAGGTTTTGAAAAGTTATACCTATGAATTATCCGGCGGCATGCGGCAGCGTGTCGGTATCGCCATGGCCATGTCATTCCATCCGAAACTGCTCCTGGCTGATGAGCCGACATCGGCTCTTGATGTGACGACACAGGCGACCATTGTCAAAGAAATGATGGAAGTGCGTAAAAATATGAACATTGCCATTATCATCGTTACCCACAATATGGGTGTCGCCGCTTACATGGCGGATAATATCATGGTGATGAAAAATGGCGAAGTGGTGGAATACGGGAAAGCGGAAGAAGTTATTTACCATCCGAAAACCGATTATGTAAAAATGCTTCTGGCGGCGGTTCCCAGCTTAGGAGGTAAGACAACAGCATGAAAGGCGGAGAAGAAATACTTCATATAGGCAATATCTGTAAAAACTTTAACTTGGGCAGAGGAAAAGTTCTCAAAGCCTGCGACTGTGTGGATATCATTGTGCATAAGGCTGAGACAGTCGGTATCGTAGGGGAATCAGGCTCGGGCAAGTCTACCGTGGCTAAGATGCTGACCCGTCTATACGATATTTCTGCAGGGAAGATTATTTTCCATGGAGAGGATATTACTCGTTTAAAGGGGGAAGCACTCCGGCAGCATCGTAAGAAAATACAAATGGTTTTCCAGGATCCTTCTACCGCGTTCAATCCGAAAATGCGCGTCCGCGATATTATATGCGAACCGCTGAAAAACTTCGGCATGATAAAGAACAGTGAAGTTGATGCGAAAGCAAGGGAAATGCTGCGGCTGGTAGAACTTCCGGAAGAATTTTCCGACCGTTATGCCAATAATATGTCAGGCGGACAGCGGCAGCGTATCGCCATTGCAAGAGCTTTGGTACTGGAACCGGAAATCATCATTTGTGATGAAGCGACCTCGGCACTGGATATGTCCGTACAGAAAACCGTGATCGAACTCCTTACCCGGCTTCAGCGGGAAAGACAGGTAGCCTATCTTTTTATCTGTCATGATCTTGCCCTTGCCAATAGATTCTGTGACAAAATCATAGTCATGCAGAAAGGGAAAGTGGTAGAAACGATTCGCGATCTGACACTGGCAAAAGACCCGTATACGAAAAAACTTCTCGCTTCTATCTTTACCATTGAAGAAGGAAAGAATAAAGTCCTGCCTGATGAACTTTTTGCCTAAATGTTATGGAAATGTGAAAACTGGCTTTATAAAGAGCCGGTTTTTATGTGCGTGAATTGATTTTATGGATGTATTTCCGGAGTGGAATTTGATTGTTTTACAGGTAAATGAATATATTTTTACGAATGGTAAGAGAAATAAAAGGATTTTAAGACAGCGTGATGATAATTACTGAAGGATACATAACGAATTTATTGACAAATTATTATGAATGTGCAGATAATATAAGAAATCTTCCTGTAAAAGAATTAATGCGCTGACAGGGGGAAAAACGTTTTAAGAGGACAGATCCACAAATCAGAGAAGGGAGAGTCTCTTGTTTTTTCGTTCATTTCATTTTCGCAGGCGAAACATGGGAAAGCCTTGCCGGAAATCAATGATATAGAATTTCATTTATTGGTTAGGGGAAGCTGTTTGGGAAAATCGGCTTTTCGCAGCCGGAGGAGGAAAAGTATGAAGAAAAAGAACACGGCGCTGGCAGGGGCTTTATTGCTTGTGCTGGCAGGATGGAGTGTAGCAGATGCGGCGGAGATCTATACCTTGGATCCCGTCATTGTCACGGCGGAACGTACAGATACGAAAGAATTAAAAACGCCGGCAGCGGTGGAGATTATCACGGATAAACAGATTCGTGAAACCGGAGCCGCCAATATGCAGGAAGCGCTCAAGTTCTCCACAGGTATTATTACCAGCAGCCAGGGGCCCCGCGGTCTCTCCCAGGGGACAATGACGGCAAAGGCGGTCATCCGTGGTGTTGAAAAAGGCACGCTCGTTCTTGTGAACGGTGTTCCGATGAATCAGAGCGGCATGTACAGTCTTCAGGATATTGCTTCCGATTCCGTGGAAAAAGTAGAAATTGTCCGCGGAGGCGGTGCGGTTCTTTATGGTTCAGAAGCCAGCGGTGGTGTTATTAATATCATCACCAAAGGGACAAAGGATACCAAGGTAAAAGCGGGCTTTGGCAACTATGGACAGCAGAACTATGCAGTCAGCGCGCAGGCAGGGGATAAATTCGGGATTACTTATTCCTATGACCACATGGGGAAAGTAGATCATATTTCCCATCCTGACGGCGGCCGTCCGGCAGGGATGTATTACAATATCATCCGTGCTGAGCATAATTATGTAGACTGGCGTTACAATATCACTGATGGTCTTTATTTTACCCATGCGTACTCGGAGAACAACAGCCACTATGTATACCGTTATGACGGACGCAACGGAAAGAATAAAGGGCAGCCCGGCCAGGATATGATTTACAAGACCCGCGAAAACGTGGCGGGGCTTCATTATGATAAGGATGACCTGAAAGCGGATTTTTACTATCATAAGAGAGATATGTCCACCGGTAAGAGCAAAACGGAAGTAGCGCCTTACGCGAAAAGGGGAAGATATGACCCCGACAAGCGGATTTTCACAAAGACAGAAAATAATGATGAGACCATCGGGTTCAATTTGTCCAACCGCTGGTATTTTGATAAGGGTTCCGTCCTTATCGGCGGTGATTTCCGCAGGGACATGGCGGACGTTGTCGATGGAAATACTTATCACTATGCGCGCAATATGTACTCTCTTTATGGACAGCTGGAATACGATTTCACCGGGGCGACAAGGGCGAACCTGAATCTTCGCCAGACCTGGGTTGCAAAAGATGATGCAGGAAATAGGTATGACAAATTTACGCCCGAACTGGTTCTTATGCATGATCTGAGTGAAGATACCATGATTTATGCCAAGGCGGGAAAGTCATTCATGATGCCGACTTTCAAACAGCTTTATGGCGGCGGCAATGTCATCGCCTCTCCGGGACTTCGTCCGCAGACAGGAACCCACTATGAAATCGGCGCAAAGAAAAATATAGGCAAGTCATCCTGGCGCCTGGCCGCATTCCACTACAAAATCAAGGACAGCCTGGAAGCAAAAGTCGGCGCAGGTGTAGTGGGAGATATCAAATATGCCAATGAAGATGTAAGAAATACCGGTATTGAACTCGAATGGACGAGAAATGAAAATGAAAACCTATCCTACCACACGGGACTGACTTTCGGGCATCCGGAGAAGCAGGAAAGGAAAGCCGGCGGTACAACGGGGGACTGGCATGATTATTACGGCAAAGTGCAGTGGAACGGCGGCATCGTTTACCGAACCGGCAAGCTGACAAGCGCTTTTGAGTTTGCTTACTTGGGGAAACGTATCCGTGACTACACGCCGTACAAATCTTTCAAGAGCCAGTTCTTCACTGACCTGAATTTTTCTTATCAGGCAAATGAAAATGCCCGTTTCTTCCTGAATATTGATAACCTGTTCAACCGGCATGACATCATTTCTTCATCTTCCTCCACGTTCTATAATCTGGGACGCAACTTCCTGGCAGGAGTGGAATATAAATTCTGATAAATATTTTATAAGTTAGATAAAAATAGAAAATACTTATTCATCGATAAGATTGGATAAGTATTTTTGTTGTATAGGATGATAATTTACTTGTGTGATTGATAAAAATGCCAATGAGTCGCAATTGACAGAAAATATGATAAAATATAATATAGTTAATAATAGATTTGTAAAAACTAATAGTTAATTAAACTAATTTATGTAAGGTTGTTTTTTACGGGAATGGGGGTGAGGATACTGCAAAACAATATTTTGTGGGCTGCGCATATCCTTTTTATTGATCATTATGTCTATACGGGTGAAACGTAGGAAAGTCCGTATCAGCTGATGATATATTGTTTTCATGTTCAGATTATTATCTCAAAGAAAGGGCAAATATGTGTAAAAGCAAATGGCTTGTAAACTCGGTATTGTTGGTTTTAATGGGAGGAGCAAGCATATCGGCTGAAATGATGCCGGTATACATGCTGAATCCTATCGTGATTACCGCTGAACGGCAGGAAAAAACAGATTTAGAAACGCCGTCTACCACGGAAATTATTACGGAGAAAGATATTAAGGAGAAAGGGTATACTTCTGTATTTGATGCCTTGGAGCATACCGTGGGAATTACAGCTTTTTCTTATGGCCCTGGCGGGAAGGATGGCGGTGGGCATGTAAGCCGTGTCATGATCCGCGGGATGGATAAGGGCACTTTAGTTTTAGTTAATGGTGCGCCTATCAATGTAAATAACTATGCGTCTACTTCGGGAATTCCCATTGAAGCTGTTGAAAAAATTGAAGTAATCAAAGGAGCAAGTTCGACGCTTTATGGAGCTGAAGCTTTAGCCGGTGTAGTGAATATCATTACGAAGAGAGGCGGGGAATCTCATGTAACTGCCAAAGTGGGGTATGGCAATTACGATAAAATGTTCGGTGTCGGTGCAGAGGGAGAGAAATTTAATTTCTGGGTACAACGTGATTATTCTGATGCGATAGACCAGACCAGCCGTATTTTTCCTAAAAAAGCAACTTATCAGGCCGAAAACAAAGGATATCGGACAAGTTGGTATACCTCCGTCAATTTGACCGATAAGTTAACTTTGGATTGGTCTCATGTGGATAATCATCAGAATATCTGGTACATGTATAAATATAAAGGCGGCAAAGCGGTTATACCGCCGGCAAAGTCTTCTCTTTCTGATTATCATTCCCGAAAGGACAATGTAAATCTGATATACAATAATAAAGAGCATCGTTTTAGATCCATGCTTGCTTACAATAGTCTTCATATGGATGGTAATAAAAGAATATATACCAAGCCCGGCATATATGAGACGGACAGGATTAATGTGCCATATCATGTACAGAGCGTTACCTTTGATAATCAGAAGGAATGGATATTCCGCGGAGGGGAAGACAGCCTGATTGGCGGTTTGACTTATAATGGGGAGCATTATAAGCGGCTTAATGACACAAATAAGCGGGTATACAGGGATTCTTACAGTGCGTACCTGTCTTGGAATCATGAGTATAATGAACGTCTTTCCAGTACGATGGGCTTTCGTATGCAGGAGTTTATGTCAAACGGCTGGGATAGGCACTATGATGTATTTCTTCCGCAGCTGCAATTTCTTTATAAATTGAATGATAACTGGAGTCTTTACAGCAATATGGGTAAAGCTTTTGACATGCCCGCCATCAATTCCAAGTATTACTCAGATTCCAAAAAACTGAAAAATGCGAGCTTAAAACCGCAAAAAGGCTGGACATATGAAGTGGGAGCCAAACATGTGACCGGCAGAAACAGTTTTAAAGCTGCTTTATTCCATATGGATATCAAGGATAAATTTACTTGGGTTAAGGAAGATATGGTGATTCCCGGTGGTGATCCGAATACCAGTGTGCAAATTAATGGAGGAGATTTCAGAAATACGGGGCTGGAACTGGAGTATACTCGTATTGTCAATGACAACTGGCGGTTTAATGCAGGAATCACATTTCAGAATCCTGAAATTAATGACAGTGGGAAATGGGTAAGAGACAGTGCTAAATTGCAATATAATTTAGGAATCCAATATGAACAAGAAAAATGGGGTGTGGGAGTGGATCTTTTTGTCACCGCTGACAGAGAATATGGGTATTATACAAATAATGGGGAATATGCAAGCAGGAAAGGTGCCGATCATAAAATCAGAGACCGCATCATGCTGAATTCCACTATTGAGTACAGACCAAACAGAAATCAGGCGGTCACACTGAATATGTACAATATACTGGATAGAGAGAATTGTACAAATAAATATGAGAACTGGGATCTGCCTTTTAGCTGGAGGATAGCTTATCAGTACAAATTTTAATTCATGAAAGGAGAATATAATGAAATTCGGAAAGTATCTTCTTCGCATCGTTGTGTTAGTATCGGTATTGCTTACTTTATCTGGGCAGGCTGATGCACATACTTTGTGGGTGAATTTTACTGACTATATGCCTTCTGCAGGTGGAAGCGGGCAGATGAAAACGAAATTATATATCGGATGGGGGCATCATTTCCCTGTGGACAGCTTTGTGAAGGCAGAAGATTTTGAAAAGATTGTTCTTCGTGATCCGACGGGCAGAGAAAAAAATATTGCTTTAGAAACGACCGGCTTTGCCGCGGCGGCGCTCACTTTGGATAAGCCGGGGATTTATACAGCGGCTGTGATAAGAAAAGAATCCATGAATACGGCTTATGAAGAGGACGGAAAGAAAGTGACATATAAAGGACCGAAGACAGGGAAAAAGAATATTATTTCTTCCGTATATTCTCAGCAGTTTGCCAAATCCATTATTTGCGGCGGAGAGCTGATTACAGGAGATGCAAGCCATGTTTTCGGACAGAGATTGGAAATTATACCTGTCACAAATCCTTATGAAATCATGAATAATCGTGGGGGAATCATGAAAGTCAAGGTGCTTTTTGAAGGGAAACCGGTTCCTTTTTTGAAAATTTGGGGTGTATATCAAGGTTATACGATCAAGGATGAGGCCTCTGCTTTTACTTCAACGAATGGGGAAGGGATTGCCACTTTCCGTATTAATCACTGGGGAGTATGGCTGCTGCGTACCAGGTATGACCGTCCTGCTGCTGGTGAACTGGCAGAGAAAGTCAATGAAGAACATTATTTTTCATCGCTGACCTTCTGTGTGCCATAAAAATGAGATGGTACTGGTGTTCTAACGCATTGAGAGGACTTTCGTGAGTCCTCTTTTTTATTTTCAAGCATATTCCGTTGGGAGGAAAGAAAGTCTTTTGATCATGATAAAAATTAAATTGTAAATGGTGGAACATATACAAGAAGAAAAGATTAAAGGAATAAGTTGAAATTAAGAAAGAAGTTTTGTCCATGATTTTCCTAAATCCCCCAAAAGGAGAAATGGAATCAAAATATTGACATATGATTATGTAAAGTAAATAATATAAGTGGTTCGCATAAAATAATAATAAGCGAAGTATTTATATTACCTACAGGGGCAATGAGGATTTCACAAAGGAATTTTTTTGTGGTACGATCATTGCTTTTTTATTGCTTTTCATCATGCAGGATAGGCGAAACATCGGACAGCTTTCTTCTGCTGGTGATAGATACATTGTTTTTATATGTATTAGTTGACACGAAAGGATGGGGTGCGGCAAATCATTTGGCAGTACGGAAAAAATATTATCAGAGGAGGAATGATGATGAAGAAAAATCAATTACTGGCAGGGGCAGTACTGCTGTCACTGGCGGGCTGGAATGGAGCTGCGGCAGCAGATCAGGTTTACACGCTGAATCCTGTCGTCGTTACGGCGCAGAGGATGGAAACGACAGAAATAGAAACACCTGCGACGGAGACGGTGGTCACCGCTAAGAAGATTGAGGAGGCAGGTTATAAAAATGCTTTTGATATCATTGAAAGTCAGGTGGGCCTTACCAGTACAGGTTATGGAGACGGCGGTCAAGATTTCGGTTTCAGTTCGGGACGTACGGTTATCCGTGGTTATGACAGGGGCACTCTTGTCATGGTGGACGGCATCCCCATGAATCTGAAGAATTACAATTCTCTTGACGGGATTCCTGTCGAAATGATTGAGAAGGTAGAAATCATCAAGGGGGCGTCAGGAACTCTGTACGGCAGCGAAGCGATGGGCGGCGTGGTGAATATCATTACGAAAAAGCCTGGGCAGGCAAAACAGGGAATTTCTCTCAAAGGAACCGTGGGAAATTATTATAAGGATTTCGGTGTAACTTATGCAGGCGACCGTTTGCTGGTGAGCCTGTCGAAGGAATATTCTGACGACTATACACGTGCCAATGATTTTCCCCGTGGATCCAGTATTGACTGGTGGATCGGGAAAGGACAGAAAAACCGTGCTGCTGTTGCAGGCAAGCTGACGGATGAGTTGTCTTTCAATTTCATGTTCCAGGACGGCACGATTACAAGGGGCGGCATCAAAACGGGAAGAAGGCCTGTAAAGTATGATTATACCTATCAGGACAGGCGTATAACTACGGGATTGTACTATCAGGGGAAAGACAATGGAGTCAAGGCGACGCTCGGATACAACTACCGTCAGGCGGACGGCTGGGACCATGTAAAGAATGCCAGAATATCTGCCTCTGCCGATCTGGAAAGTTATATTGCCGATGTGCAGAAAGAATGGAAACTTGGCGAAAGGGATACCTTGATCACGGGATACAGCTTCAAGCGTGAGGATTATACGAGCCTTGTTAAATCATCAAATAAGGCGCACCGCACGAACAATGCGTTGTATTTGTCGTGGGATCATGCGTTTAACGATCGTTTCAGCACGACGGTGGGACTGCGCGGGGAAATGATCGACGATCCTTTTGATGATCAGCGGATTATCAATCCCCAGTTCCAGACACTGTATAAAATCAATGACACCACATCGTGGTATATCAACGTGGGGCGCGCTTTCCAGATGCCGACCGTTGATGCTTATTTTAGCAACAAGGCTGCTGCCGGCGGGCTGAAGCCTGAAAAAGGCTGGACTTATGAAACCGGTGTGAAAAAGCTTATCGGGGATAAAAGCAGTTTGAAATTTGCCGTGTACCATATGGATTTTGACAACAAACTCGGCTGGTCTGATAAAGATCCTCTCACCGGGCTCCAGCATGCTATCAATAAAGGAGAGTTCAGAAATACCGGGGTGGAAGCGGAATTTGCAAGAACCGTAAATGCCCATTGGGATTATTCTTTGGGACTGGGGTACGGCAATCCGGAAATCAGGGATCCCTCGAAGAAGAATTCCAAATGGGAGCAGGATGCAGGCCGTATTGATATAGCTGCTGCGCTTACATACCGTGCGGATAAAGTGCGGAGCACGATGACTTTCAAGTATCTCGGTGACCGTGAATGCTACTCCATTTATGGGGATGTACCGTCCCGTATCCGTCTGACATGGAATACGATTTATGACATAACCCCGCGGGATACGGTTTCCCTGACCTTGAACAACCTCCTGGATCACAAGAATTACGCAAACCGTTATGGAAACTTGGAACTCCCGCTTAACTGGAGACTTTCTTATTCCCACAGATTCTAAAAAACGGCAGGCAGGCTGACATGGGATAAAGAGGATAGACAGATGGTGTGGGTTTTCTGTTGACGGAAAGAATTTTTCATGGTACGATAGCTTCACAATTTAAAGGATAGGGAGAACTGACGGATTCTGTGGAATTGACCACGTGAACTTCCTATTTCGAAAACAAGCCGACCGTCTGGGCAGGGAAACCTACTCAGGCGGTTTTGCGCTTATTGGTTTCCCTTCATTCAGCTAGTAATGGAGGGGATTATATGAAAAGGAATCGTTGTCTTATTGCGCTTGCGGCGGCAGGCATTCATATCTGCATCGGCAGTGTATATGCCTGGAGCGTTCTCACGAAGCCTGTTATGGCGGAAATGGGATTATCTCTTTCGGAAACTACGTGGGCATTTTCTATTGCCATTTTATTTCTTGGGCTTTCCGCAGGATTTCTTGGCGGTATTGTGGAGCGTCTTGGCCCGCGCAAGTCGGGACTGGTTTCTGCCTGTTTCTTCGCCTCTGCCATGCTGGGGACGGCATTAGCCGTTTATGTGAAGTCGGCGGTGCTCCTGTACCTGTTTTACGGATGTATCGGAGGAATCGGACTGGGAACAGGATATATCACTCCGGTATCCACGCTGGTGAAATGGTTCCCTCTGCATCGCGGTTTTGCTACGGGTCTGGCTATTATGGGATTTGGATTTGCTGCTCTTATTGCGGGCCCTGCCATGCAGTACCTCACTGTGACGGTGGGGCTGGCAGGGAATTTCCTTATTCTTGCCGCGGTCTATGCGGCGGTAATGGCGCTTTCTGCATCTTACCTTCGGGCGCCCCGTCCGGGAGAGGTGGTTCCCTGTCTTGAAGATGTATTGAAGGCGGAAATGGAGAAAGGAAAGAAGCGTACTGTCCTCGGCCCGCAGCTTACGCGTAAGGAAGCGATGCGGACTTGGAAATGGTACGCGCTGTGGTGGATTTTCTTTACGAATATTACCTGCGGCATCGGTCTTCTTGCCGTCGTATCTCCTATGGCACAGGATGTGATCGGTATGGCACCGCAGGAAGCAGCGTCCTTTGTGGGAATCATCGGCGTCGTCAATGGTGGAGGGCGTATTTTCTGGTCTACTGTTTCTGACTGGATCGGCCGCGGTGTGACATATATGATTTTCTTTGCTTTTGAAGTATTTGCATTTTATCGTCTGTCGGATATAACGGACAGCTTTGTATTCCAGTTTCTTGTGCTTGCCGTTATCAGCTGCTATGGCGGCGGATTTTCCTGTATGCCCGCTTTCCTTTCCGATATTTTTGGTGTCCGCCAGCTGGCGGCTATCCATGGAAGCATTCTTACAGCCTGGGGGATTGCGGGGATAGCAGGACCGGTCATATTGGCACTCATGAAAGAGGCGACGGGCAGTTACAGCACGACGCTTTGTCTTTTTTCGGGAATGCTTGTTCTTGCTTTCCTTATTTCTCTACTCATTCATTGGCAAAATGAAACGGAGCGGAAGAAGTGGAGCGCATCTTCCGAAAATCATTTATCTGTCCGCGCATGAGACAATATCGTCAGTTTTTACAGCGGTCGGTTCCGTTCATTTCAATTATAGGTGATAAAGGGAACAAAATTCCTTATGTACTGTCTTATTTATTGCAGCGTATTTTCCATGATGGTAAAATAAATTTGTATCTTTAATATATGAAAGTCGTAGCGTAACAGCGATGAGCAGTTTGGAAGGGGGAGATCGTATGTTTAGTGTAGCAGCACCGCAGGCGCGGGGGAAAAGCGCGCAGGACAACATTTTTGCGGCAAATAACAGGGCCGTGGCTTTGGCTGATAAAATCGGCAAAGATAAAGTCATTAACGGGACTGTAGGATCCATTCTTGATGAAGACGGAAATTTAGTGGAGCTTGAGGTGGTAAAGGAAGCCTATGCAAGGCTGTCGCCCCGGCAGATTATCGCGTATGCGCCTATCCAGGGATATGAAAAGTTCCTGGATAGCTGCATTGACCAGTGCTTCGGAGAGTCCCGGCCGGACGGATACATTAATGCCTGTGCGACTCCGGGCGGTACAGGCGCGCTTCATCATGCTATCCATAATTATTCTGCTGATGGGGATGAAGTTTTGATTACCGACTGGCATTGGGGCGCTTATGATTCTTTGATTGACTATCCGGACCGCAGGGTTGCTTCTTTCCAATTCCTTACAGAAGACGGTCATTTCAATGTGGATGCTTTCAGGGAAAAAGTGGAAGATATTCTGACACGCCAGAGAAATATTGTCATCATCCTTAACGGCATCGCCAATAATCCCACCGGATACTGCATGAGTGTGGAAGAGTGGCAGGCGGCGGTGGATGTGCTGAAAAATGCTGTGGAAGGAAAAGATAAGAATGCGGTTCTTGTCCCTGATGTGGCCTATCTCGATTACAGCGGAGAAAAGCAGGAATGCCGCCGCTTTTTCAAAGTGTTTGGCGGGCTTCCCAAAAATATTTTAACCATCGTGGCCTACACCCTGTCCAAAGGGTTTACCCTTTACGGCCAGCGCCAGGGGGCGATGATCGGCATTACTTCCGATGCTGATGTGGCAAAGGAGTTTGTGGATATCAACCAGTATGCCAGCCGCGCGACCTGGTCGAACTGCAACAGTGCCGCCCAGAATGTAATGATTGATATTTGCAGCGATTCTGAGAAGGTGGCGAGGCTGGATGCGGAAAGAAATACATATTTCAAACTGATTGGGGAAAGAGCGGCTATCTTCATGGAAGAAGCAAAAGAAGCCGGTGTGAAGTTTGTTCCTTATATTTCCGGATTCTTCATCACGATTCCGCTGGAAGGCGCGCAGAAAGTATGCGGCTGCCTCGAAAAGGACAATGTATTCCTTGTTCCTATGAAGAAAGGAATCCGTCTTGCCGTTTGTTCCGTATCCAAGGAAAAGATGAAGGGGCTTGCGGCGAAACTGGCGGCAGCCATAGAAACAGCGGGCGCAAAGCAGTAAGTTTCGAAGCAATTCAGAAATATATTTGGAAGACGATTCTGCGGCAGATTTGCCTGAGAGGATCGTTTTCCTCTTTACAGGAGGACTCACTATGGAAGGTTTATTCGCAGCAGTGAATGCCGTACTTTCTTTCGTTACACCGGTATCTGATTTTTTCTGGGACTTTCCTAAGATGTTCGGCTTTTGGAAAGCAATCCCCCTTTTAGGACAGTTCTCGCTTGCCATTATTGTCCTTGTAGGATCCGGGCTGTATTTCACTTTCCGACTCGGCTTTATACAGATTCAGTGTTTCAGCCGGGGTGTACGTACTCTTATGGACAATCACAGTATCCGTACGGGGATTTCCCCATTGGCTGCTTTTTGTCTGAGTACGGCCATGCGTGTGGGGCCGGGAAATATTATCGGAGTGACCGGAGCGATTGCTGCCGGCGGCCCGGGGGCGCTTTTCTGGATGTGGGTATCCGCATTTTTCGGTATGGCGACTGCTTACACGGAAAGTACCCTGGCACAGATATTCAAGGAGAGGCGGGGAAAAGAATTCGTTGGAGGTCTTCCTTTCTACGCACGGCGTCTCTGCGGGAACAAAGTGTGGATTGGCGTGGTATTATCGCTGGTCTATATCGTATATGCCATGATGTGCCTGCCTGCACAGGGCTTTAATGTCGTGTCTTCCGTCGGAGCCATGGGAAGCATTCTTTCAGGAAGCACTATTCCCGTGCAGTCCGTTTTCTACTACGTGGTGTCCCTTGTTGTCATTGTACTGGTCACTGTCATGGCTTTCGGGGGAATCCGCCGTATTGCCGCGGTCAGCAATAAACTTGTTCCTGTCATGGCAGTGATTTATGTATTGACCGTGGTGTCCCTGATTCTGATTAACTTAGATAATGTCCCTTATTTCTTCAGCGCAGTTTTTAAGGGGGCTTTCACACCTGAAGCTGTTTTCGGGGGAGCCTTCGGTACGGTTCTCATGCAGGGTGTAAAGCGTGGCCTTATGTCCAATGAAGCCGGTCAGGGGACTATCACGATGCCTGCGGCTGCGGCAGAAGCAAAACATCCCTGTGAACAGGGAATCATTTCTGCCATCGGTGTATTCCTTGATACGCATGTGATTTGTACTATGACAGGTTTTATCGTTATTATGGCTCATCGGTGGGCTATGGAACCGGAAGCGTGGAAAGCGGCGGGGACATATCCGAAATTCCTTCTTTCTATCGGTTCCATGACACCGGGCGGATTGAATGAACTTGTTATGATTCTGGTATCTGTCTGTTTCTGCCTTTTTGCGTATACCTGTGTTATTGGATTTATTACCTTTTCAGAAATTTCTGCAAATCGTATTTCCAGTTCTCGTCCTTTTATCCACTTTATCCGCGGGCTGGGCGTTTTTGTTGCTGCTTTTGGTATATTCTGCAATATTGCGGGCTATGACCTGTCCAACTTGTGGGCGTTCTCTGATTTGGGAAATATCATCATCGTATATTGCAATATCCCTATGCTTTATATAGGTTTCCGCTATGTGATGAAAGCCACGAAGAATTATAGGGAATCTGAAAATCCTGTCTTTAATTCCTCCGTAATCGGCATGGAAACGGAATATTGGGATAGGGAAAATAAAAACTGAAGCAATATAAAAAGGCTGTGCAGCTAAATGCACGGCCTTTTACATTAGTGTCTTTCGACCATGCTTACACCCGGCATGGTCGAAAGACACTAAGAAAAAATCCGACCGGAAAAGGTCGGATTCTAAGGTAAAGATTATTTCGAATACAATTCGACGATGAGCGTTTCATTGACTTCATCTTTGTAGGGGAGCTCTTCGCGCAGCGGTGTGCGGACGAGTGTCGCGGACCAGTTGTCGAAGCTCTTTTCTACATAGGGAAGGTCGAAAGACTTCAGTTCGAGGAAAGCCTGTTTGAACATTTCATTGGTTCTGTAGGCTTCTTTCAGGGTAATCACCTGTCCCGGGCGTACCGGATAGGACGGGATATCTACTTTCTTTCCGTCAACGGCGATGAGACCGTGGCTGACCATCTGGCGAGCCTGGCGGATGGAGCGAGCGAAGCCTGCGCGGTATACCAGGTTGTCCAGTCTCGTTTCGAGCAGGAACAGCAGGTTTTCACCAACGACGCCGGACATTCTTCTCGCTTTATCATAATAGCGGTAGAACTGTCTTTCCAATAAGTTGTACAGCGCTTTAACTTTCTGTTTTTCTGTGAGCTGGAGACCGTATTCAGACATCTTCTTCTGACGGGTTTCAGCGGGCTGCCGTTTTAACGCTTTCGGATGGCCGTAAATGTTCATGCCAAAACGTCTGCTGGTCTTAAAACGGAGATTTTTGTTTGTTGCCATTGTGTAAATCACCTCTCTAAAAAAATACAGCTGTGGAGCTGTTGAATAGCTTTATAATTATATCTGAATAAACTCCGGCTGTCAAACCCGCTGGGTTCCTTCGGATAGGATCCAGGCAAATAATTTTTCCCCCTTTGTAGTTTCTTTTTTATGGAGCCCTATAATTTCCGGGGTGAAATCAGGGTATCGATTCATATATTTTTCCATGAAGAGGAAGTAGGAAATATCGTCCTGTGTCCATTTCTCTCCCGCTGTGACGGCGCAGATGCCGGGCGGATAAATCATGGCGCATTCGAGGGCGGTTTTTCCTTTCAGCCGGGAAAGAGGAAGGAGTTTTCTGTTTTCTCTGACGAAGGCTTCCGTGGCTTTTCGCCCGCTGCAGGCCATTTCCCTTCGGTGCAGGGAGAAAATGCTGTTTTCCAGGCGGGAAGCATTCTCTTCTTCAAGGAAGTTTTCTATCTGCCTGCCCAGTTCAGCGACGGTCATGTTGTAATTCCCCGAGAGTTTCGGGAGAATTTCCAAAACGGGACGATGCCATGCGTTGTTTTCAAATTCCGTTAATGCGGAAACGAGAGCCTCTGCTTTTTCTTCCCGGTCTCCCGGCTGGATGAGAAAGAGGAGTGTGTGAAGCCCGCATTTTTCAGGGGTAATATTTCTTTTCTGAAGATAGAGGGAAAGAAGCATGGCAGGGTACGGACGTCCTTTTCTGTTCGTGGTGAGAAGGATTTTGCACGGATCGATCCGTGTGTGGGAAAAGTGTTCTTTTTCATTTCCTTTTTCTCCGTACTGCCAGAAGCGCGGGGCGGAAAGAATTTCTTCCGTGGAATATGTTTCCCATGGCCGTCCGTCAATGATACGGGGGAGCAGGGGGGCGACGCTTCGGCAGGATGTAAGGATCTTCTTCCGCAGTTCTACGGCGAAGCGGGCCGCATCCTGCCAAAGAGCATGCCCGTATTTCCTGTGGAGGAAAGCATTCATTTCGAGAGCGGAGAAGAAGGGGAAGTAAGGACTGGTGGAAACATTCATGAGAAAGGCGTTGTCTAAGACATCGTCAGGAAGATACCTCTTTTTACCGCGAAGGTGGCTGTCCTTTTTCAATATCTGTGAGGTTTGTGAAAATCCCGCCAGTTGTTTGTGGACAGACTGGGTGACGAGAATTCCGGGATCTTTATCTGTGAGGGCCAGGGTAAGGGGAGACAGGCTTTCAGTCAGGGGAAGGAACTGTTCATATCCTGCCCATGCGGCATCAAAGAGAATATAGTCGCAGAGATTTCTTAATCTCGTGATGATGTATTTCGCATCGGCCATGAAGCCGTCGTAGGTGGCAAGCTGGACGACGGCAAGACGATAGGGCCGATTTTTACGCTTGCTTTCCGGCACAAGGCGTGCCGCTTCTTTTCGCAGGTGTTTTTCGTTAAGACTGAGTTTGTCGATACCGCCGATAATTCCGCTTTTCAGCCGCAGGGAGTCCAGTAAGACCGGAACGGCGCCGCATTGGAGAAGAGCGCCCTGATAAACGGATTTATGGCTGTTCCTGTCAAGAAGGACGAGATCGTTTTCAGAAAGAAGCGCCTGGCAGCAAATGCGGTTGGAGACGGAAGTGCCGTGGAGGACGAACCATGCCCGGTCGGCGCCGAAGGCATCAGCTGCCAGTTTTTCCGCCGCCCCCGCCGCGCCTTCATGGGAAGAAGGGTCGCCGGGATTATTGCCCGAGTCGGATACATCGGCGGCGAACATGGCATTTCCATAGAAGCAGGTAAAGGCTTTTCCTTCTTCTGTAAGGTTGTAAAAGGCTCCGCCGTGGTGGCCGGGCGTATCAAAGGGAAATTGTTTTTCTTTTGTGTGGTTCATGAGGGCTTCTGTGAAAGGAGGAAGCCTGCTTTTCATTTTCTTATCCATGGGGATCTCCTTTTTATGTTTTTCATTATATACCAAATGGCGCGGGGCGGTCTGTTTGTGAATGTATATCCACTATGATAAGATAGAAATTGAAAAATTGCCGCTGACGGAGGGGTTATGGAAATAACAGGAGGCAGCTACGTAGTGAGTATTCCGGTCTATGAGGGGCCGATGGATCTGCTGCTGCACTTGGTATCGAAAAACAAAATAGAAATCCATGATATTCCCATTCATGAAATTACTGACCAGTATCTGGAGTATTTAAATCAGGCGCAGGTTTTTAATCTGGAGCTGGGAAGCAGTTTTTTTACGATGGCGGCGACGCTGCTTCTGATTAAATCAAGGACGCTTCTTCCGAAACGACGGCAAGAGGAAGAAAGTGAGACGGAGGATCCCCGCCGTGAGCTGGAACGTTCGCTGGAAGAATTCAAGCGGATGAAAGAAATCCGCGCCCATATCGAGTCGCTCATACGGGAAGAGGAAGTGTACCGCACGAAAGAGCCTGCTGAAATAAGGAGCGGGCTGTATACGGGAAAGATTTCTCTCCAAAAGTTGTCGGCCGCGTTTTTTGCTCTTTATGAATCGCTGAAGGAAGAGGAGACAACGATTATGGAGCAGGAGGAGGTTTCTCTGGATGATGAGATAGAGGAACTCCGTTTTACGCTGCGCCGAGAGAAAGCGGTAGGACTGATGACATATTTCCGGGGGAAGAAGACAAGACTGCGCCTTGCCGTGTCGCTCATGGCGCTTTTGGAGCTTCTCCGTACGGGGGAGGTTCTGCTCCGTGATACGGTGTCGGGGCTTATGATAGAAGGAGGACGGCCATGAGAGGGCTGAGCCGTTTGGCGGCATTGCTGGAGGCATTCCTTTTTGTCAAAGGAGATCCGGTGACTATGGAGGAATTGGTAAGCACGCTGGGAGAAAATCCCGATGAGATTGAAAAAGCGCTTGCCCTGCTGGAAGAAAGATATGGAAAGGATGACTCCGGGATTACGCTCCATGAAACAGGGGCAGGCTGGTCTCTTGCAACGAAGAAGGAATATGACGCATGGCTCACAGAAATGTTGGGGAAGCAGACGCCTCTGTCAGGAGCGGCGCTGGAAACTCTTGCGGTCATTGCCATGAAAGAACCGGTGACACGGGCAGAAATAGAGAAGATCCGCGGCGTTTCGGCAGGGCGCATACTGGCGGGGCTTCTTGAAAAAGAGCTGGTGGAAGAACGGGGGCGGCTGGAGGTGCCGGGACGGCCTATCTTGTACGGAACGACCAAACAGTTTCTGAAATGCACGGGACTGTCGAGTGTGAGTGAATTGAAGATGAAATGGGCCCATGCGCCGGATGAAGGAGAGTTGTTTTGAAGGAACGATTACAGAAAATATTGAGCCATGCAGGGGTCTGCTCCCGCCGTAAAGCGGAAGAATTGATTCTGGCAGGCCGTGTCCGTGTAAACGGCAGGGTCGTCAGGGAACTGGGGACGGAGGCGGACGTCCGCACGGATAAAATTGAAGCCTTGGGTGAAATTGTGAAGCCGGAACCGCTCCGCTACTATTTATTCCATAAGCCGGATCGTGTGATTACTTCCGTTTCCGATCCTGCGGGACGAAGAACGGTCATGGATTATTTCCGCCATGTGCGGGAACGTGTATTTCCCGTGGGAAGACTGGATTACCATTCGGAAGGGCTCCTTTTGGTGACCAATGACGGACAGCTTGATTTTATTCTGACCCATCCCCGCCATGAAGTGCAGAAGGAATATGAAGTGGTAGTTCGCGGGAAGTTTTCTGAAAAACTGGCAAAGAAGATGGAAAAGGGGGTAAAGATTGACAGCGGCGTGACGGCGCCCTGTGAAATCGAAGTGCTCGGCTATGACGCGGAAAAGAATAAAACAAGGCTCTGCATGGTACTCCATGAGGGAAAGAATCGTGAGATCCGCAAGATGATGGAAATCTTCCACTATCCGGTTTTTGAATTGAAGCGTATCAGGTACAGTTTCCTTACGCTGGATGTGAATCGCGGAGAATACCGCCGCCTGACTGCTGCAGAGGTGAAGAAGCTTTATGAGCTCCACCGGTAAAAAAGTCGCCATTATCGGCGGCGGCGTGGCAGGGCTCTTGGCGGCTGTCACAGCAGCCGATCACGGGGCAGAAGTCCTTCTTTTTGAGAAGATGGATAAGGTCGGGCTGAAAATGGGAATCACCGGCAAAGGCCGATGCAATTTGACGAACAACGCGCCTATTATGGATTTCATCGCCATGACACCGGGAAACGGCCGTTTTCTTTTCAGCGCTTATAAGCGGTTTAATAACATGGATTTGCTTTCCCTTTTCCATACATGGGGACTGGAAACAAAGGTGGAGCGGGGAGGGCGCATATTTCCCGCAAGCGATGATGCCCAGGATGTCCGCCATCTTTTTATGCGTCTTTTACATGAAAAGCAGGTTGATGTCCATTTAAGCGAGCCTGTTCTCCATATACAGACAAAGAAAGGATGCGCTGCCGGCGTGATAACGGGCAAGGGAACTTATGAAGCGGATGCAGTCATTCTTGCCACCGGCGGCAAATCATATCCCCGTACAGGTTCCACGGGCGATGGTTACCGTTTGGCCGGAGAACTGGGGCATACGGTGACGAAA
>OLSJ01000683.1_pt1 | contig 24672 bp, 22 predicted proteins | sample 1672151 | NCBI WGS metagenome assembly OLSJ01 (sample SAMEA3136653, study PRJEB25190) | human gut metagenome | biome: human gut; feature: human-associated habitat; material: faeces | place: Austria | collected 2013 | reverse complement strand
AAAAAACGGCAAATATGAGTACTGTTACCAATTTAGTAGCAGCGTATTACCGCCTCACGAGCCCTTTTTGAGTTCCGCACAGCCTGCTTGGCGCCAAGATATTCCACATTCGTTTATTATCTCTTCGCTGAATCCAGATTATCGTCCCAAGTTTCTTTGTTTTTGCTGTCACTAATCTAGTAACAGTACTCATATTTGCCGTTTTTTGCACAGAGCATATAAACAGACCCCCTATAAAGCCATAGTTTTACGCTGGTTTGAGCCCAAAGCACGCTCGGAGCGTATTCAGCAGAGCATCTTGCCTCTTTCGACGAGCCTCTACGCGATTCTGATATCGCTTACCCATACGCTGGTGGATGCGCCATGCGAGTGCTTCCATCGCTTCCATGTCGCAGAGCATTTCGTTGTTGACCGTCGCGACCTCGATTCCCATAGTAATCAAGCCCGTGTTGCGTTTTTCATCATGGATACGTCCCCTCCGGGAGGAATGGCCCAGCTCACCGTTGTATTCCAGGTCAAACTGGGCTGCTTCCTGATACGCATCGCAAACTGCATGCGGCATCCCCGAGATTGCCTGCGCGCGGTCATCGAACTCGATCTTGTAGTCGGTCTTAAAGGGACCGCAGGCAAATCCGCCACAGGAAAACCGAAGCGAAAACATGGCGAGCATGATGCATTCCATGGGCGAGCGCAGGTTTTCTGACAGGTAGGGACACAGCCGCCGCAGCTGTTTGGCCACATTCCCCTTGCATGCCGCAAGGTAATCTGCCAGGCGATCGGGCGTCAGCACCGGCTCGACTTCAAAGTAGCCCACGTCTGCCGGTTGGTCCTTGTCCTTTGCAAGTTTATTCGTAACGGGCGAGGTGTAGGGAGGCAGATACTTCCCGCGGTCACTCAGCGAAATCTTAGAGCACAGCTCCTGGGCCAGGGCAAATGCCTGGATACAGCCGACCTCGCGCGCGACGGCTACGCAAAGGGCCTCGGGAGATAGACTGTACACCCCCGGTTCCACCTCTAGAATCGAGCCGGCGGGCAACTCGGAGCATACGGACCAGCTCACGCCAAGAATACGGCGGCGCTGCGCCGCAGATCCCACCAGCAAGCAAAGATCTTCTTGCACCTCGCCGCTTGCGGCCCCAATCCGCACCAAGTCAGGAAGATAGATGTCCTCGGTCGAGGGCGACGACGTGCGCAGCACATGGCGCTCTTCATCGGGATCAAGGTCCCTCCAGCTTATGTAGCCCATCTGCCGGCGCTCGGAGCGCATCATGCGTAGCGCCGAGGCGCCTGTTAGGATTACGGAAGCCGCTAGCTGTTCGCTTGTCGGCTCGTTGCGCCGCTCAATCTTCACTGCCACAAAACCACCCCTACCAAACGCGTGCGATAGCGAGGCCATCGACCGCTGCGGCGCCGGCGCGCTTGAGTTCCGCCGAAGCCGCTGCCATCGTCGCACCCGTGGTGATAACGTCGTCGATAAGCAGCAGGCGGCGGCCCCGCACGTCCTCAACGGTCTCGTACATGCCTCGGGCGCGTTCACGGCGTTCTTCACGACCGAGTTCACGCTGGTCGCCATGGCCGTACTTAACGAGGGCGTCGAGCAGCGGAACACCCGACAGCTCGTAAAATGGGCGCGCGATGGCTTCCATATGATCGAAGCCTCGCCGCCGAAACGCCGCCGACGTCGCGGGCACAAACACCACCGCATCGGCACCGGACAACACACCACCGTAGCGATCGGGTGCCGCGACCTGGGCATGTAAGGCGGTATCGTATAGCAGCTCTGCCAGATACGGCGCCAGGCGTCGCTCGCCCGCGTCTTTGTACGCTTTAATGACCCGCGGCAGCGGATGCGTGTAAACGGCACATGCCAGGCACCGGTCGAGAGCTTCGGCCATCGCCGAGGACGTACCCTCGACCGAGCACTCGGTGCACAGCAAGTCTCCAAACGGGGCGCCGCATCGAGTGCAGCTATGCCGCGGGTCGATGAGCGCAAGCGCGGCCAGGCAGTCTTGGCAAATAAGCGCACCGGCGCGCTCGCAGCCGGCACATCGCGTGGGTGACAACGCCTCAAGCGCCTCGTGCGCCGCCTGCTCGGCAAACGGTAGCAATTCGTCCGCAAACGGTAGGATGCCGGCACCTTGCAGGCATCCCAACACATTCAAATGTCTCTTCACGACACAACCCTCCCTACGCTCGGTCGCAGGGAGGGTTGTTGATTCAGCGCTATGGTACCCCGACGCGTTTGGGGCCAGGCGGGTTAAATCCGTTTGCGGGCGCTATTCGCCGGTGGGCGGTTGCGGTGCGGACGAGTTTTGGGTCGAGCCCTCACCGCCATCTTGACGCGGCTTGCGGGAACGGCGACGGCGACGGCGCTTCTGGCCCTGGTCGGCCGAACCCTCGCCACCACGATCTTCGCGCGACTCGCGTTCGTCGCGAGCGGCGCCACGCGAAGCCTTGGCAGCCGCTCCCCCGCCATCCCCGGGACGACGGCGCGTGACCTTGACCTCGCCATCCGAGACCTGATCGGCCACGGAGGGCACTGAGGGCTTCTGTTGCGCGCCCGAGGAATGGCGACGGCGCGGACGCGGCGCGCGCTCCTCCTCGCCACGTGACTTGCCGCTCTTGTCGACAGGCGCATCGGAGGCCGAGGCGCCCTTGGAAGCGGCACCGGCCTCGCGAGCAGCTGCGGCGCGGAAGGCGTCCTCGCGCTCCTCGCTCGACAGATGACGGCGGCGGCGACGTGTAGGGTTCATGCCGCCGCCGCGATTCTGCTGCTGGGGCTGCTGAACCTCGCGCTCGCGAGAGGCGTTCTTGCCCGCGGCTGCAACCTCGGTAGCATCGCCCGAGCCCGCGCGCTTGCGACGGCGACGGCCATCGGCCGCCCCCTCGGCCTCGGGTGTCTCGGCCTTACCGCGGCCTTTTCCGCGGCCACGGCCCTCGCCCTGACCCTGACCGGCGCGAGCATCGGATTCAGCATCGCGACGACGGCGCTTGGGCATCGACGTGCCGGCCAGACGGTCGGCACTCGACAGGCCATCGCCCACATCGACGCCGTTTTCGCGATCGAGCTCCATGAGCGCCAGGCGCATCTCGGGCGACTCGATGCGCTCGAGCACGTCGCGCGTCACGCAGTCGGGACGGCAGTTGCAGCCCTGCTCGGCGGCCTTCTTTTTGCAGCCCTCCGAGCACGTCATATCGGCTAGGTTGACCTTAAAGACTTTGCCGTTCTCCAGGCGCAGCACCAGCTGCTCACGCGGCGTGTCATACTCCTGGATACGCGCCTTGCCAAGCGGCGTATCGATGAGCGTCTTCTTTTTGGGCGCACGGCTCTTAAAGTCCTTGTAGGCCTCGAACTCGTAGCGCAGGCAGCACATCAGACGACCGCACACGCCGCTGATCTTGGAGGAATTGAGCGGCAGGTCTTGCTCTTTTGCCATGCGAATCGAGACGGGCTCAAACTGTCCGCCAAAGCGCGTGCAGCAGAGTTCCTGTCCGCACTGGGCATAGCCGCCCACCAGGCGGGTCTCGTCGCGCACGCCGATCTGGCGCATATCGACGCGAATGTGCAGCGTCGAGGACAGATCCTTGACGAGCTGGCGAAAATCGACGCGCTCCTCGGCCGCAAAGTAGAACACGGCCTTCTCGCCGCCAAACAGGTACTCGACGCCCACCGGCTTCATCTCGAGATCGAGCTCCTTGACCAGGCGGCGGAAGTCGACCATGGCCTCGTCGCCCTGGATGGCCAGGTCGTCGGCAAGCTGGAGGTCGATGTCGCTCGCCACGCGCAGCACGGGCTTGAGCGGCTGACCGATCTCGTCTTGCGGCACCTCAAAGGGATCGGCCGTGACCAGGCCAATCTCGGTTCCGCGCTCGGTGGAGCAAATGGCATAATCGGCCTCGAGGATATCCAGATCCTGCGGATCGAACCACAGGTCGCGCGAGGCGTAGGTAAACTTAACGGGTACGACTAACGGCATTTCAGTGCCTTCCTGATATCGAACAGCATGACCTCGATGGCCAGCTGGGGAGTAACGTTTCTGGCGATGTTGCGCTCGGCGGTTGCGACCGCCTCGAGCGCCCGCGTGGCACCCGCAACATTCGTCGCGGCGGCAAGCCGCCCGATCGTGTCGCGCACGTCCTCGTTCACAACGTCTGCCGCCTCGTCCTGAAGCGTCAGCAGCACGTCGCGCATGAGCGTCCGCGCGCTCGCCAGCGCTTCCATAATACCCGAACGCTCGCGCGCGTTGAGTTCGCGCTTGTTGCGGTCCTCAAGCTGCTTCAATGCTCCACGCGACAGGTAGTCGGCGTTTTGCTCGAGCACCTTTTCCTGCGTGGACTTGACCTCGGCGAGCGGCGCCTTAACGGCGACGATGAGTGACTTGGCACGGCTGAGCACGTCGGCCTCGTCGGCGGCGATGAGCGAATCGATGGCGCGAACCATCTGACGGCGGGCGTCCTGGCGCTCGGCGCTCTTGAGGAACTCGATGCCACGCGTGGGGTTTCCCGCCACGGCGACGGCCATGCGGCAACGCGCGGGGTCCTGACCGGTGGCGCGGCTCACGGCCTGCGCGGCGACGGCGGGCGATACCAGCCGAAACGGCACGCACTGGCAGCGGCTCACGATGGTGGGCAACATCACGTCTGCCGAGGTGCCCAACAAGATAAACATAACGCCCTCGGGCGGCTCCTCGAGTGTCTTGAGCAGCGCGTTGGCGGTGTTGGCGCGCAGCTGCTCGGCACGGTCGATGATGTAGACCTTGGCCTTGGCGCGGATGGGTGCCAGCGGCACGTCGTCGAGCAGCTCGCGGGTCTGGGCAATGAGGTAGCCCGTGGCGCTCTCGGGCGTGTAATAGTGCACGTCGGGGTGCGTATGGCGAGCAACGCGCACACAACTGTCGCATGAGCCGCAGCCATCCTGCTCGCACAGGAAGGCTTGGGCGAGCGCCCACGCGGCGTCGAGCTTGCCCGCGCCGGGCGCGCCCAAAAACAGGTAGGCGTGCGATGCGCGACCGCTGGCGACGGCATTGGTCAAAAAGTCGCGCACGCGCTCTTGGGTGTCGAGCTTGGCCAGCAGACTTGCCTGAGCGGGGGCCATGCTACTCGGCCTCCTGGGCAAGCGCAGCGGTGACGGCGTCCTGGGAAATGTCGAGGCCGTAGGCGCGAACCCGCTCGACCGTCTGCGCGAAGACTTCCTCGATGGACGCGGTCGCGTCGATGAGCTTTACGCGGTTTGGTTCCTCGGCGGCAATGGCGCAAAATCCCTGGTAGACGCGCTCTTGGAAGGCCATGCCCTTAGCCTCCATGCGATCTGCCGCACCACGGGCTGCCATGCGCAGCGCCGCCTGCTCGGGCGTGATGTGGTAGACGAGTGTGAGCGCCGGGTGCGTACCCGCGACGGCCAGGTTGTTGGCATCGCGCACCATCTGACGATCGAGGCCGTCGGCAAACGCCTGATAGCAGGTCGTGGAATCGTAGAAGCGGTCGCACAGGACCACCTTGCCGGCCGCGAAGGCGGGCGCGATAACCTCATGCACTAGCTGGGCACGGGCGGCCTCATACAGCAGCAGCTCGCAAGTGTCGCCCATCGCCGTATTGGCGGGGTCGAGCAGCAGAGCACGGATCTTTTCGCTGATGGCGGTACCGCCCGGCTCGCGCAGGCTCACAACCTGGTAGCCAGCGAGCTCGAGCGCACGGGCAAGCAGGCGCGCCTGCGTAGATTTACCGGCGCCATCGACACCCTCGAGCGTAATGAAGCTATGTTGAGCGGGCACAAAAGCCATGGGCGCAGCCCCTTCCTACAAGGCGCGTAAATGCAGATATATCAACCAAGCCATGATACCCCAGTGCTCGGTGCGTCCCCAATGGCTAAAGGTGCCTTTCCAAAGTTGCGGTGAAATAGGGACTGATTGAAGCTCTGAGACCGCCAAACAGTCCCTATTTCACCGCAACTTATGAAGGGGAATTTGGGGTGCTGGGTATAATCGTCGTATTGCATTGAAATGTGGCGAAAGGAGTGGCAATGTCTCGGTATTGCGCCTCGTGCGGCAAGCTTCTTGCAGATAATGCCAAGTTCTGCACCTCGTGCGGTGCACCCGTTGAGCAAACAACCGCGAGCGATAGCCAGCCCGCTTTTGAGCAGACCGGTTCCCTCGATACGCCGCAAGCCAAGGCGGACGACCCCCTCGCCTATCGCCCCGACCCCGCCGCAGGCCCCGCGGCCGTCGAGACCACGCAGCGCATACCCGTCGCGAGCGACTCGCCCCAACAGCAGCCGGCTCCCGCATACGCGCCCACTTCGCCACAGACCCCCGCTCCCAAAAAGAGCGGCACCGGGCCGCTTATCGCCGTTATCGTTGTGCTGATGGCGATCATCATCGCCCTGGTCGTTTTCTTTGTGATCAAGCCTTTCGACAACGCCGCCACGCAGACGACTGCCGAGGTTGCTAAGCTGCACAATGACGTCGACGACGATGACCTAAAGCCTCTCGGCGATCCCAACAGCCTGTACGACGATGATGACGATGACGATGACGACGAGGATGGCAGCGAAGCAACGCTCTCCGAGCAGAACCTCTACCGCCGACTGAGCGAATACTACGACTTGCTCGAAGACCTCGACAACTACGTCCGTGGCTGCGCGCAGAACTTCAACGGCAGCTATCTGGAAGAGGATCGAACCACACGTCAAAATCTCGCCGACGTCGCCGAGCGCACGGAGGACACCATCGAGCAGTATTACGACATCGTCGAGGACCTAGACGTTCCGACGAGCTCCAAGAACTACAGCTCCTGGAAGGACATCATCGCCCTGTACGACGACCTGGATCACCGCATTGACGCAATCTGTGATGCCTGGGAGATCAGCCTGAAATACGCCAAGCCTGCGGACCACAAGAATGAGATCGTGGCGCCGCTGTCGCGCGACAACGTGGCGGGCACCAATGACAATAAGTACCGCCTAGACTTTGAGGAGCGCTATCCCGACGCCAAACCCGTCGAAGTGAACTAGCGCTTTGTCGTTCCCGAGCCGGCAGTTAGGGACGTTCCTAAACTGCCGGCAGAAAAGGAACGTCCCCAACTGCCGGTCAAAAAAACGAGCGAGGATCGTGGGGTCCTCGCTCATTTTTTAGGTCAATGTTTCGACTGCGCCGTTACTTGTCGGCGGCTACTTTCTTGGCAGTCGACTTTTTCGCGGTCGTTTTCTTGGCGGCAGTGGCTTTCTTAGCCGTTGTCTTCTTGGCCGCCGTCGTCTTCTTCGTCGTGCTCGCCTTGGTCGTGGTCTTGCGGCCGCGGGCGGGCTTCTTCTCCTTGGTCGGGCAGTCCATGTTGACGCAGATACGCCACGGGCCGCGCGCTGTGTTGACCACCACGATGGGAGCGCCGCACTCGGGACAGGTCTCGCCCGTCGCCTCGAGCTTGCCGCGCGCCGGCAGCGGATAGCTCACGCCGCAATCGTCATAGTTGGTGCAGCGGATAAAGCGCTTGCCGCTCTTCTCGCTCTTGTGCGCGATCAGATCGCCATGGCGTCCTGCCTCGGCGCACACCTTGCACTCGCCCACCTTAAGGTCGGGCTCGTAGTTGGTGGGGCACGTGGGGTTCACGCAAATCTCGAAGGCCTTCTGGCGGAACGGCTGGCATTTAATGCGCGGTGCACCGCACTCGGGGCACACGGCGGCCTCGCCCTCGAGCGGGCTCACCTTGACGCCGCTCGGCACCGGATAGGTCACGTCGCAGTCGGGCCAGCCCATGCAGCCGATAAAGCTGCCGCGGGTCTTGGCGCTCGTCTTCATAACCAGGTCCTTGCCGCACTTGGGGCAGGCGCCCACGCGCGCATCGGCCGTGACGGCGTCGCTGATGGCGTCGCCCAGCTCCTGCGTGTGCTTGAGCAGCTCGTCGAGCACGCCAGCCAGCAGCGCGCGCGAGTGCGTCACGACATGCTCTTCGGTATCCTCGCCGCGCTCCACACGGGTCATATCGCCATCGAGCTCGCTGGTCATATCGGGGCTCGTGATGCGCGGGGCAAACTGCGTCAGCGCGTCGATGATGGCGATGCCCAGCTGGCTCGGCTCCACGGGATCGTTTTTGAGGTAGCGCACGGCGTACAGACGCTCGATGATGCTCGCGCGCGTGGACTTGGTACCCAGGCCGCGCTTTTCCATCTCCTGCACGAGCTTGCCCTGGCTGTAGCGCGCGGGCGGCTCGGTCTGCTTGGCCTCGAGCTTCATGTCGAACACGTCGACCGTGTCACCCTGCTCCAGCGGCGGCATCTGCTCGTCGCGCTTGAGTCCGTACGGGTATGCCTCGCGGAAACCCGGGGTCACGAGAACATCGCCCGAAGCCACGAACGGCTCGCCGTTCACGTCGAGCTCGAGCTTGGTGTTCTCGATGGTCGCGGGACCCATGAGCGTTGCCAGGAAGCGGCGGGCAATGAGGTCATAGAGCTTGCGCTGACCGCCGTCGAGCGTGGACGGGTCGCCCTCGCCCGTGGGATAGATCGGCGGGTGGTCGGTGGTCTCGACCTTGCCACGCGTGGGCTTCATGGGTCCGGCAAGCACCTTTTTGCACACAGGCGCCAGCGCCGGGTTGATCTTTGCCAGGTCGCTCACCACGGCATCCAAATCGAGCGTCGCGGGGTACACGGTGTTGTCGACACGCGGGTAGCTGATGAGGCCCGCCATGTAGAGGGACTCGGCGATGCGCATGGTACGCGCAGGCGAGATGCCCTCGGCTGCGGCGGCAGCCTGCAGCGAGGTGGTCGCAAACGGCGTGGGCGGTTGCTGCTTGCGCGAGCGCTTGGTCACCGCGGCAACGGTCGCCGTCTTGGCGCCGTCGACGTGACCATACGCCGTCTCGGCAGCATCCTTGTCGGTAAAGCGCGCCGTCTTGTGCGCGATCTTAAAGCGGTCGTCCTCGGCAGCGCCCTGCGCGGCACCCATGCCGCGAATCTGCCAATAGTCCTCGGGCACAAACGCCATGCGCTCGCGCTCGCGCTCGACCACCAGGGCAAGCGTCGGTGTCTGCACGCGGCCGGCGGAGCGCACGTTGCCAAAGCCGCCAAACTTGGCGAGCGTCAGGTAACGCGTGAGCACCGCACCCCAGATAAGGTCGATGTGCTGACGGCTCTCGCCTGCGTCGGCCAGGTTCTGGTCGAGCGAGACGAGGTTATCGAAGGCGTGCGTGATCTCGGCCTTGGTAAACGAAGAGTACTGGGCGCGGGCAACCGGCAAGTCCGGCGCAACCTCACGCACCTTGTTGAGAGCGTCCGAGCCGATCAGCTCGCCCTCGCGGTCGAAGTCCGTGGCGATGATGACGCTATCGGACTTTTTAGCGAGGTTCTTGAGCGAACGAATGAGCTCCTTCTCGGCCGGCAGCTTAATGACGGGCGCCCAGGTGAGGTAAGGCAGGCTCTCGAGCTTCCAGCCCTTGATGGAGATGCCATCGGCAAGGAACGGCTTGCGCTTGGTGTCGTACGGCGGGCGGGCCAGGCCATCGGGCATATCGGCCGGCAGCATCTCACCGTCCTCGGTGACCGAATACCAGCCCAGCTTTTTATCGAACAGCACGCTGTCGCAAAAATCGGGCGCAAGGATGTGACCGGCAAGGCCGATCGTCACACACTCCTCGCCCTTCCACTCAAAACGGTAGATGGCGGTGTTGTACACCTTATCCTTTTTGGGCTTACCCGTTGACAGCCGCTCGGCGATCTGACGCGCGGCGTCGTTTTTCTCGGCGATGATGAGCTTCAAAAGAGGCTCCTATCTCGTATCTCTGCGGCTACGCCCGCCCGTATGGCGGCCGACTTACGCCCTTGCTTGCTCAATCTGCCCGATGAGCCAATCGCACCAGGCATCCATGCCCTCGCCCTTGCGCGCGCTCACGGCAAACCGCGGCGCCTGCGGATTGAGGTCATCGAGTGTCTTAGTATACCTATCCATGTCAAAATCGAAAGCCGGAGCCACGTCGACCTTGTTGAGCAACTGCGCGCCGGCATGTTGGAAGATGCCCGGGTACTTGATGGGCTTGTCGTCGCCCTCGGGCACCGAGAGGATCATGATGGACAGGTTCTCGCCCAGGTCAAAGTCGACTGGGCAGACCAGGTTACCCACGTTTTCGATAAAGATGACGTCGATGTTTTCCAGACCCACAGCCTGGTCGAAGGCGTCAACGGCCTCCATGATCATGTTGCCCTCGAGGTGGCACAGGCCGCCCGTGTTGATCTGGATGGCGGGCATGCCGGCTTCCTTCATGGTGATGGCGTCGACGTCCGAGGCGATATCGCCCTCGATGACGGCGCAACGCAGGCCTGCCTTGTCGCGCAGGCGCTCGTTGGTGCCCAAAATCGTGGTGGTCTTGCCCGAACCGGGGCTCGACAAGACGTTAATCACATAGGTGTTTGTCTCTTTAAATCGCTGACGCAGCTGATCTGCCAGGCGCTCATTGCGCGACAGAATCGGCGACGCGATATCAATCGTTTTCTCGGCCATACTTGGCACTCCTTACTTCTGCCACCTGGGGACGGGGTAGAAAAGGTAGATTTCGTCGTTGACATGCGCTGTTTTGCCTGCTTGCACACGTCAAAATGAAATGTCAAGCCGCACAGCACGCCTATTTCTACCATTTATACCCCGTCCCCAGGTGGCTGGCGGGCTAATCGTCGGGGGTTTCGATTTCGATACTCGCGATGTCGAGCTCGCGGCCGTGCAGCAGGCGCACGTTGGCGCCGCCACATTGGGGGCAGCGGCAATGGAAGCGATCGTGATCGAAGACCTCGCCGCAGTCCAGACACTCGCTTTGTGGATGGACTTCCTCCACGGCAAGCTCGCAGCCTTGCGTGAGCGGGTCCTCGTCGCGAAACGTCTCCCACGCAAAGTCGAGCGCCTCGCGCACGACTTCGGTCATATCCCCGATATGCAGCGTTACCAAAACGGCGCGCGAGGCCCCCGCCCCACGCGCCGCGCGAATCACTGTATCGAGTATGCCGTTGACAATGCCAACCTCGTGCATACCGATTTACTCCTCGTCGTCCTCATCGTCCGAGAACAGGTCCAGACGACTCACAAACAAGCCCTCCTTGCCCTCGCGCGCGGTAATGACCACACGGGCGATGGCAAGCGAAATCTCGTAGAGCGAGAGCAGGGCGCCATACATGAGGCCCAGCGTAACGGGCGAGCCGTCGGGCGTGATCACAGCCGAACCCACGAGCAGGCCCACGTACACGTAGCGCCAGGCGCCGCGGAAGGCCGCATAGGACACAATATGGAAGACGGACAGGTAAAAGATGATGAGCGGCAGCTCAAACGCCACACCAAAGCCGATCATAAAGAGCAGCTCCATGTTGACGTAGTTCTCCAGATCGGGCAGCGCCGTAGCAACGGCCGAGGTCTCGCCGATAAGCCACTCAAAGCCCGCGGGGATGATGATGAAGTAGCAAAAGATTGCGCCCAGGAAGAACAGCACCGTCGAGGCAAGCACCGTGGGCACGACCCACTTGCGCTCGTTGGGGCGAAGCGCCGGCAGGAAAAACGCCAGAATCTGCCAGATAATCATGGGCGTGCACATGACCACGGCCATCTTGATGGCCAGCGAGAAGCGCAGGCCAAATCCGCCGAGCGTGGTGGTGATGTAGAACTTACCGTCCGGTACAAAGGAGCGGATGGGGTCTTCCAGAATGTCGAGCACCACGGGCGTGGCGAAATACAGCACGATAGCGGCGGCAAACACCGAGACGACCACGATGGTCAGGCGGCGGCGGAGCTCTCCCAGGTGATCGAAGAGCGGCATTCGCGCAGGTCCGATAGGCATTACTCGTCGCCTCCCTTCGGGGCGTCGGCGGCAGCGGCGTCGTCCTCGACCTCGAGCTCGCGAGCGAGCTGGTCGACGACGGCCTTGCGCTTGCGGGGGCGACGGGCGTAGAGGTCAGCCGTCGTGGGCTCTGCCGGCTCGGGCTCGGGCTCCGGCTCTGCAGCAGGTTCGGACTCGACGGCGGCAGCGACAGGCTCGGCCTCGGCGGGCTCGGCGGCAGCGGCCTCCTCAGCAGTACCTTCGCCCTCAGCAGCACCCTCGCTTGCGGCCTTCTCGGCGGCAAGGCGGGCACGACGCTCGGCAAAGGTCTCCTTCTTTGCGGGCGCAGCCGTCTCGACGGCATCCTCGTCCGCATCGGAATCGTCGTCGGTCGCAGCAGCCTTCTTGGGCTTGACCGGGGCCGACGCGGCCTCGCTTACCGGATCGATGATCTCGGACTGAACAACAGCCGTCATCTTTTCCTGCGTCTCGCGGAACTGACGGATGGCACGGCCGATCGTGCGGCCCATCTGCGGGAGCTTATCCGGGCCAAACAGCAAAAAGCCGAAGACCACGATGATCGCGAGCTCACCCTCTCCAATACCAAACACACATACCTCCAAGGCTCGATGTGAGTCGAGCCCGCACCGCGCCATTCGGCCGGAACTCGTCTATTCATTCGGTCAAGTATAGCGCCCGGACGCCAAAACGTCCGAGCGCATCACAAACATATGCCAAACGGCACGCCCTTTTGGGGGCAAAGATTATGCAGCGGTGATCGAAATCTCCTGGTCGACACCCAGCAGCTGAACCACGCGCATCACCGGGGGCTGCACATTGGTGCAGCCAAAACGCTTGCCGTGGTCGACCGCGTGGTGCGCGGCGCCCACGAGCACGCCAATGCCCGTCGAGTCGATGTAGCTCACCTGGGCAAAATCGAGCTCAACGGCCTCAGTGGGCTGCTCGAGCGCCAGGTCGATGGCATTGCGCAGGCTATCGGCGTTAGAGATATCGATCTCGCCGGTTACCTTAATGGTGTAGAGCTCTGGCGTGGGGTTGGTGGAAATACCCAAATCCATGTATATGCTCCTTTACGTATCGAAGGTGCGGATAGTACGGGAAGCCGCGCGTTAGGCGCGCTCGGCACGCGCGAGCTCGGCAGCGACAAGCTTAACGGCCAGCACCAGCACATCGAGCGCGGCCTCCAGGTCCTCGACCGTGGGATAGCTCGGCGCGATGCGGATGTTGGTATCGCGCGGGTCCTTGCCATAGGGCCAGGTAGCACCGGCCGGCGTGAGCTTGACGCCCAGGTCGGCGCAGAGCGCGGCGACCTTTTGGGCCGAGCCCTCGGGACCATCGAAGCTTACAAAGTAGCCGCCGCGGGGATGCGTCCAGGTGGCGCAGCCCGTGTCGCCCAAGCCCTCGGTGAGCTTGCGCTCGACGGCCTCAAAGCGCGGGCGCAAGAACTCGGCATGCTTTTTCATGTGCTCCTTGACCGCCTCGATGGTGGGAAGGAAGCGCACGTGACGCAGCTGGTTGAGCTTGTCGGCGCTGATGAGGCCGGCCTTCAGGCGCTTGGAGAACTCGGCGATGACCGCGGGGCTCGCACCGATAAAGCCGATACCGGCGCCCGGGAAGGTGATCTTGGACGTCGAAGCGAAGGCCACCACGCGATCCTCGGTGCCCGCCGCGCGAGCGAGGTCGAAGATATTGGCGAGCTCGTCGGTCTCGTCGTACAGGTCGTGCACGCAGTAGGCGTTGTCCCAGAAGATGCGGAAATCGGGCGCGGCCGTGGGCATCTCGACCAGGCGACGCACGGTGTCCTCGCTAAAGGTAATGCCCGTGGGGTTGGAATACTTGGGCACGCACCAGATACCCTTGATGGAGTCGTCGGCGGCAACCAGGTGCTCGACCTCGTCCATGTCGGGGCCGTTGTCGGTCATCGCGACGGGGACGTTCTCGATACCCAGATCGGCGGTGATGCCAAAGTGGCGGTCGTAGCCGGGAACGGGGCACAGGAACTTGACCTTCTTGCCGTCGTGCGCGGCCTCATAAGCCTCCCAGGGCTCGCTGCCGCACGAGCCGCAACGCCAGAACATACCGGCAATATCGTGCTCGATCAGCAAGCTCGACGAACCCAGCACGAGCGTCTGCTCGGCGGGGCAACCCAGGAACTCCCCCGCCAGCTTGCGTGCCGAGGGAATGCCCTCAAAGCAGCCGTAGTTGGAGCAGTCGACATTGCCGTCGTGCAGATCGGCATCGGCATTGAGGATATCGAGCATGGGTCGAGAGATGTCCACCTGGGAGGGCGACGGCTTGCCGCGGGCCATGTCGAGCGCCAGGCCCTTGGCCTTGACCTCGGCGACCTCGGCTTTGAGCGCCTCGATGGCGGCATCGAGTTCGGTGGTTTCCATCTTCTGGTAGATCGTCTGCATGGGTGCGACCTTTCACGAAGCGGTACGTTGCAATTCTTCTAAGTATAGACCGCCACCGTCGCAACGTTATGAAGCCGTGATAGATTAAGTCCATCGCAATGAATTACGAATCGCCGCGCATGCCGGCATGAAGCGCCCAAGGAGGCACTATGGAGTACGGATCGTTCCAGGCCGAGGAATTCGGCGACCTTCAGCGCCTGGTCGACGGACTGTTTTACGACCGCCACGCCATCGACCGCCTGGATCTGATCGTACAGGCCGAAATCTTGGACCTGGCGCCCGATCTCATGGAAATCGTGAACCTTTTGCCGCCCGGCTATTACGACCGCCAGTCACTTTGCGACCAGCTCAACTCCGCCTTGGCCGCCCACGGCTGGGGCGCCATCTACGGCACCGTGGAATAAACCTAGTCATTGGGGCCTGTGGTCAAAAAATAGCAAATATGAGTACTGTTACTTTTTTAGTAACAGCGATTTTGAATTAAAAAGGCCAGTCTTGGCCTTTTGTGTCCGGTTTTGGAAGGATGCATCAACATTTTTCGTCCAGCCACGCAATCGTTAATGCACAGACAGAATAGATTTGTACATTATTTTTCGCGCCTAAAATGAAACGCCGTTTGTGACAGTACTCACAAACGGCGTTTTTTGGCCACTGGGGTGTCCGGCAGGTGGCAAGTAGCACTCAAAACCGCGTTTTACACGCGCTCGAGCAGGCTCTGGCGTCTGTTTCTACGCGCCTACTCGTTCTTGGGCGCGGGGTGCTTGCAGATCACACTCATGTAGATCATGCCAAGTACGGCCGCGGTGACAGAGCCGGCGAGAATAGCGGCCTTGGCAGCCAGAACCTCAAACTGGGCCGTCGGGAAGGCGAGGCCGCTGATGAGAATCGACATGGTAAAGCCGATACCGCCCAGAATGCCCACGCCGGCAATCATATGCCAGTTGACATTGTGCGGCAGCTCGCAGGCCTTGAGCTTGACCAAGGCGAACGTCATGCCAAAGATACCGATCGGCTTACCCAGCAGCATGCCAAAGTACACGCCGAGCGTCACCGGGTCGGTGAGCAGCGTGCTCATGTCCACGCCCACTAGGCGAACCTGTGCGTTGACGAACGCAAAGATCGGCAGGATCACAAAGTTGACCGGTGTGGAGATCAGACGCTCCATGCGGATGAGCGGCGGGGTCACGCGGTGCATGACGCGCTCGACCTTGGTGGTCGAGACGGTAAAGTCATGCTGGCCCAGGATGTGCGCCTCGTCGTCGTAGCGGTCATCGAGCAGCGGCAGGCACTCGCCCAACCAATCGGTGAGGCTATCGAGCTTGACGCCGCACTTGGCCGGGATGGTGAAGGCCAGGATGACGCCGGCAAGCGTAGCGTGCACGCCGCTCTTGAACATGCAGAACCACAGCAGCAGGCCCAGCACCGAATACGGGGCGAGGCGGTAGTGCTGCGTCTTGTTGAGCCACACGAGTGCGCACGTCACAAGCGCGGCGGCGCCCAACCAAAACGGATTGGGGCTCTGACCGTAGAAGATGGCGATGGCGGCGATGGAGATGAGGTCGTCGGCGATGGCGAGCGTCGAGAAGAACACACGCACGCCGTTGGGCACGCGATTGCCCAAAAGCGACAGCACGCCCAGCGCAAAGGCAATATCGGTTGCCATGGGAATGGCCCAGCCGTTGTGCGCGCCGGCATGGTTAAAGATCAGATAGATGCAGGCGGGAACGACGACGCCGCCCACGGCCGCCAGCATGGGAAGCATAGCCTGGCGCGGGTTTTTGAGCTCGCCGACCGTCATTTCATATTTGAGCTCAATGCCCACCAGCAAAAAGAAAATCGCCATGAGGAAGTCGTTAACGAATAGCTCGACGGTGAGACCGGCCGTAAGGTTGCCCAGACCCACATACAGCGGGGTCTCCAAAAAGTGATGGATGGCCTCGTAGGCATCGGTGTTGGCGCAAATGACGGCGGCGATGGCGGCGAAGACCATGACGGCGGCGGAAATCGTGCCGTTCTCGGCGATGCGCTCCCAGATGTCGTGACGTTCAAAGCGCTTGCGCTCGCGAACGTTGAACAGCTGCTCAGTTGCTGCCATGGGCGGCTCCTTTCACGGGATGGCTCCCGTCTTAAAAAAGCACGGCCCGCCCAAGTGGCGGCGCCGCGCTCTAACGTATTACGCTTGCATCTAGCCTACCCTGCACGACAAGCACGCAGGCGTGGCCGAAAAGCGGAACCACAGGTTGAACATTATTTGCTCAACGGCACGGGCACGCCTGTCCAAGAGACGACGCGGCGCCGTGCACAAAAAACGACCGGAGCGCGGGGCGTCCGCGATCCGGTCGTGGCGTTTGGTCAACTAAACCTAGCAGGCGGCCATGATGGGGGCAGCAACCTGCTTCTTACGGGAGAGGACGCCCGGCATCCAGACGCCGTCGTGCTCGTCGGCAATGCCCAGGCCCTTCTGAGCAGCCTCGGTCTCGCCCTCGAGCAGGACCTGCGAGCCCTCCTCCATGATGTCGGTGATGCACAGGACAATGCCGTCAGCACCCTTCTCGGCGGCGTAGGCGCGCATGGCCTCGCGAATCTCGTCGATCATGCCGAGTGCGCGAGTCTTGTCGACAGTCTCGTACTGGCCGATGAGCAGCTTCTTGCCGGCAGGCTCGAACATCTTGATGTCGTTGCCGACCATCTCGGCTGCGGTGAAGGAGCCAGACGGACGGGTGAGGAAGACCTCCATGCCAAACTTGACCGGGTCGACGCCCACCTGCTCGCCGAGCTTGGCGGCGACGGCGCGGTCGACATCGGTGGTGGTGGGGCTCTTGAGCATGAGCGTGTCGGTCATCATGGCCGAGAGCAGCAGCTTGGCCTGAACGTCGGAAAGCTCAACGCCGAGCACGCCGGCGAGCTTGGTGACGATGGTGCAGCTGGAGCCCCAGGGCAGGCAGATGTAGTGCAGCGGGCCGGCGGTCTCGAAGTCGCCGATGCGGTGATGATCGACAACGCCAAAGACCGTGGCGTCCTTAAGGCCGGCGACGGACTGGGCAGACTCGTTGTGGTCGGTGAGGACGACGAGCTGACCGGCCTCGACGGACTCGATCACGCGGGGCTCGGCGATGCCGGCGTCGGCGAGCAGCTTGGCGGACTCGGCCGGAAGCTGACCCAGAGCGCAAGCCTCGTAGGTGTTGCCAGCATACTCAACCTGGTTGAGCAGCTGGGACAGGACGACGGCGCTCATGATGGCGTCGTTATCGGGGTTCTGGTGACCAAAGACAAGAACGTTTGCCATGGATATCCTCCACTTGATATGTGTACTTGGACGTAGCTATGGTAGCACGCCGATGCCGAGCCTTCGCAGACGGAAGGGCCACGGCATATTTTGGGGCGCAGGCACGGGGGCCAAGGCTGTCCCTTTTGCACCATGTTGGTGCAATGTAACCTGTCCCCCTTGCACCAGCTATTTACCGGCGGCGCGCAGGGCTACGTAGGCGGCACCGATGATGCCGGCGTCGTTTCCGAGCGAAGCGACCTTAATGGGCGTCTCGCGCGAGGCAGAAAGCGCGTAGCGCTGGAAATGCTCACGAACTGCGTCGAGGTAGACATCGGCCGAAGCGGACGCGCCGCCACCGATCAGGAACATCTCGGGGTCGACCACGTTGGCAATGAGCGCCAGGGCACGGCCGAGATAGTCGGCCATGGTATCGGCCGCGGCAAGCGCGAGCTTGTCGCCCTCGCGGCAGGCCTGGAACACGTCCTTGGAATCGGAGGGGCCGGTGAGCTCGATGGGGTCGACGCCCGCCTTCTTGCACTCGGCAAGGTAGTTGTTCACCACGCCGGTGGCGCTGGAATACTGCTCCAGGTGGCCATGGCCGCCGCAGCCGCAGGTGCGCTCCTCAGCCGGGTTCAGGCACATGTGGCCGATCTCGCCGCCAGCACCCACAACGCCCGATACCACATCGCCGTTAACGATAACGCCGCCGCCCACGCCGGTACCGATGGTGACCATAACCACGTTCTGCACGCCCTTGGCAGAACCGAGCCAGGCCTCGCCCATGGCAGCGGCGTTGGCATCGTTCTCATACTTAACGACCGCATCGGGGCAGTGCTCCTGAATGGCGACCCTCAGCTCGGGCAGGTTAATGGCAATGTTGGCCTTGACCTTGGCATCGCCCGACGCCGGGATGGGACACGGAACGGCCAGGCCAATGCCCGCCACAAAGGCACGCGGAATCTGTGCCTTGGCGACCACCTGGTCGATAGCCTCGGTCACCGCGGCAAAGCCCGCAGCGTCAACGATAGGAGGCGTGGGCACGCTGGCCTTGGCAAGCAGGTTGCCGTCCTCGTCGAACAGGCCCTCCTTAACCGAAGTGCCGCCGACGTCGATGCCGATGTAGTACTGCTTAGGTTCCATGGGAGCCCACCTTTCTCGTTTAAACATTGCCTGTATGGTACCGCTCTCAAGGCAAAAACCTACCAAAAAGGGACAGGTTTGTTTTGGCAGGTTTTATCTGGGGTAACGCAATTGGCCGCTCAACAGACCGCGCAAGACCATCCCCAAAAATAAAGGCGCCGGGAGGCGGAGACTCCCGGCGCCTGTCAAAGGGACTATGTTGTCTGTTGGAGCGCGCGGTCCATCGCGGCGATAACGCCGACTAGGCCTTAAGTGCCCGCAGCTGCTTGTGGATCTCGATGAGCTCCGTCGCCATGACGCGCATGGTCTCGGTACCGGCCATCTGGTCCTCGGCATGCAGCAAAATCAACGGGGCCTCGCCGTTACGCTCGCCGTTGGCCTCTTTCTTCAGAAGCCCCATGTGAACATCGTGGCCACCGTTATAGGCCTCGTCGCCCTGCTTGATAAGCTCCTCGGCGGCGTCAAAATCGCCCTCCTTGGCCTTTTGCACGGCATTGATGTACATGCTCTTGGCGGTACCGACGTAGCTGATGATCTCGAAACAGGTCATCTGCAACTCGTTCATATCCTCCATGCGGAGCACCTAGCCCATCACGCTGACGCAGTGGTCGATGATACCGGCGGCGTTCATGCGGCCGTAGTCGACCATGTTGATGACCTCGACCGGAAAACGACCGGCGGCCTCCTTCTCAAAGTCACCCTTGGTGTAGCCGATCTGCGGGCCAAGCAGCAACATGTCGCACTCGTCCAGGTGATCGTGGGCCTCGTTCATGGGACGAGCCTCGACCTCGATATCCAGACCACGGTTTGCAACCTCGGCCTGCATCTTCTGGACCAGCAGGCTCGTGGACATACCGGCATTGCAGCAGAGCATGATCTTCTTCATGGTTTCCTCCTTATAACTGCGCGGCGCGCAGACGACAACTGGTTTTATTCCTTGCGGCTATTGTGCCCACTCCCCTGTATCTTTACGCAAGGGAGAGAGCCGCGGGCACCGGCACCGCGTACCGGCGCCCGCAAAGGTGAAAGGGACGAACGTTAGGCGTTCTACTCGGCGAGAGCCTCCTGCTTGGCGATTGCCTTCTCGGAAATCTTCATAAAGGGCAGGTAGACGGCCATGCCAATGACAATCTCGAGAGCCTGCCACACACCGGCGCGCCAGTCAAAGCCCGTAGCGAGCAGAGCATTGATGACGGGAGGCATAGTCCAGGGCACCTGGGCGATGCAGGGGCTGATGATGCCTGCGCAGGTAAGGCCATAGGTGACGCCGATGAACAGATCGGGAAGGAGGACAAACGGGATCATGAGCGGCAGGTTGTACACGATGGGGTAACCGTAGATAACCGGCTCGTTGATGTTGAACAGACCAGGCAGGATAGCCATCTTGGAAACGGTCTCGGAAGCCTTGTTCTTGGAGAACAGGAGCGTGTCGAGCAGGAGCATGAGAGTGCAGCCCGAGCCGCCGATGAGGGCGAAGCTGTTAACGATCTGCATGTTCATGTAGTGATCGGGCTGGATGGTGCCACCGGCGGCAAAGGTAGCCATGTTGTCGACGATGAGCATGGTCAGGATCGGTTCGACGGTAGCGCCAGAGATGGTGGACTGGTGAATACCGACGCAGAACAGCAGGTTGGCAAGGGTGTAGATGAGGATAACAGCCCACGGACCGGCGTTCATGATGCTCTTGAGCGGGCTGGAGATGCACGTGGAGATGATGGTGCACAGATCGGTGCCAGCGCACACGGCGAGCAGGGCCGCGGCAAGAGCGAAGATCGCGAGGTTGAGCAGCATCGGGATCATGACGTTGAAGGAGTTGGAGACCGCGGGGGGCACGCCCTCGCCCAGCTTAACCTTAAGCTTCTCGACGCCAGAAATCTTGATGAAGAGCGAGACGGAAAGCAGGGCGATGATAATAGCCGAGAACAGACCGTTGGTGCCGGTGTTGGCAGTCGAAAGGGCGCCCGTGACCTCGGCGGAGGTGATCTTGTCGGTGAGCAGCGGGCTCGTGGCGGCAAGCGTGGCGGTGACCTGCTGCGGCATCATGATGACGAAAGCAGAGATAGCGACGACCACGCAAGCGAGCGGGTTATCGAAACGCTTGTTCTTAGCGAGGCTGTAGCCAATCAATCCGGCCAAGATAATGGCAGAGACGTTGAGGGTGCCCAGCGTAATCGCCGAACCCCAGGTCTGAAGGTTGGCAAGGCCCGCCGCATCGAGCGGGAACAGGGGGAACACGACGTTGTTAATAAGAACCGCGATACCCGCAAGGATATAGAGCGGCGTGATGGTCGCGAAGGCGTCACGCAGGGAACGCAGGTGAACCTGGTTTCCCACCTTCGCAGAGACCTCGGCAAACTTGTCGAGGAAGCTCTTTCCGTTGTCACTGGCCATGATTGCTCCTAACTTTCAAATCCGGCCTTTTCCTATGCGCACGGTGGTCTGTCGCCCTCTGCCACCAGATGTGCCATGTGTTGCGCGCGGCGGCGCGCGGTCTGGGCGTTCGCCCGGTCGCTAATCAACCACGTGGGTCGTGGCAACCTGTTTGAGCCAGGCTGCCGACTTCTTAAGGCGGCGCTTATAGCCATCCATCAGATCGACCTCGACAAAGCCGTAACGGTTCTTAAAGGCATTGGCCCAAGACCAGTTATCGATGACGGCCCAGTAGTGATAGCCCCGGCATTTGGCGCCCTCGGCGATTGCCTTGGCAACCCACTCCAGGTGCTGGCGTACAAAGTCGACGCGGTAGTCATCCTGGATGGTTCCTTCGGCGTCACGGTTCTTGTATTCGTCCATGATGCCGATGCCGTTCTCGGAAACGAACCACTCAAGATCGGGGTAGTTCTTAGCGCAGTCCATGCCAAAGTCGTAGAGGCCCTGCGGATAGATCTCCCAGCCGCGGCTCTCGTTCATAACGGCGTCGGGCCATACGTACTCGTCGGCAAAGTGCGGCAGGCCGTACTGGTCGACCTTGCTCGCCGGTGCCTGAACACGCGTGGGGTGGTAGTAGTTGCAGCCGAGCCAGTCGACAACACCCTGCTTGAGAATCTCTTGGTCGCCGGCACGGAACGGGAGCTTAACGCCGCCCTCGGCCAGGCTGTCGAGCACGTCGGCAGGAAGCTCGCCCTTGGTAATAAGGTCGAGCCACCAGCGATTGTTAATGCCGCTGGTCATACGCACGGCCTCGAGGTCTGCCTCGCTGGGGTTCTCCTTGGTGTAGACCGGAGTGAAGCAGTTAATCATGCCGATCTTAGCATCGCTGCGAACGGCGCCCTCGTCATAGGCACGGCGGTAGTTGGCCACAGCCAGCGAATGCGCCAGCGAAATGTGATACTGCACGGTGCGGGCGCGGCTAAAGTCGTGGAGTTGCGGGAACCACACGCCCTCCTGATAGCGCTGCTCGGGCTCGACGATGGGCTCGTTAAAGGTGAACCAGTACTTGATCTCCTGGCCAAACTCGTGGAAGGCGACGTCGGCGTAATGCGCGTAAGCCTCGACGACCTCACGGCTCTCCCAGCCGCCACGGTTAAAGAGGTAGGTGGGCATGTCAAAGTGGTACAGGTTGACGAACGGCTCCAGGCCGGCCTCGCGAGAAGCGCGGAACAGCTCGTGATACCACGCAGCGCCCTCCTCATTTAGGTTGCCGTCGGCATCGAGCAGACGGCTCCACTGGATGGAAGTGCGAAAGGTGTTCAGGCCCAAGTCCTTCAAAATGCGAAAGTCTTCCTGGTACTTGGCCATAAAGTCATTGCCGGCATAAGAGCCAACGCAGTTGTAGAACGAACCCAGATCCTGGATGGACCAGGTGTCCCACAGGTTCTCGAGCTTGCCGCCCTGGTTCCACTGACCCTCAGTCTGCGGGCCGGACATAGCAGCGCCAAAGAAGAAGTCGTTGGGCAGCTGATACTGCGTCATCAAAGTCCTCGCTTTCGTGTTCTAGAGCTTCCGGTTGGAGACGGGTTTGCTTTGGCAGGTTATCCGGCGCGGGCGCGCACCGGTCATACCGATATCCAACCTGCCAAAACAAAACCGTCCCCAAACAGCACAAGCAAACGCCAATGCATCTCGCTTGTTGTCTATAACTATAGCGCTCTAATTTATTGTGTAAAGCGTCTTTTTAACTTTTCTTTATCGAACTTCTTTCATGAAAGCCATATGGATGCTTTTTAAGTAGGTATACTTTCTTAATATTCAACGCAAATATGAAGGGAGGATTGCATGATTCCCAAATACGAGGCGATAGCTGCAGATATCCGTCGAAGCATCGAGGACGGCGCCCTTAAGCCGGGCGATAAGTTACCCACCGTCGTAGAGTTTTGCGAGCTCTATAGCGTTTCTAAGATCACCGTCAAACGTGCGATTGAGCAGATTACCGAGGAGGGCTTGATCACCAGTCGGCGAGGATCGGGCACCTACGTCAAGGACACAGCGGGGCTTCCCGGCCAGGTGTTTTTCCAAGGCAAGAACGACCGCGCCCAAGGCTTTTCGTACGAGCATCGCGGGGAGAAAGTGACCTCGGTGGTCTACGATTTCTCGATCGTCAATCCGCCGGCAGAGGTTGCGACCCAGCTGGGAATGGCCGAGGATGACTTCGCCTATCACATCGTGCGCGTGCGCCAGGTCGACGAGAAGCCCATCGTCATCGAGTACACCTATATGCCGCTCGAACTGATCCCGGGCCTTAAAAAGAAGGACCTGTACGGATCGGTCTACGGCTTTATCCGCGAGCAATGCGGGCTGAAGATTTCGAGCTTCCATCGCACCATCCGCGCCGTCGCGGCAACTGAGGAAGAGGCTGAGCGCCTGGATACCAAACCCGGCTCTCCCTTGCTCGAACTCAACCAGATTGGCTTCTTGGATAGCGGCACCGCGTTTGAATATTCTATCTCGCACAACGTAGGCGACCGCTTTGAGCTGCACAACGTAACGCTGGCCTAGCTTTGTTATCCGGTGGGTGCTCGTTTTGAGTCGTCTTACGCGGCGCCCGCACAACCTTATGGGAGTATGCGCATGTCCGATTTGATTAAACTCACGCCGATCTTCCACGAGAAGATCTGGGGCGGCCGCCAGCTGGAGACCGTGTTTGGCTACGACATTCCCGAGGGCCCCATCGGTGAGTGCTGGGCCATCTCGGCACACCCCAACGGCGACTGCCAGATCGCTGAGGGTCCGTACGCCGGTCACACGCTGTCATGGCTGTGGGCCGAGCACCGCGAGCTCTTTGGCAATTGCGAGGGCAAGGAGTTCCCGCTGCTCATTAAGATTCTGGACGCCAAGGACGACCTTTCGATCCAGATTCATCCCAACGACGAGTACGCTGCCGAGCACGAGAACGGTAGCCTGGGCAAAACCGAGTGTTGGTATGTGCTGGACTGCGAGCCCGACGCCACGATCATCGTCGGCCAGCGTGCCAAGGACCGCGCCGAGGCCGCACAAATGATCGAGGAAGGACGTTGGGACGACATGCTCAACGTGTTGCCGATTCACAAGGGCGACTTTTTCCAGATTGATTCCGGTACCGTTCACGCCATCAAGGCCGGCACGCTCATTTTGGAAACGCAGCAGTCGTGCGACGTGACGTATCGCCTGTACGATTACGACCGCCCCGGCACCGACGGCAAACTGCGTCCCCTGCACATTGAGCAGAGCCTCGACTGCATAAACTTTGATGCTCAGGCTCCGACCGACGGCACGGTGACCGCGCCCGAGGTGGATGGCGTGACCGAGCTCGTGTCTTGCCCCTGCTACACCGTCGATCGCGTGCGCGTCGACGGCAGCAAGACCCTCGACCAGCGCTGGCCCTTCATGTGCCTGTCGGTCATCGACGGCGAAGGCACCGTCTGCGGCGACCCCGTCCACAAGGGAAGCCACCTGCTGGCCCCGAGCACCGTCAGCTCCATCGACCTCGAAGGCAAGATGGAACTGATCATCTCGCACCTGTAAGCCATCGATCCCCGAGCGCTCGCCGGGATGGGGCGCGGGGTTTGATCGCCTGTTCGGACAGTCCTGCTCGCACGGAGAGCACATTAAGTGCTCTCCGGCTCGTGCGGA
>OLSJ01000681.1_pt1 | contig 24786 bp, 20 predicted proteins | sample 1672151 | NCBI WGS metagenome assembly OLSJ01 (sample SAMEA3136653, study PRJEB25190) | human gut metagenome | biome: human gut; feature: human-associated habitat; material: faeces | place: Austria | collected 2013 | reverse complement strand
GCGTGGGAAGGTGAGCGCCGCGCAGGCGCTGCCAATATGGGGCTAGGCGCCCCATGCCCGCCAATCCGGCCCACTTTTATAAATTGGGTGGGCCGACCTCGCCCGGAAAGTCGCGGGCATTTTTCCATGCGTCATACTCCATGCGCGATTGTACGGCGTCCAGAATATAACGCTGCACGCTCTGGCCTGCTGCCGCTGCCGCCTGCCGAATGGCCGCACCAATCTCTTTATCGGGGCGAATCCCGAAATAGTCATGCGCCTTATTATATTTGACGCTGGCGCGGATTTGCGATTCTCTCGATTTTTTGCCGCCCATGGCAATCACCGCCTTTTTCTTTTATTATAGCGTTTCTGCAGAAAAGTATCAATCTTCATACTGCACAATTTTGGGGGCTTATTTTTACACAAAGGGCGCGGCCCGCATCGGGTCGCGCTCTTGACTAATCATGAGGAATGTTGTTTCGGTCTCGACAATAGGCACATTCTGCATACTGGCCGCAGTTGACGTGCTCGCCCGGGTCGGCATCCTGCGGGCAGGTGTAGAAGGAGTAATAGTCCTTCACGGCCACCACAGGCCCGGAGCAGGTGCCGTCCAGCCGGTACGAACACGGCTTGCGCAAGCAGTAGGGCCGCTTATTCGTTTTGTCCATCCGGCAAACCTTTTTCATCTATTACACCTCAAGGAACACAATAAGCATATGCGGAGAAACACACACAAGTTTCCGCACAGTGGCATCTTCCACCATTTCAAATAGCCCATCATCAACGATGGGGCCGGTGGACAAACAACCAAGTGAACCGTCAACTTCGTCAAACAGGTCAAAGTGAATCTCGCTAGAGATTTCGTACAATTCTTTAAAAGTCATTTTACGTTCTCCTTTTGGGGCTATCTCTTAATCTGCCCGGACATACGGCGCTGGGCTTTCTTTGTGGGTTTACTTGCGACCTCAAGGCCAAGCGGCCCGGCCGGAGCCTGATTGCTGATGATCTCGGATTCTGTGAGAATATCGCCTTCTTCAAATTTCTTTTGCAGGTTATCGACAACGGCCAATGTGTCATATGCATTATAATCACGGTCGAGGACGAACCACAGGCCACGCCGAAGAGGTTTGATCATCTCGGCATTTGTGGCGTTCTCCATCTCCCATGCGTCATAACTGGCCCAGAGCTGAAAGCGCCAAACCTTATTACACTGAATGACGGTATGGGTAACATCCCGGAGCAGCTTGTCAACATGCTGGAAACGCTGTGCAGAGCCGTAAAAGCTGATGTGATAGTGCCGGCAGCACAGCAGCGTATTGAGGAAGTAGGCATTGAAGTTATCCTTAAAGCTGCGCGAGTTCATCTGAACGGAAAGTTCATCCATGGCCACAATGGTTACTGTCAGCGTTTCTTCCTCGTCGTCTATGGCTTGCGTGGTTTTGCTTGCCTTGACGACCTGCGCAAGACTTTCTAACTTTGTGTACGGTACACAGAGGTCAACGTTGGACAGGATATTGATTTTCTGCACCACAAACTTTTTACGCCGCGGGCACCACACGACTTTATCATTGTAGCGGTTGTACAGGCCCACTACTTTATGTACCAGAGACAGAGTTTTGCCGGAGCCGAAATAGCCGCAGTAAATATCCAGCGCACCCACCGGGCAGTTATGCCAGCCCCGGTGAAGCTGATAATAGTACAGGTCTTTGATAGCGTTGAAGCCGGTTTGGAAGGGATGGAACGTTATTTGCCGTGCAATGCGGGAGACTCCCAGCGTAATGAGCACGGCGACCAGAAGGAGCACCATATATCCGTTCATCAGAAGCGACCCCCGCGGGCAAATGTGTGGGTGAAGTCCTTGATAATGCCGAACACGAACAGGAACAGGGCCACCGCTACGAGGATAGCCAGAAACCACGGGAAGAACTCGGACAGGTTTTGCGGCGCGTCGGCAGAGATACCGAAGAACGCCAGCAGGTCATAGAACAGAGATACCATTTTTACACCTCACTTTTGCGGCGACGCGCGCGCGGGGCGGGGGCAATAGCCCCCGCGCCCCGTCTCGCGCTTGCCGCTTTCTCATAAGCCACGAACAAGGCCAATCACTAGCGCACCGACGACCACGGCGGCCAGTACCAGAAGCAGGACTTCGGACACGCTGTAATCCGAAAAGGATTTATCAAATGCGGCAGGTTCGGCGGTCTCGGCGGTTGCCATTTCTGCAGCCGTCCGCAGGTCTACAAGCTGGCCGGAAATCGTCTCCAGCTGGGCCGTGTAATCCTGCGCCAGTTCACCAGACTGTGTATCTTCCGTGCCGGTCTCGGCAGGGGTCATTATATCAATCAATGTATTGAGGGATTCTTGCAGGGTGTCCAGCTTTTCATACAAAGTCGGGTCGTAGGTTTGCACACCCTGAACTTGCACAACCTCGTGCGTTTCCTCGGAATCGATCACGGTCTGGGTGCTGTCCTCAGCGGGCGGGGTGTATTCCTCGGCGCTGGCCCGGAGCGTGAAGAGCGTGGAAAGACCGAGCAACAGCAGGATGAGAACGCCGCAGAATTTATTGAAATTATCGCTCATGACAGCATCCTCCCGATAAACGCGGCGGCGATTGCGCCGACGATAGACCACAACCAAATGTCATACCACGAAAGCGTAAAGCCGTACACAGTGAACGGCAGGTTGAAGCCGTTCAGGATGACATTCATAACTTCAAGAAATGATTCCATGCTTGCACCTCCTACGACATGCGCCGGTATAGCGCATTGACGAAACCGAGAACGATTGCAAATTCAAACGCCCACCAGTACGGCAAAGGAACCCATTCGATGGACTGTTTAATGAATTTGGGGAACTGGTCTTTCACGTTATAGTGCAATTCACCGGGCGTGCTTTTCAGCGTATCGGCAAGACTGTCAACACCGTCCGAGAAATTGTCCGAGACAGAACCCTGCAATTCTGCGGCATCTCCCAGAAGTGAGGATTCTTCCGAGCTTGCGGAAGAATCGGCGGAGCTGTCGTCTGCAAAGGCGCAGGGCACGACGGCGAGCGCGGCGCAGAATACGGCGCAGAGCGTAATACAAATTTTTTTCCACATTACTTTGACCTCATAATAAATTTGATGATGGTGAACAGGAAGATGACAATCAGGCAGGTGTTAATCGTCATGACCACACCATCCGGGAGGAACGGGAACAGGTAGCCGACACCCACGGCCAAATTTGCAAAGAACGCGATAAGTGCAAGAATCAGTGAGACCAGCGCCCAGAAAACACCCTTTTTACCGTCCTCGGAGCCGCCGCCATTGGGGAAAATGATAGTCCAGAAGTTGTTGGTTTTATCTCCACTATCGGGCTTGCCGGGGTCAGGTGCAGGACTAGGCGAGGGCGGGTCTGTCGGTGCAGGAGAGGGCGAAGGTGTAGGACTGGGTAACGCCGTCTCTGGTGTACTCTGGTCAGGGAATTTTTTATTGAAAACGTTTTGAATGTTCACATTCAAATTTTCAATAGCGAGGGTGAAGTTTGCGGAAAGTTCGGCAAAACCAGCAACGAAAGCCGCTTTAATATCCAAGAAGCCTTGAATCATGTTGTCACGAATTTCAACCAGCACGGCCAGAATACCCGTTGTGTCACCGGTATCGCCGCCCGGCTTGCCGGTCTCCGGCGTAGAGATACTGCCGCCCGGCTTTTCAGTCGGGGCCGGTGTAGGACTGGGGGAAGGTGTAGGCTGTGCGTTATAAGTTATGTAGTAGTAGTTTTTCGTGGTCTGGTCGTAGGTGTAGTATTGCTTGGTTTCGTTGTTGTAGATAATGGGCGTATTGGAAATGTTGGTTACGGTTTCGTTTTTCTCGTTGACGGTGGTGTACTGGGGGTAGATGTAAGTAAGGTTGGTGCTGTTGTCGGTGTAGATGTTGCCGTTCCATGTGTTGTTGTTGATGGTAATAGAATTTTGATTTACAACCGTAGATGTTAAAGGCTCAACTTGAATTTTTAAAGGATATACATTATACCTATAAGCATAACCAGTCCAAGTTCTTGTAGAACCATTATATTTAAAATATGGATGAGTATAGTCTGACACATAATAAATGGTATCTCCCTTGTTAGCCGTAATGTTCGCACCATACCCGCTACTTGGTTTAGCAAGAATAGAATTAAGTTCTATCCAATTATTTATGAAAATAGAACCAGTAAGTAAAATTTGTTCAGAAAAAGCAGAACCGGTAAAATAAATACCATCGCAAGGTGCAGTAAATTGATAAACAGCTTGTACAGAACTATAATTAAATGTACCCGAAAATGAAGTTCCGGAATAAAAATTTTTTGTTAAATCAACAGACTTTGAAAATCCAGGTGACCTAGAACTAGATAAATGGAAAATACCAATAGGCTGTAAAACCATTTGTAACTTTCCCGACTGACCAATAGAAGCCGTACCATTGTCATCGGAGTAACCTTTGGGACGGCCTACGCCACCGCCAGAGGTAGAGCCTCCGCCCGGAGTGAATTTTGTGGCGGTGGAGTTTTTGCCCAAGAGTTGCTCTTTAAGTGATTTCAAAAAATTGATTATGTGTGATTCATCGCCATCATCATACGCCTGTTCACCAGCCACACCCAAAACATTATATTCATACTTTGCATAGTGACAGGTGGAACAATATGCACGCTTTAATGATAATGGGAGGCCGACTTCTTCTCCAATTTCTACAGAAATATCTTGATTAGTAATTAAAGTATCTTTCCCACACTTTGGACAAGTCGCAGACTCGGCGAAAGCGTAAAACGGAACCATACAACACAACATCAAAAATGCAGTTGCAACGGAAATTATTTTCTTGACCACAATAACACTCCCTGCTATAATCAATTTGAGGTGAAAACAATGGATTTTAAACGTATTGCAACAATTATCGGTGTTGCGGTAGCTGGATATATTGGCTTTTATGTTGTTTACTATATTTACAACATTCTGGAATGGCTACTTGCCGGAGGCCGGGGCGGCCAGATGCCTTTAGCAATTTTCACCGCCATTATTGCGGCTATCGTATATACAGTGAAAACCCGCCGCCAGTAATGCTCGGTGGCCGTAAAACAGTAAAATTCAAAAAATCATGAGAACTGCGTGTTCTCGGAAAGCGGCGTGACTTCGGTCACGCCGTTTTTCCGTTCATCAGCACATCCAGAGGGATGAAGCCGATGCCGTCATACTTGATGTGGATGGTCTGACGGCGCTTGCCGGTGGACTTGTCCGGGGCCTCCACATAGATGCCCTGGATCAGCTCCCGCAGGGCGTAGGGCGTCAGCTTCTCGATACCAACATACTTGTCGGCCTTCTGGATGAAAAGCTCGATGTTCTCATGCTGTCGTTCCTGTACTTCGATCTCCTGTTGCAAGGTCTGGGTTTCTGCCTCCAGCTGCTTCTGTTCCGCCTCGTAGCTCTGGCTCATCATGTCGAACCGTTCATCGCCGAGCCGTCCTGCGGCGTTGTCCTCATAGATCTTGATGAACAGCCGCTTCAGCTCTGCAATCCGCTTCTGATTGCGTTCCAGCTTCTTGCGATGGATCTGGATCTTCTCGCTGCTCTCCAGCCGCATTTGCTGGCCCATGACGGACACGAAATAGTCCTTATGGTGCAGGATATGGTCTGTCACCATCTGGATGTGGTGTAGCACCAGATGCTCCAGAACAGATTCCCGGATGTAGTGGGTGCCGCACTTCTCCTTGTCCTTCCAATGAACGGAACAATCGAAGAAAGCATTCTGAGGCTTGTAGTTGTTGGTGGCACCGTAATACATCTTTGCGCCGCAGTCGGCGCAGAACACCAGTCCAGAAAACATACTGTTTCTTCCGCTGCGGGTCATGCGGTGACGCTGCTGACGGATCTCCTGGACCTTTTCAAACACATCGTCCTCAATGATGCGCTCATGGGTGTCCGGGAACACGGCCTGGTTTTCCAACGGGTTTTCCCGCTGCTTTTTGTCCCAGATGGAATTGGTGAAGGTTTTGAAGTTCACCGTGCAGCCAGTGTACTCCCGGCGTTCCAGAATGTTGACCACAGAGCTGTCAGACCATTTGCAGGGATTTTCCGGCAGAGGATGGGGCGTTCCGAGACCCTGCTGCTTCTTGTAAGCGGTGGGCGTCAGCACCTGATCGGCTCGCAGCTGATTGGCGATCTGGGACGGGCCACGGCCCTCCATGCACATGGTGAAGATCTTCTTGACCACCTGTGCGGCCTCCGGGTCGATGAGCCAGTGGTGAGGATCGTTGGGGTCCTTCACATAGCCGTAGGGCACATTGACCGTCAGCGGGATGCCTTTCTCGCCCTTGGACTTCTGGACAGCACGGATCTTGCGGCTGGTGTCACGGGCGTAAAACTCGTTGAACCAGTTTTTGATCCCGGCGAAATCGTTGTTCACGCTGTTGGGGTCGGCGCTGTCGAAGTTGTCGTTGATGGCAATGAACCGGGTACCGTATTTCGGGAAGGTCAGAGTAGTGTAGAGGCCCGTCATAGCGGAGTTTCTGCCCAGACGGGACAGATCCTTGACGATGCAGTTGGCCACCTTGCCAGCCTCGATTTGGGCCAGCATTTCCTGAAAACCGGGCCGGTCAAAGTTGGTGCCGGAATAGCCGTCGTCCACAAAGAACACCGGGTTTGCCATGTGGTGATCTCGGGCATACGAAAGCAGGATACTTTTTTGATTCTCAATGGAGAGGGACTCGCCAGCTCTCTCATCCTCCTGAGAAAGTCTGCAATAGAGTGCGGTAATTTTATCGGTTGCTCCGAACATTTCTGTTTCCTCCTTTGGTGGAGCAACTGTCAGTACAGGGTTGGTTGCCATCATGTTAACATAAGTTTTCTCGTTTGTCATGCGTCCTCCCCCATCTCAGCAGAAAAATTTTGTGCAGTGATTCGCTCCAGCTTACGCAGCATATTCTGAGAGCCTTCAAAGCTGCCGGTGACGGTATAAACGGTCCCGGAGATTTCTTCCGTCAAGGAGATGGATGGAATCTGATAAGCGGAAATATTCCAGCAGTGCAGAGCTCCATTCTCGTCAACTGTGTAGGAAACATTTCTTTGGTTTTCGGTTGTGCAGTCGATTTTACAGTAGAGTTCAGACTGCACATAGACTTTTTCTGAATCGTCATGCTTCATCTGGTGCATCCATTCTGCAACATCATAAGGAGATTCCAGAGAATCCAGCCAGACTTGCAGTTCCTCCATATTGTCAGGAAGTTTCTGCTGAATCATCCAGGTATCCCATTCTTCTTCGGTCATGTACTGAAACCACTCAGGCAGTACGAATTTGTCTGAAAGTACATCCAGTCCTTCTTTTGAAACATCAAAGTTCAAATCTTTTTGTTCATTCATATTTACTTCCTCACTTTCATTTTTTGAAGGAAGGCAGCAAAAAAAGCTGCCACAAAACGCACCTGCCTTGCAAACGCAGCAGATGTGTTATGTAACAGCCTTATACTCAAATGGTAAAAGCAAATACTCTGATTTACGATCAGAGCCAAGCGGGATGGTACCCACAATATGTTCGAAAATTAAACTATTCAATTTTGACTTTATTCTACACGATACGGAAGGATTTGGCAAGTTTAATTTCTGTGAAAGCGGCCACAAGCTAAAATTCGTTTATATTTCCTGACAACTTGTCGGAAAAATTCATGTTCTGCTTTAGAAAAAGCAATCGAAACGATTGCGTAGCCGACACCATAAGATGTCGTTCAAGGGGATTGGGGTGCTTTCCCAACAAGCAATTTACAAAAATGTGCAACGCAAGATTTCTGTAAATTAGCAAAGTGGTACCACTTTGCATTGCTTGCCAATAACTGAACCGTTTTACTAAATTCCCAAGTTGGGAATAATTTTGTAGTTCCACTTTATACTCGATTGGTACAAAGTTATTTGAATAGCTGAATGGATGAGCAGGTATAAAAAAGAGGGCATCCGAAAAAACGGAAGCCCTCTACCCATTCACTTTGCCGCAACTTGTGGCGAAGTAACTGGGAACAACTTGGTATTAACCTGGAAGTGAGTTCTCATGCAGATGATTTCTCACAAATTGGCAAGCAATGCAAACCTGTACAGGTTCACTCATTTTAGCAAATCGGCCATAAACCGTATTTGCTAAAATTGCTTGATGGGGAAATCCCCAATTCCCCTTGAACGGAAACTTACGTTTCCGGCTGCGCACCTGATCGGCGCTTTTCTTTCGGCTTGAACATTCAATTTCTGAAAAAGAAGCCGTCTACCGTTTTGTTTTTTTCATTCCTCGACCATATGCAAATTGAAAATTTGTGAGCAGTTGGCGTCATCGATGCTGTTCAAAAGGGCTTGAGGATGTTTCCCCAACAAGGGCTTTTCGGAAGATTTTCAGAATGGAGAAGCTTCCGAAAATACAAAGAGGTACGGCTGTGGCCTGCTTATCGGACCTTTTCTAATAACAGAGGACAGCGGCATAGCGTTTATTACGCTATGCCGCTGTTCCTAAGTGAAGCTTTAAAATTTATAGAATTTGATTTAACTCTGTTTGATGTGAGTCATAATCTCTTTCAGAACGTCTCTTGCAAACATCACATAATTCTCTGTGTAATCCCTTGCAAAGAAGAGATCCAATCCGTCTGTTATATCCCCGTGTCCCACTGATTTCTGCATGTTGAGGGATAACGCTTTGACTTTTTGGAGAATCATTCGAGAATATGCACATTGAATGGTTGCATCATACTCTCTCTCGATTATGGATAACTTTTCTGGTAGCCAATAATTTTTTAATGCACTATTCACACGTTGAGAGATAAAGATATAATTAAACATACTATTCACATGCTTTCTAAAAAAGCTGCTTTCGTATTGATATGTATGGTCCTCTCCCTCAACTGTAACAATAGTCTCTCGATTCTCTGAATCATTGATAATAAAATGCTCTACTGAATACGTATCATCATCTGTAATAAATCTACATAAATCCTGTAAATGTCCTGGCGAGATAAAAACTTTTTCATCGTCTACAACGAAGAAATTATAAATCGTTGCCAGTGATTTACAACGGAATTTGTAGTTATCTTCCTCCTCATTCATCCCTAATTTGAATTGTGCTTGCAATCTGGTATCCGTAATTTTATCAGGTGAAAAGTAGGAATTAATTTGTTTTACTGCGTCTTGATACCATTCCAAATCGTTAGATTTGAGAACAGTCAGCAGGGCATCCTTGCTTTTTTTATTTTCAAAGACAACAAATAACACGGACAATAAATACACGCCATAAATTCGTTGGTATTCCTCTTTGGCTCGCTTCTTATTTTTACGCAATGTTGTCAAAATGTACTTCATTACTAATGCTTTAGGTAATAAACTATTGTCGAGTAGTGCTTTCTTCAAGAAATTATGTATAATTTTCAGTTCAAGCTCCTGGAGTCGGTCTTTGCGAGTCAAAAACAAATCTTTAAAAGCTGATGTAAGTGATTCGCTTTGAACTATTTGAACCATGATCTCAATGGTTTGATTTAATTTATCAAATGCATTGAGCATATACTTTTTGCTTCCTATAAGTTCTACCAAATGGCATCCTTTTCGGTATTTTACTGGATAATCTTCTTTTGTGATAAACTCGCTTTTCAGCAAAAATTTATCGTCAAACTCCAATCCTTTATATTTTGGATCTTTATATAGTTCACAATAAAAAAAGTGCTCTAAAAGTTTTAAGAGTGGATAAGTAATTTTCGCCCGCTCTGCTGAGACTGCATTTTTCTTGAAACAATACCACGCAGCTCTAATTTCCTCGCTGGAGTCATTAATAAAAAGATAACTTTTAAAAATATCTTCGACGTCTAACTGTTTCCCTTTAAGATTTACATCTATAAAATATCTAATACCATCCTTTGTATCATCCGAGCGATTCAGAATGAGATTTACATTGCTCTGTTCAAGATTTTCCAACAATGCTTTAGCTTTTCTCTTGTCTCGAATTCTTTCATCTTCAATTAAACACTTCCACAAATTAAAATATTTTTCCTTTTGGTGAAGGTGATCGGACTCGCATACTTTTTGATCTTCTAACGATTCGGATGCAAAATAGCTGTCCAGCAGTATCTCAAACCCGAAAAAGCTATCAACTTGTAGTTTGCAAGGATACAGCACATCCATATCGTCACCATGAAATCTCAAAATGGCTGTCAAAATCATAGTCAAAATGGTTATACGCTGTTGTCCATCAATAATAGAAAAAATATTTTCTTCTTGTTGTGTCAAAATAATATTTCCGAGATACTTAGAGCCAGATTCTAAATCGTCAAGCAAAATCTCAACGTTATCTTGATCCCAACGAATTTCTCGCTGAAAATCCGGTATTACATATCTACGCCCTTTTTCAAGTACAAGGATATTCTCGTGAGAATTAGTCAGTGTGATATTTTCGACAGAATTCGAAAGGAACTTCCTCAGAGGAACTATAATTCCCAATAAATCGGGCACAGTTAATTCATCCCCTTACTTTTGTAGCACAATCAAATTAAATACCCTTATCCAGTTCTGATAGATGTTGGAGAAAATCATTGCCACTGTACCGCAACTCGTTCTGCAGAAGAAGTGCACCACGGTCCAGATGTGCTTTTACTGCTCCAGGGAAGTACTCTTCATCAGACATATGTCGATTGGCACATACCTCGAAAAGGCACTTATACAGTGCATCTGCATCTCCAGTAATTGTCTGACGATTTAGCTCTCTTCCCAAATTGTTGGTTTTAAAGTCTTCTTCTTTTAGTGGTCCAGATCGCAATGATAACGCCAGTGAAAGTTTTACAAGTGTCGCATACGGAATGTAGGTACTGCTCTCAACTTGAGTCAGTATTTCTTCGGTCTTTTTAGATGTTTTTAGTTTAAAAGCCATAATTACACCTCAAAATACTGATTATCTATGATCTTTGTACGTTTATCGTCACCATACTCCAGCAGGAACACATTCGATGTCTGATCATGAAGAGACATCATGTGTTTCGAACTGATTTCCTCGTTAGTAGACAGTACAAAAAGCTGACCAGGAAGTCGCTTGAAGAACTGCTCTACAATATTAGCACGGTGATCCGTATCAATACGAGCAAAAGGAGTATCGATAATAAAGGGCAGCTCACACTTGCACTGCTGCATCATTGCCCAATAAAGTGACATGACAAACACTTGAGTTTCACCTTTAGACAGCGTATCTTTGTTGATCTCCATCAGAAGTTCAAACTCACTTCCCTGGAAAGACTCCAGAGCGTTCGCAAAATGTTCTTCATCAGGGTTTCCAATTCGCTCACTTAACTGCAAGAAAGCGTACTTACGTAGGCTCCGCTGAATACCAGAAACGCCAGACCGGCGGCAGATTCGAACGAGATCCTTCTTCTCCACAATCTGCTTCCGCAGCAAATGGACTCTGAAGTCCTCATCGATCTGAATATCATCAATAAACTTTCTTTTACGAATCAGGCGATTAAACTCTGTCAGCGTGTCCTCTCGGACCTCACGAATCAGTCTATCAAATATTGTAACCTGAAGATCCTCCAGCAGCAGCAACACTTTGCTGGAAACAGCCGATACAGAGCGACGCTTAATATCCAGCTCCAGCTTTTTGTAAGCGTCTTCGAGTTTTTTCTCGGCAAGTGTAATTTTCCCGTCACAGGTTGTTAGTTCTGCCTGCTTGCTTTGGGCTTGTAAAGAAAGGGTGTATATCTCTTTGGTGATTTTGGATACTGCATCTACATGCTCTTGATAATTCTCAACAGAGCTATTATGGAGCTTATCTCTGATCTCCTGAGATTTTTTCAATGACTTATTCAGACGCTTCCGGTAGCCAGCAATCTTTTTAAACTCAAACTGAGATACTCGGTTTAATACAGCCTGGACCCTCATTTCGTCATCATCAGAAAGCCCAAAAAGGGGCGAAAAGTCCGACCATCCATCTGCGGGGAGTAAAAACTTGATGATGTCATCGTACAGAATAGAGCCCAGTTTGTTCGCATCCTGCACGCCTGCTTTATCTACTGAGGAAATAACGGCATTTTTGAAATTGTCCGTATGAATAGACTCTGAAATTGCTTTCCGAGTCTTAAACTCATGTTCCTTAACAATCTGAGGACGCACCTGATCCAGCAGCGGGCCAACAACGATGAAGGGCAGAATTTCAGCTGCCATGGCCTTGCGTTCCCAGTTGATACGTTCTCTTCGCTCCTCCTCAGTCTTCAGTTCAGTATTCAGTGCTTTCCATTCATCCAGCGAAATACCACCTTGATCTGAATACTCTTTCTTTAGGCGTTCAATTTCTGCGTTCTTCTCATCTTGCTGAGCCTGCAGTTCAGCGATTTCTGACTCTAATCTGGTCTTGGCCTGCTTTAGATTTTTCAGTGAAGACTTTCTCTGGAGATATTCTCTGGTTACATCGTCCTCTTCAGAACTGCTGGCAGCCAGAACCTTTTTGACGCTGGAATACATAATGCCAAAGGTATCATTGCCACTCAACACCATGAGTGCATCTCGTACATTGTTTTTCTGATCATCCAACAGGTACTCTGCAATTCGTTCACCATCGAAAAAGCACAGCTTTAACAGTGCTGGGGGAATCAGATGAAGCAGAAATATCTGGAAATCCACCAGATCCTGATCAGCTAACTGCTGACCATTTTTTACAACCTGGAAATACTCTTTCGGCTCTCCTTTTTTCCAGGTCCACGAACGAATAATACGATATTGGTCCAGGTCTCCGTTTGTGCTGTCAGAAAACTCAATTGCAACATATGCGCTTTCGTCTTCATTCATCTTTGCCCGGTCATTGATATACGTCATGACCTTTTTAGTGTACCGCTTTCCTGAATTTTTATATCCAAGGCAATAATGACCATACAACGCAAGTTCCACTGCAACAAACAAAGTCGTTTTACCTGCTCCGTTTTTACCACCAATGATTACTATTTTCTTGTTCGGATCAGAAGTATCAAGATCAAACACATTGTAATCCTTATAAGAGCCGAAATTATTCAATTCAATCTTCTGTAATATCATTTCCTAATTCCTCTCTTATGCGATCAAAATGGAGCCATCCTTGGTTCAAGATCTTTTCTACTTCCTTGGTGGTCTCACTTGACCGTGTATATAATTTACTATTATCTACAGCAGACATCAGTCGTGACATCAGGTCAAATGGGACATCATGTTTCTCACATAGGTCATGGATTGCGCCCAAGGTTTCCTGATCATATTTTGCTTTTTTGTACTGATCCCATGGCAATCTTACGCCCATAACCTCATAGTAAATATCGACTACGGCTCTACAGGTCAAATCGCCTTCCTGCTCCCATACTTTGTCGATAAACTTGAGCTCTTCTTCAGAGATCAGCTCAAATCCAGAACTTTTTTGCAGTTGAAGTAGCCGGCGAAGCATTTCCTTTCGAGCATCCAAGGTGAATGGCCCACGGCCAAACTCGCCATTTTTCATAAGATATACTGCACCGTTCCTACGCCGATAATCACGAGCTTCCGGTGTTCTTCGTAGTTCGACGAGCCAGTTTCGATACTCCCGCAGAGGAACTAATTCTGTTGCGCCATGATCAATGAAATTCTTCAACGATTTATCTTCTTTAACCATGGTGCAACACCAGCAGCCAAATCGGGAATTGCCGGTAACCGCAATTTTATCTTTGTCTACCTCGCCGACTACGCTTTGTTCTTCGCCCATTTCTTCACCTTGGTAGAGAGAAAACAGATAGCGATTGTCAGTTCCCCAAGCGCTCTGACCATCGTCTTTCAAGAGATATTCCCAAACATCCTTGTTGGCGATTTCAGATAAGGGACTATACACATAGGCTTTCGGGATAGAATCATGCGGAGTTAGGATTTTTCCTTCAATCTCTCGGGATGTAATGCTTCTCGAACGGGTTGCGCTTTCGGCTTTCCGAACACCCAACAGAATTACAATTTCACCGTCTTTGCGGATCACATTGTAAGTAAAAGCATTAGAAGGGAGGATCTTCAAGCGATCCGTGCACCAACGAAATCCCGGAGCTTCCGGTGTGGGATACCCCAGTCCAATTACCAGACTCCAGAACCTGTTTTTGACTTCTGGATAAATAATATGAGACTCTACATTCAACTGCTTCTTAGCGCTTGCAGCATTGATTGCAGCGCTCATATTATGCATATACCTCTTTACAATGGGGTTTTCGACCATTGTGTCTGAAGTTACGATATAAACTTTCTTGTTGCGCTCCTCTGGAGCAAGGGATTCAAGCATTTCAAAGGTCAGTTGGCAAAGAAGGGTAGAATCCTTACCTCCGCTATAACCAATCATCCATGGACGAGAATCATGTTTATAGACAAGAGCCATTTGGTCGATGATTGCTTTGAACTGCTGCTGTGCTTCTTCGTTCATCTTCTTCATCCTTGCTGCTCATCCTGGGCTTGTATTTCAAGGAACAGTTCCCAGAATGCTTTATCTTTAATATAAATCGGTTTTGAATGATTGCCCATTTTAACAATACTATAGTGCTTCTGGAGCTTCTTCACATCTCCAAACAATTTGGCTTCTTCAGCGCTGTTTGCCTCGGTATTAAACACAAAACGGATATCCGTGTTCTTCAGATCTGCGACGTTATGAACTACCCAGGTCAAAATATACTTTGAAAAGTCATCATCACCACTGCCAAAGTGCTTCAGGAACTGTGTAGACAAAATAGTTCCAACACCAAACTCACGCCCCTCTTTCAGAATCTTCTTCAAGGAGGGGAATCCTTCGTGTAAGAAATTATCTGCTTCGTCAACCAGTATCATTTTTGTGAGCTGTCTGTGATTCCCAGAAAGTTTGCTGGAACCTCTGGCCTGCATCTGAGCGTAAAACAGGTCCAATGTTATGGCAATAATCAAGTTTTGAAGATCTGTATCATAACCAGAGATGTCAATTACTACAACCCCTTTTAGGAGATCGAAGAGAGACTCAGTATTACGACTATCTGCCTCAAACACCTCAAAATCAGCCAAGGTACGCAGTGCAGCTTCCAAAGAATCGCCCTTCTTAATGTCATCATCCCCCATATAAAGGGAATAAACACTTTGGAACGTAGGGGCCGGTAGCGTCCAGGTCTTGGGATCACTGGGAATAATACCTTTGGACACATAAGCGCTCTTAATGCAATTAAGTAAGGTGCTACTTTGCTTAGGACCTAAGTGATAGACACGAGACAACGTGTCATTAAATGTATTTGCTACGTGAATCGGGAGAAGCGGCTTAAATACACGTGGCTGAGTAAGTGCCAACGGATTATAGGGAAGATGATAAGGCTTAAGTACCTTCGCATTCGTAGCCTTAACAAAATTTTCCTTACTTTCGTTGTAGTCACCCTTGTAGTCGAAAATCAAAATACCAATGTCAGGACTTTCGACATTATTTACTCTTTCACGATATAGCTGCGTAACCAGAGACTGTGTAAACTGAGTTTTGCCAGTGCCCATTGTACCGATGATACCTGTATTCGTATGGAATACTTCATCCGTATTTCCGGGATGCCAGAACAATGGCGCACCAGAACTTTGGTCCTGACCAAACAAAATGCTGATCTCTTTTTCCTCGGGTTTGGTTTCGCTGGAGGGGCCAGGGATAACCGGTTCTGGATTGTCAGGATGTTCAACAGGTGTATTGCCTGCTTGATCGTCCTCATGTATTACGGGTTCTTCAGGAATTTCAGAGGGGAGTTCCTTCAGCGCTTCTTTGTACACTTCTTTTTGCTGCTCGTATTCTTTTACTGCTTCAGTATGGTCTGCTGTATAAAATTTCGAAAGCCTTGGAGGAAGGAACTTACAGCGTTCCACATCGTCGGCAACTTGGGCTACAGTTTTTACCAGATACTCATAACCCTCACGTTCAGGCAACTGCAGAATAGCAATGTTGGTTTCTTTATCTATTTCACCAGAAATAAGACTTGCGGTTTGCTTGAAAGAAATAATCGTACCAATGCCGATGTATTCGTTTACGTCCTCCGAAATCTCATAGTTTTCGTTTAGTAGATCTTCACGGCAGTCATCCAATACAAGCTGCCAAGTTTCTTCTGGGTAAATATCGTATAGCTTCATCTTTTCGCAGCTCAAAATTGCAAGCTGCATGATAAAGTTCCTAACGACTTTTCTTTCGATACTATTACGTTCTTCTCCATCAGGCCACAATGCATGGAGTAGCCCCTTATAGGTATTTATAACTTGATCCTTGGCTTTGTCGATAACGCCGGCATCATTCAGCCCAATTTTTACCTCAACAGGATGAAGATGAACATAAATGCCTTGATCCGCTTTTTCAATTCCGATCAGTAGTAAGTCATCACACGTTGCACCATGGTCAAATGCCAAATTTTTAGCTGATAATAAACCGTTGTTTTGAGAAAGACCAGTGTTTCCAGATACTCTGAGCAACTCTTCAAGTGATACTGGCACCCATACGATATTCTCATGCGTATAGTAAGCCATTGCGAATTTAACAGCCGAAATAATACTCATCTTTTCTCGACTAAACGTACTGTCAAGTGCCCGCTTGGAGGAGATCAGACGGAGTAACCAACGACCATTGACCGCATTGAAGAAATCAATGATCCGTTTAGTGGCAGTTGTATCTGCCTTAACATTTTTCTTTGCCAGCTCTTGAGCAATGATGCGTTCATACTGTTCAGCCTTGCGTGTAACTGTGATGGCATTATATCCACTTGCAGAAGAATTCTGGTCTCCATAATGGATGATCAGTAAATCTTTGGATAATTCATCCTGGTAGAAAAAGCTAAGATCCACTTTAGGATCGACAAAAACTACCCAGTTAGCAACAGAATAAACCTTATTAAGCTGTATGTTGGATTTTTTATGTACCTCTGTTGTAATGCAATGATCAGGTGTATAGGTGCTGCTGGAATAAGCAACACGATAAATGGAGTTTAGTAGAGCAGCAAAAACATTCAGAGGAGTCTTCGGCGCATGCTGTGTACCAAAACCAGTTTTATACCAACCTTCATCTAAGACCGACGGAACGCCGGAAATGAGTCCGTTGAGCGAAGTACCGGTTGTCAATCTGGAAATTTGACTATCGCCACATTTATCGCTGGACATCATTTCATAAAATGCAATATGCGCATATCGGTATGTATCGTCGGTTTCTTTGTGGATATAGTATTGCACTTTACTGACAAGCAGGGCTGACAAGTCAGAATTATGTTCATACTTCTTATCAATATCACAGAGATATTCCTTTGTACGTTTGAGGTTTGATAAGACAGAAAAATCATTGTGATGCGCCACGGCATCCTTGTCGCTGTAAATGTTAACCTCAAAATTCAGAATTTCTTCCGGCATACAGTTAGATGCAATCTGTCTCTTAAAGTATCGTATAATACCCAGAAAGACTTCTTTACAATCGCCTAAATTATGCAGGCTCAAAATCATCTTATTGTCGCCAATATCCTTGAAGAGAAACTTGAAATGGGCATAGTACTCCTCAATTTTTTCGGCAACTAATTTGGGTACAAAATCACGAATTCCGTTATATCGATCTCCGTCGATAGGTGTATAATACCGCCACTCAGGAGATTCGTGTTGCTCAACCACCTCATAGATCATCTGTTGATCATTCTTGATGTAGGGCAGAAGATTTGCGGAAGTCAAGCGGTCTACAATATCATCACGCACACTACCAAGCCTCAGTTCCTTGCGGATCTGAAGCTGATACATAACATTCAAAGGATGAACGGGAGAGAATGCAACGATATTTTGAGAGAGATCATAAACCGTTCCTAATTTCAGGGTGTTGTTTTGCTCTGCACTTAAAATAGCGCCTTCGTTGATCTGGTTTAAATACTCTTGGAAGGCCATTACATAAGATTCTGCCATCTCGCATAGCTCTTCGTCATAATAAGCCAAACTGGGAAGCTGCCTGCGTTTCTTAAAGATGGCAAGAAACTGTTTATATGCGGCACGAATTCCATCCGGAATATCAATTTCCTGGGCGGAGTATTCTCCATTTAGACCTTTCACTACATATAAGGCCTGGTGATCAATAATAAAAGACTCAAGTTTGAGATCTTCTTCAAAACCGCCAACTGCGTAATAGGGCGCAGTTCCCATAATGATTTTTCCAGTTCGATACTCAAAGCCCCGGTGACGTTCATTTTTTTGTTTAAACGCCTTTATCCCGGACAATACAGTGGATTTCACAGCATCATCAGAGATACCTGATGGGATTTGCAGGGACCCGCAGGAAAGAGTAAACAAAACTTCGCCACTATCTAAAATGCTATTTTCGCTCAGAACTAAAGATAACGAAGTATCATAATTACACGAATAACTTCCTTGGTCTACAACGACTGCACTGACTTGGTTGGGAGCATCTGGATTAATCACAAAGTGGTCCTTAATTCCTTCGGCAACTATGCGACGCTTTTTCCCGCTACCTTCAATCTTGTAGCAAGTCTGAATGTTCTCCAAATAAGACGGATTCAGATCTAAGATGCAAATTTTAAGATGAAATACGGCTGAATTATTGCTTGGATCACGAATATCTACATTAACAAATACGCAGCCATCTGTTTGGATCTGCAGCTGCAATTCCTTAGAATCGCCTGAATTGGTCGCTATAGCTGGATCTTTGACAACAATCAAATCCTTACGAACAACTATATTAAAGGGCACAGAAAGTGTAATCGTTTCCTTCTTGTCCGGATTATAAATTAAAATGTGCTTCTCACGAAGCTTTGCTTTGGTTGTTCCACCATTCCGGATGAAAAGTCTCTGATCCTGATGGAAAGAATACTCCATCGGACTCCCATAATAAGCTATGATGTTATCATTTTCGATAGCGAGAGGAGTACTTTGCTTTTTGTCTTTCTTGGCTTTTGACCGCATTACATCTGCGTAAGTGATACCCTCATACCAATTAATACCTTTCCGCTTTTTGCCCTCTAATTCTCCGATAAAGCCGCTATCGAAACTGCTATCCAGTCCATCACGCAGGTTACCGAATTTGAAGATTTTATCAATCTCTTCAAAATCACGATGATTCTCATCAATTCGTTGTTCCTGCTTTTTGGGGTCGGATATTAAATCCAAATCTTCTGAATCGGGCAACAGACGAAAATCGATCCAACTCTCGTCGCTAACTTTGCCCGTGCAAACAGAGGTTAGCAAACTTTTGTATTCAAATATGGATTTCCGATCTGCATACTGATCTGCTTTTTTGCGCTTTAGTTCATGGGTTAACAAAACACGATCCGCTTCAGTCAGCTGGGACTCTTCGATACTTTTTTCAATTGTTTGGAGCAATTCATCTGCACAAAAAGGCATTCCCTTCGCTGAAAGATCTCGAGTCGCACTTGAAATAGTATCAATAGGTGAGCAAGTTATCATAAAAATAGGATTTTTGCTAATTGATAGAGGAATATTTCTCAATGTAGCGAAGAAGTCATCTGTCATCCCATTGATCTGCGCAGCAATGATGATTTCTTTGTTTGCCAGTTTTACAGTGAAGGTATGATATGTTTCTTGGTAAGAAAAATCACCTTGAATTTCTTTTTCCTGTGTAATATTTTTCAAAGCAACGTTTACTTGCTCTACCAGATCTCTGTTATCAAGCTTAAAACAAAAACGGTCACCGTCATGTAAATTATCGCATTCCTGCTCAAAATAGCTGATAATGCGTGTTGCTATGTAATTAAAGAATTCTTCGTACATATTGCGCATCCCCACTATCGCTTTTCTTTTCGATTAAATTCAGTTTGGTATAAAATTGAACAACCTCATCTTTAGAGGGCTGATCCAGGTAAATTCCTCGCATTTCGAACTGCCGGAACACTTCGTTTAAGCTCATTTTCTCTTCATCGTGGATAGCTAATTTTGTCAGGAAGATCAGAAATTCTTCCGTAATATTCAGCATCAGTCCGCTGGCACCTCGAGACTTCAAGAAACGATCATGACAAAAAGTCTCAAAGTGCTTCACATAGCCATCGCTGACTCTTCCACGACCTGTATTCTTAAATTGAGTACGGACGCTTTCGTACAAGTAGTCAATTTCCGAGAAAACGGGGCCTCGTTGCTCATTCTTTTGCAGGTTATTCAACTCGCTGCAATCCGAAATTGCATTGCGATACATGTCTGTAACACGGCGAATTTGTTCTGCAATCTCTTCTTCGGCTCCTGTCTTTTTTACATAGTCTTGTAATGCAATATAATCGAATTGCGCACCCGTGGGATTTTGGTTTAAAATCTCCAGCGTAATGGCATGATAAAATAGCTGCTTTATCGCAGGGAGCAATCGCAACCAGCCAGATTGGTAGCACTCTCTTGCTTTATTGGTTTTTTCCCAATCCAAACTAAAATATAGAGGAACAATTTGTTCCCGATCGCCATGCTCAAATCTCGACAACGCTAAACAAGTTTGGCTTGTATAGAAAAAATAATAAAACTCAAGCAAGTCCACAAGATATTCTTTCGTCCTTGCAGTGGTCTTAAGGATAAAATTCAAGTCCTGCATAAAGAGTTTTTGCGGTGCCAGATGTACCACATAATAAGGATCAATTCGAGGCAACGGCTGACTTTTTGCCTCGAGAGCTTCAAATAACGCTTTCTCCAAAACATTAGATTCCTTTGTGGCGTGTTCAACTGCTTTCTCAATAGCGCTTTTCAGATCTTGTTCTTCACCTAATACACTATAAAGATACTGCGCTGTTTTTAGCTCGGTTTGATCATCGCATGGGATGTATCGCATAGATGTAACACTTTTAGGACGAAGCGAGTGCTTCTCATCATTACTCCAGTAAATATTTCGAGTAATTTGCAATAACTGGCTTTTTTCATATGTGCTGATATCATCCATAGCATCTGCCAGCTTATCTAATGCGCTTTCCATAGATTCTGGAACTGTGTTTTGGTTGCTACAGAGGCGAAGCCACTCACCAATGACCGAAGAAAAAGAAGTTACTATCGTAGCGTTATTATTTGCAGTAAACGGAAACAGCTTAATATGCTGTGCGGATCTGTGGGTAAAACTGTCTCCATCTTCACCCATAGAGAACGTCTTTTTCATCATTTCTGGACTTAAAATGAATCCCACAAAATCACACCTCCCTAAAGCTGTATCCAAAATCGCTTTCCTCAAATAAGAACTTGGTATTTTCCTTTGTTCTCTTTGGAATAATATATACCCTTGATTTTTTGGTTCCCAATTCAGACAATGCCGTAATTCCACTGGAGAAGTCTGCATGAACGTTCCGATCCTGTGAAGTGGGGCAGTAACCATCTTTCATTGCCATAATCACCTTATAGAGGCTATAGTCAATGGAAAACGAAACCTGCTCCGTTTTTGCTTCATTGCAAAAACGGACTTGGATTACCGGTGCAAATCGCAAGACTTCTTCAGCGCCGCTTCCTTGAACTACATCGTAGTTAATAACTAATTGTTCCAAGATGCTGTAACTTTCACTGGAATCATCTATGCAAATCAAATCAGGCCCATAGCTTCCGTTCCATGCGTAAATACTGTGCTTAACAGAACTATAGAGATTTTTCAACTGCTTTTTATTTCCGGCATAAGCATGGTATAGATCCTGAACAAAAGAAACATACATCTGATCTGCTTTAAATGCATCTTCATCTGCTAACCTCTTGTAATTGGTGAGGAATTTATACACATATTTTTTTAAGGCATCTCTACTGTTATCAATGGAAGATAGGCCTACACTCCGAACAACTTCTGCATACTTCGATGTGTTCAGCACGGATAGTGCGATTGGTGTAATATCGTCAACCGCATAAAAAATTAGAATAGCTTCATCACGACTTTCGATATTCTCGCTGCTCGTTGCGTTTTTCGTCATGCAGTCAATCAGACTTGAGGTACCCGTATTTTCAAAAAGCAGCATAGGAGTTGTATAAGAGATATATGTTTCTAAAAATTTGGTTGGATTACTAAGAATATTCCAGAACTTCTTCTCGTCAAAATTTGGAGAAACAACTGCATCAAAGATGAAATCAAGAACATCTCTGGAAGTAACTACCATCTTGTTTTTTATGCAAACCTCGATAATCCGCTGGATTAAGAGTTTTTGAACTTCTTCTTTCATTAAAAACTCGAAGTTATGACGAATGGGGCACTGTGCGTGATGTGGGCAGACTGATCCCTGATTCGCATAGGTGTTATAAAACGGGTTACGAGGATCACTGCCAAAAACTTTTGCAAATAGCTCAGTTAAATAATCCGATTTTGCTCCATCCGCTGTAAGTGTGTATAGTTGGTAGTCTGAAAAATCGATGTGTTGGAATACATTGTCCTTATCAAAAGGCAAGGGCTGTGCAACACTAAAAATATTGTTATCCAAAACATACTGCCTCAGCTTGCAGAAATGTGTGCCTTGATCAGAATCAATGAAGTTATTCAGCATACCAAGATTAATTGCGAGCACTACTTTTTCGCAACCGCCATCATCTAATCGGTCATCACGAAACGCTGAAATCCTCTCGGATAACGTCTCAATAGCGGTTTGGTTCGGTGCATCGCTTTCTGTTGCGTCATTGATAATTACATATTCATCTAAAACCCCATTTGGATCACTACATTTAAGATAAGACAATAAATGAGATTTTCCGTCACCAGCACTACCGCAAACCAAAACAAGCTGCTTATGATGTACTCCTGAAATCTTAGAAAGGAGCGACCTAAAATCGGTTTCTGTGTTGCGAGTAATGTGCATATATTCTTTTAACGGATCAAAGCGGTCAATGTTTTGTACCGCTTCAGCTGAAAGTTTGCTGAGTCTCCTCAATTCAAAGACAAATTCGCAGCTCATACTTGTCCCTCCACACCTCTTAAAGAAAATATAGTCTTATTGAATTTGATGTATTTGATTTATTTCCAGGTAGTATTATTTTCAAAATCTGTAACTTCCATAATATCGCCAATATCGCAATGCAGAGCAGTACATATCTTCACCAAAGATTCTGTTGACACATTCTCATTACGCCCCAATTTGGCAATTAATGCAGAACTTACTCCGGCAGCGTGTTGTAAATCTTTCTTTTTCATATCCAAATCAATCAAGAGTTTCCAAAGCTTTTTATAGCTAACTGCCATTGGTATGCACCTCCGTGATAAGTTACAATATACTCCATAATATTATACTCAATTTTCTCCTTTTCGTCAATTAAACTATACGATTCTAAAGATTATTTTGCCTAAAATACATGACAATTGTCTTATAGTAATTGAATGTGTATTTGTTGCTTCCTCTGCGCATATTCCACCAGCTCCCTGGCGCTGCTGGCCGGATGCCATGCGTAGGCAATCAGATAGTCTACATGATCGACCATGTATCGGTTCGCTCTGACAATGGCTACACGGCGAGGAACACGCTCCATCCCCGGAGGGTAATAGGTTCCGTCAAAGCCTTCTGGAGGGGCCACAGGGCGCTCTGCAGGGTGATACGGAAGAAGCAGGGTCAAGACTACTCCCGGATGCGTTTTCTTCGCCTCGATGACCGCTTTTGCAGCCAGCCTGTCAAAGCCCCCATAGTGGCCTACAATAAACTCTGTCACACCATATTCGACGATGTGCTGCTCAACAGCGGCATACAACTCTGGATACACTTCTTCACTCGTCTCTCGATGTCCGATAAAAAAGCAGCTTTTTCCGCCCATGCTTACACCTCTTGCGATACTTGCGTTTATCGTTAAAATTATACGATATAAATGATTAAACCTCAACGATATATCAAAGTATAATTTACGAAGAACACAAGTACTGGGGTGAATGACGTGAAAGATATTCTTGCAGTGATAACCACATATCGGGAAAGCAGAGGTTGGTCAGAATATCAGCTTGCAGAACGCTCCGGCTTACCGCAGTCTACGATTTCTTCGTGGTATCGTAAGAACATGGTTCCCACCATTCCCTCACTCGAAAAAATCTGTGATGCGTTTGGGATTACGCTTTCCCAGCTGTTCTCTGAAGAAGATGCTCCGGTCTCTTTGACTGCATCTCAGAAGCAACTGCTTGAAAAATGGTCAAGGCTGACCGAGGATCAGCAAGCTGCTGTATTTACTCTGATTGATAAGATGTAACAAAAGCCAGGATAAGCAAAAGCATGTGCCTATAAGGATGCCCCTTTCATCATTCTGGATGAACCAACTTCGGCCCTTGACCCCATTGCAGAGGCAGAAATCTATGAGAAATTCAACGAGATTTCCGGCGACCGGACAGCGATTTACATCAGCCACCGTCTCTCCTATTGCAAGTTCTGCGACGAGATCGCCGTTTTCGACCACGGCCAGGTCATCCAGCAGGGGACCCATGAGGCGTTGCTTTCAGAGCAGAAGGGAGAATATGCTGCACTGTGGAACGTTCAGGCCCAGTATTATGTAGAAAATAATATCAAGGCATAGAGCATTTAACTTTATTCGATCAATTCGGATTTTCTAACACTTAGCCTAAGCAATGAAAAAGAAACATTGAAACAAAGAAAACGGACATCACCAAGAAAATCCTGGTGATGTCCGTTTTCTTTGTAGCCAACCCTGTCAGACAGATGCCATATATCAGTAATTTTCATGGGTTACTGTTTTATGGACACCCATCTAATGGCGGCTTTTTTAGTTGTCGTTAGAAATCATCTGGGGGGATTAAACCAAGTAAACGCAGCGGCAAGGAAGAGCGCACCACCCAAAGCCAAAAGTGTTAAAAAGAAAGCCCAAACAACGTACCAAAGCATATATAAACCCTCTTTCGAGTTGAAACAAAAATAGCGGGGCGGGTTTTACCCG